>Ga0208374_1000342_pt1 | contig 23049 bp, 14 predicted proteins | sample RifOxyC3_FD_184037 | JGI IMG/M metagenome (GOLD analysis project Ga0208374, IMG submission 184037) | Groundwater microbial communities from Rifle, Colorado - Rifle Oxygen_injection C3 (SPAdes) | ecosystem: Environmental > Aquatic > Deep subsurface > Groundwater | place: Rifle, Colorado, USA...
TGTTCTTTTGTTAATATTCTTTTACTCATACTTTTTATTTGTTAATGATTATTTTAATAATACATCATCTACCTTTTGAACACAAAAAAGTAGACACTTTCGTGTCCACTTTCTGGGGTACAGATCATAGAGTGGTTTTTGTTTTGTCAAAAATATTATTCAAGCACTTCAGTCTCTAGATATTTATCCAATAAATCATAATCAACATCTAAAATATTATTCCATTTGAATCCATTAGCTTCAAATATTATTTCATTAGGAATCAAATGTCTTTCATTGTTTTGTATAATATATACTTTAGGATCATTTGATGTTTTTATCAGACTATCTTCTTTCAAACTTTGATTTTGATCCAAAGTCATAAAATATGTTTTATCATTTACTATATTATTCAATTCTACATTTGTTATTACTTTTACTTGATTCCAACTTGTAAAATAATGGAAATAATTAGCAGGGTTTCTAAATGCTCTCTTAGTACAATCTTCTGTTAAATAATACACTGTTGGGTTGTTTTTTGTCTTATACGCTTTACCTTTTGTCAAAGAACAAATTTTAGTATTTTTATCTAAAATGCTTGTAGAATTTGGATCATTTAAAGATTGTCCTGTTAGATCTATAGTACTTGAATAAACTATGGTTCCACCATCGGCTGATCTAAATTTAACATAAATTATTTTAATACCATTACCAGAAGTTAATATCCAATCTTTTTTAGTTGTATAATTTTCAAATGAAATATTTTCAAAGTCTGAATCATTGGAGATAGCCATTTGTTTAGCATCTTTAATATTAAAATTGAGAGTTACTTCTTTTTTACTAGTTGTTAATTCATTATTATTTATTATTACAGCTTTAGTACTTGAACTACTCGTAATAATACTTGGTATTGTAGTGAACACTCCTCCACCACCTTGTGATATAGCAGTCAAAGTAAAACTAGCACTCTCTGAACTAACACTGTTCATAGTTACTGTTATATCATTACTACCATTTCCACTCAAATCCACATTTTGACTTTCTCCTTGACCAAGAGTAACTGAAACTGTATTTGAATGTAAAGTCAGATGAGCCTTCAAAATACCTAAAACATTTGAGATACTGTCTATTCTAGCACTATGTTCATTAACATTATTGTTAAACTTAAAAGAAACAGCTTCAATACCAGGTGGTAAATCCATTACAACAGCGACAGCAGGAACTGCTGTAGTAATAATATTACTCAATTCAGATTCAACATAACTAATGTTATCTGAATTATATATTGCTCTAACTGTGAAAGTGTAACTAGTTCCAGAAGTTAAACCAATTATAGTATAACTAGTACTAGTAGTAGAACCTTTTAAATTACTACCTTCATAAACTTTGTAAACAGTATTAATTGGATTACCATTATTTGACCAGCTTAGACTAGCTGCTGTTTGACCATTAGCTAAAGCTGTTATATTACTTGGTTGAGCTGGATTTGTATAAGTAGAAGTAACTGCAGAATAAGGACCATTTTGACTAAAATTATCTACTGTATTCAATTTCCAAGTATAACTAGTATTTGGCAGTAAGTCACTATATTGGAAATATGTATTACTAGTAGTATCTGCTGAAATATTAGCAGTACTACTAACAGTATAATGATTAGCCCCAACAACAGATGACCAATTAGCTTGAATAGTAGTAGAACTTACATCAAAGCTTGTAATAGTTGGAGCACTCAAAGTACCTGGTAAAGCTGTAGTAATAACACTTACATCTGAGTAACCTGAATCTTGAGCATAAATATCTGTTGCTTGTATTTGAAAGTTGTAGCTAGTGCCAGGACTAAGATTGGAGAAAGTATAACTTAGCGACGTTGTTGTAATTGATTCTTGACCAGAAATATTAGTACTAATTGTATAATAATCTGTACTTGTAACATCATTCCAAACTATTTGTATAGAAGTAGTAGTAATGACTGAGTCTGTAATAGTAGGAGGACTTGGCGGATCTGGTGGAGAAAAATGGACAGTAACAGAAGTTAAAGTTGGACTACTGACTCCATCAGTAATTAGGAAAACTTGGTATTGAAAATATTGGTCAGAACTATGATCACTTAATACAGCTGGTATAGCTTGCCCACCAGTGTTATCTGTGAAATAGCTACCAGAGGTACCATCTGGCCCCATCCATCCAGACCACGTAAGATTATCTGCTGAAGTTCTAAGTTGAAATTGTATATCGTTACCACTTGAAGTCGTGGCATTCCATGACAAATCTGAAATACTTGCAAAAGCAATGTTAGTATTGAAAGGTGAAGAAACAAGACTACCAGCATTATACTTATTATAATTAAAAGTTACATCATCTAACGTTGGGGTAACACTCGTATCATTTGTACTCAAGTTAACTCTATACTGTACATAACGATGACTACCTAAACCAGATATATCTCCACCATTAACGACACCAGTAATCCAAGATGTCCAGGTACCATCCACAGTTGAACTATCACCCGCACGAACATCCACTGTTAGTGTTTGAGAATTTAAAGTTGCAGTATAGTCTAGAGTTGTAAATCCTTCGTGAAGTCCATTATCAATTACATCAGAAGTATAGTCTCCACTATTATTGTATGTATATACAGTACTAACATATTTATACAACTTTGTTCCACCAGTTCCCAACACAGCATGATGTGCGGGATCCTGCATCAAATTATAAAAATTTATAACATATGGAGGCGTGGCCAACTGTGCCCAAGTATTGGTGGAAATAGTATAAGTATACAAAATACCATTATATAAACCATAAAGAATGTCAGAAGATTCTTCAGACAAAAACAAATAAATAATTGAACCAACCGCAGTAGATAGCCTTGCCAAATTTGTATTCCAACTATCTGTCGTTATATTATATTTATATAAATAAGTATAATACTGACCAGATACAGAGTCAGCCCTCAAAAAATAAAAATTTTCTCCTAAACTATCCAACAAATATTGTCCATTACCACTTGGTGGAGTCATTGTTGACCAAGTACCACTTGCAAGATTATATTTGTACAAATAGGCTGTATAAGATACATAGTACGGCATATACAAAGCAGTATCGTCGCCATTTGCATAAATTTGACGACCAACAGCGCTTGGTGCAGCAGGAAGAGTAGACCATGTATTATTTGCTATTGTATATTTATACAAACGTCCTTGTGTTTCTGTTGTTACATACACAGCACCATCTATAGTATTAGGCAATGGATAGATAGTCCACCCTTGATAAATACCATACGGATTATCTGCTAATTTTGTCCATGTATCTGTCCCTAAATTATATGAATAAAACGATTTTACTGACGAGGAAGAACCCGATACTGAAAAATAAGCAATATTATTTATTTCATCATAAGTCGGTAAATTTCGAATTGAACCACCTGTTGGATATACACTAGTCATTTGAGTCCAAGTATCTGTCGAAATAGTATATCGATAAACATCCGCTGTTCCAAAATAAAAAATATTATCACCATCCTTTATAGATCTATATGTCGCTAAAGAAATTGGAGAGTCAGACAATACAGAATCAATCGATGAATTCCATGTTCCACCAGTAATATCATATATAGCAACTCCAGTTCCTTCTATATCATATATTTTGCCATTCGTGACATCCATGACGGTTTTATCATTTATATACCCACCTACCATAGGACCAGCACTTGATGTCCAAGAATTTGTTCCTATATCATAGATATAAAAATCAGTACTGTTTTGTCGTGCTCCAACATAAATTTTTCCATTCACACCATCTATCTGTGCCCAAGATCCTTGTGTGATGCTACCAGGAGCATCAGTAAGTGATGAGTCCCAAGAATCCGTTGATATGGTGTATCTATAAATTTTTGCTGAGTTGTTACCAGGTAGAGCATATATATAATCACTAACACCATCTCGAATCATTTGTGAACCTGTATACACATTTGATGGAATGTTCTGAAGTTGTTGCCAAGTTTCAGTAGAAGGGGCAAATGAATAAAAACCAGATGTACTTCCACCAGACAACATGTACAGTTTGTCTTCAGTATCATTTTTGATTATTTTCATCCCTGTATAATACATTGTCGTACTTGCAGTCTTCGTAGTCCAACTATTTGCAGTGATATTATATTTATAAAAAGTTGTATTATAATTTGCAGGAAAATAATATAAATAATTTTGAGCAGTATTATAAAAAAGTGTTGTACCCTGTAACTGAGGAACTTCAGAAAGTGATGCACGAGCAGTCCAAGTATTAGTTGAAATCGTATATCTATAAAAATACCGACCTGTACTAAGATAGTATACTGCATAAAAATAATCATCACTAATATATCCACCAGTACAAGCCAAACCAGTATTAGTACTTTTGGCAACACTACTATTGTTCATCGCGGTCCAAGTACCTGCAGACTTACTATATCTATAGATACCATAAGCAGGATCATAAATATAAATATAGTCTGTATTTGAGGTATAAAATGTACACCTGTTTGTTACAGGAGCGGTAGTAGGGACACCATCAGGTTGCAACCAATTATTTATAGAAGTAGAACCACCGGTTAATGATATACTAGCAGAAGATCCTACACCTGAAACTTCAGTATTAGAAAAAGTTCCACTTACAAAATCTGTATCATTAGTATTTAATAAAGTACTGGTTGTTGATAACAAACTAACACTTGTACCTATATTCAAGCTACTATCACCACTCTCATAATAATTCCAGTTTGTATTATTATCAGGATTTATTGCTATAACTGTACTTGAAGCACTACTTGACCAGTCATTTTGAATAAAAGTATAAGATGTTGCAAAAGAAGGGTTGGTTTTTTTATAAAAAACAAAATAACCCAAACAAGCTAAAATTAAAATAAAAACTACTTGAGATAATAAGGCTACTCTAAGAGGTTTGAATTCTTTATTTACTATAATTGTTTTTAGATTAGTCCAAAGATTGTTTTTACCTTTTAGACAAGAAGGTACAAGCAAAGACAATAGCCAAATTGGAAATAGAAAAAAGTTTTTAAAATAATGTTTTATTATTTGTCCTATCAAATAAGCTTTCTGGCGTTTTTCATTTTTTAGCAACAAAGAATTCTTTGCAAAAACACTCTTTGATTTCCAAAGCCCGTGCCAAAACCAATAATTCTGAAATTTTTCATCAGATAAATAAAAATTGTTATCTATAATTTGTATATCTTTTTTTTCTTCCTCCATAATTTTTTTACAAAAAATTAATACTCATATTATACAACATATTAACTTTTGAAACAATGAAAAATATTTTTTTATACAAAAAAATTCCTCAACACATTTGTGCTGAGGAATCATTTAAAAGATTAAGGAATTGTGTCCTTACCTGATCCAAGAAGGTGTATTCTAGGTCAATTGCGAGCCGGAGCCTGCCCTAGCCTACAACACACCCCCATGCTTGTCGTGGATACAGGATAATATGTTCTTAACTAGTTAACTAAACTTTTAAAAACACACGTTTCCATATCCGCCAATGCTTGTCCCGACTGTGTCGGGATGGATACAGGGACGTATTTTTTTAAAGAAAAAATATTTCTCAAAAATTCACGTCTCTGCATACGAGAATCGTAATTATTTGCACAAGTAGTTTCAAAATCAATTATTAGTATTACTTTGTATCTCTCTATCTATGTTGTGCCTCAATAAATACGACTTGCTATAATATCACAAATAACACATCTTGTCAATAGTATCTATGTTAAAAAAATAAAAAATGGCTTATTTAAGCCATTTTTATATATTATCTATCCACAATTTTAGTTCAAAATAGTATCAGTAATATCAAAAGGAGGAATTACTTCACTACTTTCAGGAACAACTTCAGCAGGAACTACTTCTTCTTCTTTTTTTGGCTCTACACCAACCAAACAAATCTTTGGCAAAGGTCGATAATAACTATCGAAAACAACATTTTCTTTCTTGCCATCAGCCAAAACACGTGTGTAAGTAAAAGATGTTTCAGCACCTTCATGACGTAACTGACATTCCCTTACTCCAGGAGCTAAATTAGTTGTTTCTATAGTTTTGTCAGCACCAGCTGCAATCCACCTCGAGACAACAGGAGGTGTGTAAGAAGCTTTTCGGCCATCATTTGTTCCCCAAAAATAAATATACAAATCATAAGTTTTGACATTCAATTCTGTGGTTACTAAAATATAATTACCAGTATCATTCAAAAAACGAAAATCTGGATTAGGATCATAAATAGTAGCGTCTGTACCTGGATTGCCATTTGATAAATCATTATAATAACTTACTACCAAAGAATGATTGCGTCTTTCTGTAATTTTCAAACCAGAGTTCATAGCAGCACGAAACATAGTAGTTCCTATTTGACAAAGACCACCAGCAACTTCAGGCTTGATTTCATCCCCTTTTATGACCAACTCTGGCAAATAACCATCAGCAATAGTAAAAGGTTTCAAAGCTTGAACCAGAGAAAAATCTTCATTTGGCTTGATAAGTAAACCATTTAATTTGTCAGAAGTAGCATGTCTCAAATTTTTGATACGATTAGAAGGACTACCATTGAACTTCGAATGACCAACACCTAAAACTTCAGAAATACCCAAATCATTTACCTCACTAGTCTTAATATTTGGTTCGGTTTGTTTATTTATCAAATTAATATTTTTTAAGATACCTTCATCATGCCATGTTCTAGCATCAAAAGCTTCATCTACAGCTTTCAAAGTAGCATCAACATCTACAGTAACACCAGGTCTAGAACCACTAAATTCAGAAACTTTGCCATTACTGCCAATTTTGAATTTTGCATCTTCAGCTTGAATATTTACTTGAGGTTCAATTTTATCCAACAAAAATTGTGTAGTAGACGCTGTGTCCAAAGAAAAAATAAAATTACCATCTTCAGCTTTCACCACTTCCAACCAACTAGCGATATTATCATTAGTTATAGACCAGGTCCTAGTAAGTGTGGTATAAGGGTCCACATAAGAAATAGTCAAAGGACCGGCTTCTAAAACTTTTGGTAAACGATCAATTATGGTAGAAACATCAGATTCATTTATCTCAGGATTTTTTACAAAAGAGACAATATCAAGATAAGGCACTTGGAAAGTAGACCAGGCTTTCAATATTTTGCCACTAACCATTTCATAATCAAATGAAAAACCAGGTGTAGAAGAAACTATTTCATATTCCAAAGGTTTCAAAGATTTTATATTAACATAGGCATTAACCGGTTCTGAAATATATCCTTCCAAATAATTGTGTATTTGTTCAAAAACACCTTGTTTATCTAATTTGATGTTTTCCAAAGATAACTCTGGCTTACTTAATCTTACCCAAATAGCAGAAAAAGTGTCAGACAATAAATTATTATCTTTACGATAAGATATCAAATAATCAGTTTCTTCTTCAATATTTACATCAATTAAATCTCTAGTACTATCTTCACTAAAAACACTAGGATAAAGTATGAAATTTTTAGTTTCATTTTCCAAAGCAAAATTAAAATGTATACCCTCATTCAATAATTTATTATTCATGTTTTTCAAATAAGCAGACAACTCGTTTTTATCCATACCACCAATATGTACGCCACCAAGATAAACACCTGGTAAAACTTTTTCTTTATAATTATGAGCATAAACAAAAATACCAGTTAGGAAAATACCTACCAAAACAACAAAAACAGCTACAATTAACCAAACACGTCGCCAAGAAAAATTTATTAATTTGGCGTATTCTCTACTCAAGATTTTCTTAAACATAAGACTAAAAATTTTAATCATCTATTATTTCAATAGAAATTTTATTATCCTTTTTTTGTTTTGGAATTGAAACAAACAAAACTCCATTTTGAAACTTGGCATTGGCCAAATCACCTTTTACATTTATGGGTAAGACTATGGTACGAGAAAATACTCCCCAAAAACATTCTTGATAATAGTACTCGATATCAATATCTTTTTCAAGTGGAGAGTAACGTGTGCCACGTATAGTCAACAAATCATTGTGAACTAATACTTCAATTTTGTCTGGTCTAGCCCCTGCCATAGTAGAAACAACCAAAATATGAGTGTCATTTTGGGCGACATCTACAGCCAGTTTACCTTCTTCTCTGCCTTCTTCTACCCAATCTTTAAAATCACTAGAACTTACAGGACTAGCGGAAACTTCGGTATCAAAAATTTTTGTATTTTCCAAAATCATGGCAAAGCCATGTTTATTTTTTTTGTTGTTCATAATATAGCTAAATTATAGCAAAAAATAGAAATATAGTAAACAAAAATACCTTTCAACAATTAAACTAACTATAAAAGTTGACAATATCTTTAATTTGCTATACAATATTTACGCTTTAAGAGTGAAAAAAAAGGAGAGATGGCTGAGTGGTCGATAGCAGCAGTTTACTAAACTGCAGTCTCCGCAAGGGGACCCAGGGTTCGAATCCCTGTCTCTCCGCCAAGTTTGACAATTAACAATTGACATTTGACATCACAAAAAAGTTAATAGTCAATTGTCAACTGTTAAAAGTTGTCATAGGAGAGGTGCCTGAGAGGCCGAAAGGGGCACACTGCTAATGTGTTTTCTGGGTAAAACCGGAACGAGGGTTCGAATCCCTCCTTCTCCGCAAAATATTTATAATTGACATTTGGCAACTAATTTCTAATTAAAAAAATTAAAAATTAATTGTCAACTGTTAAAAGTTGAAAAGGAGAGATGGCTGAGCGGTCTATGGCGGCGGTCTTGAAAACCGTTGAAGGGTCAAACCTTCCTAGGGTTCGAATCCCTATCTCTCCGCAATTTTATTATTTCAACAAAATAAATATTATAAACTCTACAAAATAGTGTTTCTTCTTTTTTTACAATTCATACAATAAAAAATATGTTTTTACAAAATATCAAAAAAAATTTAAAATCCGGATTAACAGTATCTTTAATCTCTATACCTTTATCTATATCTCTGGCAGTTGCTTCTGGGGCAACTCCCATAATTGGAATTATTACAGCCATTTGGGCAGGAATTATTGCCGCCATATTTGGTGGTAGTAACTTCAATATCATAGGACCAACGGGGGCACTATCTGGAATAGTTGCTACCTACGTAGTCTTACATGGTCTAGACCACTTACCCATGTTAACTATAATTACAGGTATTATAATTATAATAGCCTACTTTCTAAAAATTGAAAAATATCTTATTTTGATTCCTTCTAGCGTCATTCATGGTTTTACATTAGGCGTGGCTTTCATCATTGCTTTAGGACAATTAAATTTCGCTTTTGGATTACAAAATCTACCAGTACACGAAAATTTTCGTTCCAATATTTTAGAATCTTTTTACCATTTTTCTACTACTTCTCTTACAACTCTTAGTATTTTTCTAATTTTTTTAATAGGATTACTAATACTAAAAAAAGTCACACCAAAAATACCAGGTGCTATACTACTGACACCAATAGGAATACTACTTGGATTTTTAAGTGAAAAAAACTTTATTTCTCTTTCACTACAAACATTGAGTAGTAAATTTGGGGAAATAAATTTTCATTTTTTTGAAACACCACATTTAGCATTTTCTATTCCCCTAGTTCAAACAGCTGTAGTAATTGCACTTATCGCTATTTTAGAGACAATGCTTTCGGCCAAAATAGCCGACGGTATGACTGGTACAAAACACAAACAAAGAAAAGAAATGTTTGGTCTTGGTTTGGCAAATATTGTATCTGGGATGATGGGAGGTATGCCAGCAACAGCTGCTCTTGCTAGAACTTCTTTAAATATTAAAACAGGTGGAACACACAAAACATCAGCAATCATTAGTACTATAAGTGTAGCTATAATTTCTCTTTTTTTACTTGGTTACTTCAAATATATTCCTTTGGCAGTTATAGCCTCTATCTTGGTATTTGTTGCTATTCAAATGGTAGGAAAAGAACATTATCTAAAATTATGGCACTATGAAAGAACAGGATTTTTTGTGTCTATTTTTGTTGCTATTATTACCATCCTTATAGATCCTATTTTTGGTATATTATTTGGAGTATCAGTTTCTCTTTTGATTTTTGTAAACAATATTTCACACGGACATTTTGAATTAAAAGTAAATAGTTTTGAAGAAGGTATTGTGGACTCTGATTCAGGCGTAAAACTCAAAGAAATAAAAGAAAACGCTGATGTATTATTGTATTCTTTTAGTGGTAAATTATGTTATATAAATAGCCAAGCACACTTAGAACGTTTCGAAACAAATCTAAAAAAATATAAAATTATTATTTTGAGATTACGTGAAGTTCATTTTATAGACGCTGACGGTGTGGCAGCTCTTGATGAAATAATAGACATTATCGAATCTAGAAATCAAAAAGTATTATTGACAAGCATTGATCAAAATTCTCTTTTCTTATTAGAAAAAATGTCAATTGGCTACAAAAAATTAAAAGAAAAAGGACTGATTTTCAAAAAAACAGAAGAGGCTCTTTTATCTATCAATATTCCTTTACAAAAATCTTAAATAAAAATAAGACATATCACAATTTGTTATGTCACACTTGAAATTGTAGAGAACGTAATTTGACTACAACAAAAGATTATTGTTATAATAGTAAAATATAAAATATAATAAAAAATACATGAAAAAAAAATCAAAATTAATAATCTCAGTATTACTTGCACTTATAGTTATAATTGCCTTTAGTTACTTCCTAGTTTTGCAAAATAACAAACCTGGTAAACTAGATGATTTTGCCAAATGTTTACAAACACAAGGTTCAACCTTTTACGGTGCTTTCTGGTGTACTCATTGTAAAGAACAAAAAGCTGAATTTGGTAAATCTGCCAAATATTTACCTTATGTAGAATGTTCAACCTCTGATAGTAACGGACAATTGCCAGTCTGTACTAATCAAAAAATTGAAAGCTACCCAACTTGGATTTTTGCCGATGGCACTAGACAATCAGGAAAAATTTCTTTGACAGAACTAGCCTCAAAAACTAGTTGTGAATTACCTAAATAAAATTTTATATGACAGAAATAATAAACAAACTTTTATCTTTAGGAACACTACTATCTCATATATTTTTGATAATAGCTATTATATTACTTCTTATAAAAAAAGAAAAAAACTTTATCAAAGATTTTTTTGGAAAACACGGTCTACTTTTTGCTTGGTTGATTGCTTTATTTTCTGCAGTATTAAGCCTTTATTATTCTGAAATAGTAGGTTTTGAACCTTGTTCACTTTGTTGGTGGCAAAGAGTTTTCATCTATCCACAGGCTATATTCTTAGGAATTGCTTACTTCAAAAAAGAATTCCAACATTCTTCACTGTACGCAATAGTATTATCTATCATAGGTGGTGTAATTGGAATATATCAAAACGCTTTATACTACGGAGCTCCTCAAATTGGAGCTTGTGACGGTTCAGCTACAGCTGTTTCTTGTACCAAACTATATATCTTAGAGTTTGGATATATTACTATTCCTATCATGTCTCTTACGGCTTTTTTACTTATAATTTTCTTTTTAAATTTGGCGAGAAAAAGCAAATAACACGAGTCACGTAACACGTATCACATAACAAAACCGCTACAAAGCGGTTTTTATATTAAGGATTATTTTGAGGTTATTGTTCGTAAAATTAATTGTTACGTGATACGTGACTCGTGTTACGTGCCAAATCCAAAGATAAATGTTTCTAACTTTGTATTTCTAAAAAACCAATACCCCTCACTTAAATCACCCCCTAGCCAAACTAAAACCTATTACCTTAGCAACTTTATTTGATTTCAAAACTTTGGCACATTCTTGCATAGTAGAACCAGTCGTAAAAACATCATCAACTAAAATAACATTTTTATTTTTAAAATCTTGTTTTTTATAACAAAATTCAAAAGCATCTTTCAAATTTACCAATCTTTCTTGTCTTTTAAATTTGGCTTGAGGCTTGGTATACCTTGTTCTTTTCAATAAATTAACCACAGGTTTATGCATTTTTTTAGCTAATATAACCGCAATTTTCTCAGATTGATTGAAACCTCTTTCTATATAACGTCTACCGTGCAATGGTACAAAAGTTATAGCATCGAATTCAGGCAAATCATTATTAGACAAGAAACTTGCTATCATTTTTTCAATAGTTTTTTCTAAATCCTCTACATATTGATATTTAAAACAATGCATTATTTCTCCTATCAAGTCTTGTTCATCATATTTAGTGACAGCAATCTCAGCGTCAATAAATAATGGCTGACAACCTAAACAATAATCCCCTGTTTTATTTTCTTGATGACAAACCGGACAACAAAAAACACCCGACAAATCGAGTGTTTTTAAACATTCTTCACACACAAAATCACCCTCTTTTGCACAATTAAGACAGTTCACTGGAAAAAAAATATCTTTAATAGAATCTAATATCCCTCCAAAAGACATAAGAAAATTTAAAAAATTATATTTTTACATCCCACACACCATCAACTTTCCATTCATTATTTATTAACTTGAAATCTACTTGTACAGTTTTTTGTTCATTACTTTTTTCGATATTTTTGCCGACTTCTTTTGCAAAAGATTGTGTTATTTCTAAAACAACAGTAGCTAATCCTGTAGACTTATCAAAAGAAGTAAGCTTCGAACTCAAGACATTGCTAGTCACACCACTATAATTACTATCTTTTTTTTGAGTTTGGGTATTCATCCAAGCTACCATATTAGCACTAGCGCTACTTTTTAATTCTGTAATATGAATATTATTATTTTGATTGGAATATGTAAAAAATCTTTCTACAAAAAATATTGCCATCTGTTTGACATATAATTCTTCTGGCGTACCATCTGGCTTAGTAATAATTTGATTATTATTGAGTATAATATTTGGATTACTGGAATCAATAACATTTTGATTAGTAGAAGTGACATTATTACCAGTATCTTTGTTATTGTTTTGTTGTCTTGTATACAACAAAGCAAAGATAATTACTAATAACATAGCAACTACAATCCCTGAAGCTATAAAAATTTTTTGTCTAAGTGTAAGCATAAAAATATATTATTGATTTATTTCCCCTTGTTCCATTTGTTCTTGAAATTCTTTTTTGGCTCTTTCAATATCCATTAATTGTTGTGGATTGGAAGTAACCAATTGATCTTCAGTATAAGAAGCTACTATTTGAATAGCAACGTGCTTATTACCCGCAAAAAATATTCCTTGTCCAACAGGACTATCCAACAACAAATATTTTTCACCTTCTGTTAACATAAAAGTTTTTTGGATAGTATCTATAGCAGACGGAGTTTGTCTAAGTAACAACTGCATCGATGAATTGTTCACAATAGCTTGACCATAAGGTGAACGTAAAAAATCATTTACATCTTGAGTAATAGTAGTAACACCTAAGAAATATTTACGACAACGTTTAACAAGTGCATACATGAATTTAGCACTATCTTCATGCATCATCAACCACCAAGCTTCATCAATCATCAGTAAACGTTTCTTACGTTCTGAACGAACAATATTCCAAATATAATTGACTAAAGTATAAATAGCCATGGGACGAAGTTCATCTTCCAAATCACGCACACTAAAAATAACCAATTGATTACTAGTATTTACATTAGTAGGAGAATTGAAAAGACCAGCGAAAGTACCTTCGGTAAATTTCTTGAGTCTAATAACCAAATTTTCGGCACCTTCCATACCAGCCAAAACATCTACCAAATCTTGCATAACAGGAGGCTCTACTGTAGCCAAATCACTATTGATAGTTATATCTTTTTTAGCATAAGTTTCAAGTAAGGCCCTGTCTAAGAGTGAATCTTCAGTGGAAGTCAAATTACCAAGCATAATACGCAAAAGGCCCTTGAGCGTGATAACAGCGCTTCTGATGATGTCTTCTGTAGAGACCTGCTGTCCAACTGGACGAGGTAAGTCAAAAGGATTTACTTTACTTTCAGAAGCCAAAGAAATATTAACATAAGTTCCATTCACAGCCTCTGCCAAATGATCATATTCCATTTCAGGATCGATAACGATGACGTCAACTCCAAGCATCAAACTACGTAAAATTTCCAATTTTACAGCATAAGATTTACCAGCACCAGATGTAGCAAATACTACCATATTAGCATTTTGCAAAGAAAATCTATCAAACAAAACAAGACTATTGTTATGACGATTTATACCATACAAAATACCATCATCACTAGTAAGCTCCGACGAAATAAAAGGAAATGAAGCTGCAATCGGTGAAGAATTCATGTTGAAAGAAATAACAAGTTCATCAATACCCAAAGGCATAGTAGAATTGAAACCTTGTTCAGATTGAAATAAAACATGTTTACTATGAATCAATTTTGATCCAAAAATATTATGAATATCTTCCGTATTTTTGTCTAATTCTTTTTTATCAGCAGAATAAAGAGTAATATAAAAAGCAAATTGAAAAAAATGTTCAGTACCTTGTGTCAAATCATCACGTAAAGATTCAATATCACGTAAAGCAGTCTCACGTAAAGGATCACGAGCCGCCCCTTTTTCAGCATCAGTGGACAATTGTGCTTGCAAAGCACCTACTTTGTTTTTTAATTGTTTTAAAATAATAGCGGAATTAACAGGATAAAAAAACATACTAACATCCATACTCAAATTCAAATTGAGGATAGTAGAATTCCAACCAACAGAAATATAACGAGGATAACTTGTAATAAAAATTGTACGCAAAAAAGTATTACCTAGTTGCAAAAAATTAGACTCTACTTTGAAAGCAGATGGCGAAATCAAATCACGAATAGCTACAGTACCTTCACGATACACTTTTTCTTCTTCCAAAGTTATCAATTCTTGCGCTATTTTCTTTTCTTCACTATCTTCAAGAACAGCAGAGTTAGCTGCGTTTTTTGTCTTACCTCTGAATATTGGTCTAAATGGCATAAATTAGTTGAATTGTTTTATTAGATTGCTAACGCTTAAATTTAATTTCCAGATGTTTTTTTATGAAAGCTCCTTTTCAAAAATTATTAATTAGTAATTATTAATTACTAATTAATTTCTAAATTTCTTCTATTTGCTGTTTATCGATATCTCCCAATTGCTCAGCAAAAGAAATGTCTGGATTATAAGTATTATAATATAATTCTATAAGAGATTGGGTATCCAACTGTGCTACTTGCAAACCAATACCTTCCAAACCAGAAGAAACTTGTCTAACACGCAAATCTAAATCTTCTTTACGTTGTCTAAATCTTTCATCTTTTAGACGCAAAGTAATCGCCGGTTTTATAACCTCTTTGAATCTTGCCCAAAAACTTTTTTTCTTATTAGAAAGTGGATCATAAGAAACTATTACATAATACTTCTTTGTCATGATTTTGCCAATATCTACCAACTCTTCAATAAATGAACGATAATCTGCAGTCTGCACACGCAAAAGTTCATTGGTTTGTTTTTTTTCTTGGGCAATAAGTTTTTCCAAATACGGCTTTATTTGCAAACGTCTAGATTGCACACAAATCTGTACAGGAAAATCCAAAGAATTCAAAAAACCAACATAAGATGAAATTATACCATTTTGTTCATCTTCTGATTTCAAAGAAAAATTTATACTAGAAGTGATCAGTACTGAACGCAAAGTTCCATCTTTCAAAACCACTACTCCATCTTTTATTTCAGCTATTTGCAAATAAGTTTGGGTACTTGGTTTTTTGGCTGTTTTTTTAACGGCTTTTTTATTTTTCATACTTTAAACTTACGATATTGTTTAACAATATATTATTATGATAAAAACGAACCTCACCCCGGCCCTCTCCTACCAAGAGAGGGAGACTCCGGTTTTCCCTCCCCTCGTAGAGGAGGGGTTTTCTGTATAAAAAATACTTTATTCAATCTACCTGTTTAACTCTCATACATTATAGCTCATCTTCTGGTTTATAAAAACCTCCAGTGTTGACAAGTAAAGCCAAATCTCTGATATGTCTACGTTTTACATTTTTTTTACCAACATCCATCTTTTCAGGTGCTTTGAATTGTTTACGTAAATCATCCAGTTCTCTTTTGTCATAATATTTACGCCAAATACGTAAAGATGGTTTTTTGGCTGACTGGATAATATTCAAAACAAAATAATGAAAAGTTTGACCATTTATTTTTACAAAAGCAAACAACAAAGCTAAACCACCAAATAATACTAAACTAAAAATAAAAAAAGAAAAATCACCAAAACGATAAAATAAAAAAATGATTATACCCGCAACTAAAATAATCAAAAATTGTCTGGTAGTAACAGGACCAATAATTTTGTCTTCAACATCTATAAATTGTGGTACGACAAATTGTTGCATAAACTAATTAGATTAAATCAATCTATTATCCATATCCACCAAACTTTGATATTCCTCCAAAGTAATAAAATCATTTTTATTTTTGGCTTGTAACACCTCAGCTACTGATTTTTTATTATTGATAGCTTCTACTGTAGTATCTACATACATTTTATTCAAAGGGCTACTTTGCCAACCTTCCAAAACCTCCAGAAAAAGCAAAAATGATTCAGATTTCCAAGAGTTCAACTTTGACATTAGCATATCAGCGCACTTCTTTGGATCTTTGGCTAGACGACGATACTCTACCAAAGAAAAACTTTCCATCTCTTGTTTTGGCCCCATAGTCTTAGCTGAAAAACTACTTGGTGAAGCGACATCATGCACCACAGTACTCGGGGTTGTATGAGAAAATGGTTTGGAAAAATCTTTTTCAGATAAAAATTCTATAGGCTTCTCAGTACGCATCAAATCATCCAATCTAGACATACTATTAACTACTGGTTTTTCTATTTTTGTTTCAGCTTTTATTTCAGATGTATCCAAAGTTTTTTTCTTTTTTTCAAAAACTATTTCAAACAAATTGTCCAAATTATTTTTGGAATTTTTTACATTTTTCAAAAAACGACTTGCTTGTTCACTATCTAATCCGAGACCACCATGATCAATATTTCTAGTTGCATAATCTAATAATTGATTATCATTTCTAATACCCTTTTGCCAAGAAATAACCAAAGACTTAGCACGATTTTTCAAATCATCAGTTACATCAGCATGTGGCATTTTGATATGTTCTTGTAAATCATGACCTTCTACATGAGGGACACCTTTTTTCTTCAATTTTTCGACTTCCGGAGCATCTACAGCCAACAATGATTCACTATCAGAATTTTTCCATTCAAAATTAGCGGCCGCTTCATCCACAAAAATATCATGTACCGGAGTAAAAGTAGCCAATTCATGAGGGGTCTCAACCATCAAATTTTCGGTCATTTTTTTTTCAGGTTCTTTTACCAAAGTTACGGCTGGTTTTACTTTTTCAATTTCAAGAGCATTATAATTTGTGACTTGTGAATTGTTTGCCATGCCTGCCGGCAGGTAAGTTTCTTGTATCTTGTTACTTGTTTCGACAAAAGTTTGTTGTCTGTTATCTGTTGTCTGTTGTTTTTCTTCAATCTCATGAACATTAACTTTTTTCTGTAAATCTTTCTTCATTTCACTTTCCAGATTCCTCTTTCCTCTTTCCTCATTCCCCACTTGCCCGCCTTGCATAGCACGCCTTGGGCTGTGGGATGGTTCCTCATTCCCCGCACGCATTTTTTTGAATTCATCAAGACTGACACGTACTTTGGTACCGTCGGCTTTTTTTATCAAAATTGTTTGTTGTTTATTGTCAGCCATACGTGTTACGTGAAGTGATCAAAAACCACTTACAATTTAAAATTTATCTAAAAATAACAAAATCAAATGAAACTTTTTTTCACAATCAACTTTGTTGTAATAAATCATCATCCCAAATAAACTTACCAGCATCCTCATCAAACATATATAATTCTTCTATTTTTTCATCATTATTTTCTTCAGCTAACTGTGATAATTTTGCCAAAACTTCTTCAATAGGCTGTAATTCACCAGTATCGTCGTAAGAGAATTGTTGTTCAAGCTCTGATTTGATATCGACGTAAGAGAAAACAGCAATTTCCTTTTCTAATAATTTATTTTCTTCTTCTAATTTTTTGTTTACTTCATCAATAACAGGATTGCCATTCAATTTAAAATAAGAATCAAATAACAATTCAGAAATCTCAACCTCTTTTTCAGAAGGCAAAAATTCAACAGTATCTAGATAATAAGGACGGAACTTTTCAATACCTTCTCCATCAGACAAAAATCTAAAAAAATCCAAAACATTATTTATTCTAGCCACTTTTTGTTCAGAAGATTTGAACATAAAAAAATCATTTTTTGACAAATATTCTTCTATACTACCAATTATAGCTGCCCTCTGAATTTTTTCTTCGTCAGTTAAGTTACCAGCTTCTACATCCAATTTTAGGGCTACAAGATCTTTGATACTCAGACCTTTTTCATAATCAAACGGTAAATTTGATTTTACTATTTTTTCTCCTATAATTTTGTGAATTCTAGTTTGTTCTTTGTCTTCTGATATATAAGTCATCAAATAGTCCGTGTACAAATACACTACAGAAAAATCTAAATAAAAACCCATCATAAAAGTATATGGCAAGATAGAAGCCATTTGTTCTGGTTTTAGACGATCAAAATTCTTAAAAAATACAATAGAATACCATTTGAAAAATGTATCATGCAAACCCAAAATAATATTTAGATCAAAATTAGTTTTTTGGAAAAAATCATCCCAAAGTAAAAATAACTCATAAGAATATTTTTCATCATACAAATAATCATAGACAACCGAAGAAATACTTGAAAGTTCCTCTTCTGTCAAATTTCTAGGTACTTTGATAATTTTTAAAATTTCTGAAAATTCCATAAACTATTTTCTATGATTAATATTTCTACATCTTAAAACCTGAAGAACTAGCCAAAGATCTAAGAGCTGGTATCGACATAGTATCAGCACCAGGGACTCCCCAACTCTTGTACAAAGCACGAAGTGAACGTAAAGCATTGTCTCTAATATTAGCAGAGCCTCCATTTTGAGCACTATTAGTCATGTCACTCAAAACTTTTGACCAAGTTTGACTAATACGTCCTGAAGGCATATGCAATTTACCATCAGTTCTATCATATATAGAAGCACCATAACCTTTGGAACCAGCCAAATATCTAAGCTTAACATCTCCCATAGAACTAATCGCTTGTGAACTCAAGTTGGCAATACTAAGTACAGATTCTCTAGCTCTTTCATGTTGAAAATCAACAGCATGACCTTGTGAATTGGTAACCATAAATGAACGACCATCAGTTGAAGTACTAAGATTGAAGTTGGCAGCCATCGTACTCAAATAATCTTCCATAATTTTTTGTGAACCATCAATATTTTCACCAGTACCAAGACTACCTTTGTTACCACTTCCAGTACCCACACCAGAAACCATTGCTTTGGTAAAGCCAACTACTTTTGTACCATTGGCATTTACACCTTCTACTACTTGATGATAATGATGTGAATTACCATTATTAGCAGATTTTTCCATACCATGTTGCAAAGTTCTCATCAACACACCTTCTTTTTCTTTTAGACGTTTTCGAAAAATTTCTTGAACACCTGACATATCTCTATCAATGACACCTCTATCCATACCAGTAAGAGCACCAAGTGCTAAGGTAGCAGTATTTTGCATATTATTTTCTAGACCTGCATATGATTCATCACCCAATTCTTCTACCATATAATGTCTAAATTCATTAGCAAAAGCATTGAACTCACCTTGATCCATAATACTTGATAATACAGCAGCTTGTCTTTGACTAGCATTTTTCAAGACATCTTTTTCTTGAGCAGTCAAAGTACCTAGCTTTTCTTTTGCACCCAAATTTTTGATTTCTTTTACATTTCTTTTCATTTCTGCCATTCTTTCATCATAGGTAAGATTTTGAAATTCTTTCATACTATCAGCAATCTTTGATCTCTGATAATTTCTTTCTTCATCCATAGTCTTACCTTCCAAACCACGCAAAACATCTGACATACGAAGGGTCAACTTTTCTTCTTCACCTTTGTATTTGTTGGCACTACGAGAAGCAGATTTAGTAGCATAAAAAGAGCGCAACTTGGTCCAAGATTTATGTTTTGGATCTTTTACGACAGACTCAAGGACATTGGCTCTTTCGTAATCTGACATATTATCTACCAAAGCTGCTTTGGTATCTGCAGTAACAATTTCAGAAATATCACCATTTTCTGTTTGTGCTTTTTGGATAGCTTCTTCTCTTGGTTTGAAATGGACATCCACTTCAGCAGTTATTTCTTTTTTTACATCATCTTTTATCATTTCAGCAGAAGCATAGTCTTCTATCTCTTTTTTTCTTTCATCTAACAATTTTCCCTCCTTATCATAAAAATGTTTTTGTACATCTTCTTGAGCTAATTCCTCTTTTTCAGATTGTGTGCGACGTTGACTCTTTGAACGTTTACTATCTTCATCTTCTATTTTTGCAAGGGCGTCTTTCCTCACTCTTTCTTGTTCATCAGCAACAAATTTATCTTCAAACTCTTGTTTTTTCTTTTTTGCTAAATCATCTCTATATTTTGTTTTAGAAAAATCTAAAGTACTATTATAATGTTTCAAAACTTTTTGTTTTATTTTAGCCTTAGCATCCTCTACTGAACTACCATCTTTTGTCAATTCTTTAATGACTACTTCTCGTTTCTCATTTTTTTCTTTTTCTTGTTCATCAGTAGCTATTGCAGTAGCTTTATCCAAAGTGTTGCCTTCCTTTACTAAGGCATTTATTCTTGTTTGTTTTTTTTGTCTCTTATCTTCAAAAAACTTACCAGCAGCCGTCGAAAAATCAAGACTTCCTATTTCTTTTACAGCTTTTTCTTCTAAACGATTACGATCAACTTCGCTCAATTTTTCTGGATCTTTTTTTTCTTCTTTAGCCAGTTCACTTACCCTTTTAGAAATTTTATTTTTTCTAAAATCTTCTGCAAACTGTAAAATCTCTGCTTGAGTGAATTCATCTATTCCTTCCATTTGTCCTTTTATATACTCAGCCAAAGCTTCTTCATTGGCTTTATCCAATTCATTTCTTTGTCTTGATAAACTAGCCAAATTCATTTTGCTGAAGGTTTCATTTATAGTTTCTTTCATAGTATTTTCAGCATCAGCATTTTTCATGACTTGGGTACGATGACGCATATAAGACAAACCACTCATAGCCTTTTGTTCCAAAGCGACAACATCACCCTCACCCAAACCAGAGGCCTTGGCCAAAGTTTCAATTCTTTCACCTTTTAGATTAGCGATTTCAGCAAGTTTCTTTTCTTTTTCATCAGGGTCAGTTTCTTCATAGGCTTCTTTTTCCAAAATTTTTACCTTTGCTTCAATACTATCAGCATTAGCAACATCTCTTTTTACTGCTTCTAATTCTTTACGCTTCTTTTCTTTTTCATCAGGGTCAGTTTCTTCATCGGCTTCTTTTTGTAATTTTGCGATATTTTTGGCAGTAGCTTCATTGAGAAGTTTCCCTTGTTTTTCTTCAAATTTTGCTTTATCACCACCAAAAAGATCAAGCTCAGCTTTTATTTGTAAATCTCTATAATCTTCTTTGGCCTCAGCAGCAGCAGCATTAGCCTTAGCTTCTTGTTTTGCTATTTTGTCATAACTAGGAGCTAACCAACCAGAAATACCACCACCCCTTTCCATAATTTCTCTCTTTTTTTCTTTTTTGTATTGCTCAAGTCTATCTATAGCAGCTTCTCTTCTAATACCCGCATTTCCTAACCACTGAGCACCACTCCATTTTTTGACAAATTTTCCAGCTTTGGTATCCATAACTGCGGCTGAAGTCAATTTTCCATAATCCCCCGCAAATTTCTTTCCTTTTTCAACACCCTTACCCACCAACCATCTACCCGCAGCATAACCACTAGCAATCGTCGCAACTTTCTTAGCATAACCTTCTACTGCATTCAACATACCAGCACCAGTTGCACCACTTTCTCTAGTCATCTTCAAACCAATCATCAAAAAGATAAGAGCCAAAATATAATTGGACATATTTTCCCAAGTAGAAACACTAGTCAAAGAAACAGACAAAGCATCGCTACTTTGTTGTAAAGGAATAGTATTGCCTTGTTTTATTTCACTCATGATTTGCCCTGTACCCAAAGTTGCAAAAGCCAACCATAAGAAAAAGACCATCACAGGCGCGACAATAACATGTTGCATGAACTCCGTCCACCACTTTTGAGAATATTTTTCTCCATTTGGCAAAGCAGACATAAGATAAGCCAATGGTGACAAGATTATAAGAGCCCACAAGACAACAACACGTAAAGCCATAACCACAACATAAGAACCCATCACTACAGCTGTACCCACAGCAAACAAAAAAGCTACGAAAGAAGCTACGAAAATCGAAGAGGTAGCTGATTGCATACTGTCTCCGATGTTCTTACCCGTAATTATATTAGTAATCTCACCCAGACTAAACATGTTCATCAAGTTACCACCAGCACTAGCAGATACAGCATTCAAAAAAGTAATAGTAAAAATATGAGCAGCATCAATAATAATCTGAGCAATAAGATTACTAAAATTGATAAGTATCGCCATTATTACCAATTTGACCAAGCCTTTTTTCCATTCATATTTTTCAACACCTAGAATAGTCGCAAAAGCAATGACCAAAAGTGAAACAACAAAAAACATATTCGCCACATCACGTACCATCACCCAACCAAGTTTCACCACACTCACATCTATATAATTGTTGTAACTAGCAAGAGTAATAAAATAACGTAAGAAAAAAATAGTCAAAGCCATAGCGACAGTAGCAAGACCTAATAACATACTAGAAATAGCTTCTACTATCCATTCAACAAATCCAGCATGTACATATTTGGTAGATAACGCAAAAAATACTACTAGTAAAAAAACAAAAAACACCTGATAGTTATATCCGGATAATCTCTGTGGTAAAATTTTGCTTACCAAGGCTTTTATTTTGTTCAATTGTTCTAAAACAAAACGACTCATGTTTTCTAGGTTAGCCGTTTATAAAACT
>Ga0208374_1000347_pt1 | contig 22838 bp, 26 predicted proteins | sample RifOxyC3_FD_184037 | JGI IMG/M metagenome (GOLD analysis project Ga0208374, IMG submission 184037) | Groundwater microbial communities from Rifle, Colorado - Rifle Oxygen_injection C3 (SPAdes) | ecosystem: Environmental > Aquatic > Deep subsurface > Groundwater | place: Rifle, Colorado, USA...
TCAAGAAGTCCTGTCGACTGATAACGCTCGAGATTCTTCTTTGCAATGAATGCGTCGGGGTTCAGCATATTCATTCCAAAAAGAAAAATTACAACCATACAAAAGATACGAAAAGAAAACTCTGCATATGTTCTGCTCTTCCAAATGTGCACCGAAAGCAACATAAGTACGATACTGAGCCATATCATGAACACATGACTATAGAGACGTATCTCTGTAAAACCATAAGCATATTCATAAAGCGATAGGCGCACAAATGCAGATGCGAGTATGACGATCACCTGAAGCACAAGCACTCCACTCAGAATTTTGAATGACCGGAGGTGCGTACCATCACGCTTGATGATCTGTCTTTCGGTAAACAAGATGATCGCGAACGAAAGAACAGCGACCACTACCAATTGAAAGAATCCTTCACGAGCATACTCTGCATACGTGAGTCCTTCCGCAAGGAGGTGTGTTGCTCCACCAAAGAGGTAGGAAATTTGAAGGAGAATGAACGTAAGGAAAAGTGTGTTGATCGAGCCGAGGACTATCATGGTTTCGATCGCGCCAAGACCCCGGGTTTTTGCAGGTGATTCTGGTGCTGGGCTGACAGGTAATTTCTTGAACATGAAACCGAATCCACCAATAAAAAATGCGGTGACAATCGCACCAAGAAAGATCCGGCCCATCACGTCTTCTTCAAGTTCAAGCGTAAAAATACCTGAGAGAAGTTTTTCAAATCCCGCATCGGCAGATGAAAATAATGAGGCAAATACCAACAGCGCGATCGAAGCCATAATACTGCCACGTACGATCTCTTTCGTTCTCGCATTGCCATCAGAGACTTTTTTTATAGAAACGATCGCTGAAAAAGTTTCAAAGAATGGCCTGATGAAACGTAGCGGCAAAAAGAAGACCTTCAAGTAATCACTCAGAGAAAAAGAGCGGATACGCTTTCCCGTAAACATCATCACGACAACCAGCAAAAGAAGGAGACTTCCGAGGATATTAAAAAAGGTAAGCATCTCGCTTGCGCGAACAAATACCATGGATGAAAAGAATATCCCAGCCAGAATGATCGCATAATACTCGCGTAACAAAGGGCGAGAAAACACTCGTGCAAGCAATAACCCAATCATGGCAATGAGTGGCAAGAATAACGAATAGTTCAGCCCAAGATCTTGTCCGTAGAACAGTAAAACAAACACGATGCCCAGAATGAGCGATGCTATCCCAAGAAGAAGCACTTTGCTGTGTTCATGTAGTTTATCCATGTATATCATTACTAACTCCTCGTGAACCAATATTGTTGCATAAAAACGATATAATCAGGTTTCGAATTAACCCCAAGAGAGTAGTGAGATGCATTACGCCACATACCTCATAAAAATACCCTACTTATCCTATTTTTATTTTTCCACAATTTTTTCGTTGCTTTCACTTTCAGCAAGCCATGTGAGCGCCTCATCGCGCTCAGAAAAGATGCGCATATTTGTACGCCCCGTCAGCGCAAGAGTTGAGCGCACGACCATCGATACCCATGATGTCGCGCCAAACACCGCAGTCTTTGTCGCATATTGCTTGTTAAATTCCATGAGTTCACGAATGCGACTGATTATCGCAAGATCAAACTGCGCCATCTCCGTGACGTCAATAAGCGTGAGCACGTATCCATTATTGCTTACCGAAACATGCATCATCGCTGCCCTCACATCGCTCGCCCACCGTTCAAACTTCTCGGGAACGCCGAGTATGCTCATGGTGATATCACCACCCATTCTAAGGTAGATTATATTATTTTCTCCAACGCGACATTCAAGAATTAAGGGTTCAATACTGTTCGCTCCCGTGTCCATTCTCTTATTTTAAGGTAATTCCAACCCCGTGTACAGATAAGCGAGCACCCTGTTTCACATATTGTCATTTATAAATACGCGAGGAAAACCAAAAACTAGGACAGCGATTGTTTTATTAAATATGTATTCTAATTTAACCCCCGCGAGGATACCCCAATGCGCGCAGCGTCATTTTTATTCCCCTTATTCCTTACCAAAAAGCGACCCTTCTGGGTCGCTTTTTGGGACTCTGCGTCGGGGGTAGTTTTGAGGGGTCGAACCTTCTCGGTCTATAACCAAAACCCTTCCCGGATTCGAACTTTTCAAATTTACTCTTTCTGTGGCCCTACTCGGTCACCGTTTCCATGTTTCGCGGGAGGGATACCTATCAGGTCTCGAACCACACTCGCTAAAATATGAAGCTACTCGGTCACTTCCTAGGGCTCAGTCGTTGGGGTCGCTATAGGGGTGAGTTCAGAACTTTTCTCGAGCTAGACTGGGCGCAGATCAAGAGGGATTTGGAGATTTTGATTCCAATTTTGTCCTCAACAGATATTTCATTACCTCCTGCGGGCTTACATCGTACCCAGCAGCATTCTTTCCTCCCCAATTCAAACCAACCAGAAGTAAGTCCTTTTCCATGCCAGGCAACCACTTATCTACAAAATCCTTCAGTGCTATTTTTTGTGGCTCAAAACCAGCATACGCAGGAACATTATTTATGATTTTTAATGCCTTCTCTTCGTTTGACCAAAAAGGCAATGCTCGTCCGTCCATCGTCTGTGGCGCTGGGATACCTTTTTTGTCTTTAATGCACCAAACAATCCCATTCTCAGAAACCTCTTTGTAAAACCTTGTAGCGTTTATTGATGAAAGTCTATACATAAAATTTTTGAAGTGAAATTGGTGCTATCGCTTCCTTTTCCGTAATTCTACGTACCTCTTCACGGCCTCTTTTGTAGAAAGCCAGTCTCTCCCCTCCTTATGTGCCTCAAGTTTCCCTGTTCTCGCTAGCAAATTAAGATATTTTGCCGAATACGCTGTACCCTTGCTTAACTCGAGGAGGGAGTAGTATTTCTCCCTTGTTTTATTCGTGGGAGTAAGTACCTTCAAATAAATATCGAGTGACCTCTCTACCGCTTGAGCAATAAAACGCACAAGAGGTTCGTATTTCCCCTTATCAGCGAGAGCTAACACGCGATAATATTTCTTTCGGTCATTCTTGAGAATGATGACTAGCGGATAACCTGCCTGCAACAAAAAAACGTTCATCGCCAACCGCGCAGTTCTTCCGTTCCCATCAAAAAATGGATGGATGTGCACAAGCTTATGGTGAAGTACCGCTGATAGCTCAACGGGGTGGAGTTTCGTTTTTTGTTCACTCATCCACCCCATAAGTTCATGCATAAGCCTTGGCACCTCAAACGCGTCTGGTGGTCTATGGTCGGTGCCTGTAATCATCACATTGCTCGTACGATATTTGCCTGCATCCTCTTTTTCAGTATCAAGTACGACGAGGTTATGGAGTGACCTGATGAGATGCTCAGAAAATGTGTGTCTTTTCTCCCTATTAATGAGATCAAAGACATACGATAAAGCTTCAGTGTGATTCTTTGCCTCTAGGTGGTCTTTCAGTGGTTTACCCTTGATAGTGATACCCTCCGTGACAACCAAAAACGTCTCCTTGAGCGTGAGGCTATTCCCCTCAATAGCGTTTGAGTTATAGGTCATCTCGAGTTCAAATTGCTCACGTAGCTTTTTTACAGCAGTAGCAGGAAGTGGGCGCAAGCTATTGAGTGCTTCTTTTTTTCTTTCTATTCTATTTTTTAAACCCTGATCCAAGTTCATACTTCTTAATATGGTTTAGTGCTATTTATAGAGTAAACCATATTACGGAAAACCGTGCAATGGGTAACCAAAAAAGTTCTGAAGTGAAATTAGGGTATCAAAAAACGACTCTCTGTTGAGCCGTTTTTTGAACTTTTTTTAGTATGACTAATCATAACTGGCTCTACTAGTCGGCACTTGCCCAAAATCCACGAATGGGTTCTCTTGGCTGTCCATATAGAGGTGTATTAAACGCCCTACCATCGCGGGTCACAATACTACTTAACCCCACATTGCCATAAGGCCCCCCCTGACGCCCGATCCCAAAAAATCTTCCATCTGGCGACCACCTAAGGAAATAATAAGGGCCAATGACTCCAGTTATTAAATCCTTAACTTCTGGTCTTGATAAAACATTTCCATCCTGATCACAGATTTCAATTTTACCTTCAGGGGTAACACCTGCAATAAGCTCAAAGTCGGGAGATGGTATTACCAAGCGATACCGTGAATTAAATACACCCAAAAGGTCTCGAGTGCTTCCATTAACAACATTTAATACACGCAGCTTACGCTCACCCCTCGTTACCATAATAATGTTTTCATCATTAATCCAATGAACTTCACTCGGGTTTATAGTGAGAGATCTTAGGGTGTTCTGTTCAAGGTCAACAATAGAATACTCTACACACCCGTCAGTAAATTGTTTACACGTAAAGAGTAACATCCTTCGGGCATTTGGAGACCATGATATTATTCCACTCGTCGCAGTTGTATATGACGCAATAATGTCTCCATCTGCATTAAAAACTTCGAGCTTGCCATTGTGAAAAGTCGCAGTTTGATTCCCCCCAGGAGACACTGTCCCCAATCCGGCTCCCCCTGGTCTTTGGTCGACGTGGAAAGTGCTGAATAATTCATAACTTTGCTTTGTAAAATCAAACTTCTCAACAAGATACTCGGACATTCCTTCTTTATATAACTTATTCTGCTGACGTGTGTCACCGGAGCCAGAAGATCTGATGACCAAAAGCGGGGGTGGCTGAAGTCGTTGGAGTTCTTGTGCTGCTTGGTCTTTTTCTAAACCATATTCGGCCATGCCTGTAAGCACCCTGAGTGAATTAAAAAATAACACACCCCACAAGATCAAAAATATACTCAGTGTAGCTAGTGGTCCCCAGTCTTTGAGGAACGGGGTCTTCTCAGTTTTCATTGTACTGTTACCTACAAAAAAAATGTGTCCGATCAGTGCGCCCACCCCAAGAAAAAAAAGATGAAGAAGGGGAACTACAATTAGCAGTGGGATGGCGTTTTCAATAAAATTCCCAAAGTTATTGTGAGAGAAACTGAAACCCACATACAGCAAGGAAACAGGGACCAGTGTATAGATCTTTTCGCGACCACGCAGCACCATCCCTCCACAGCATGGGGTCACCACAATAATAGACAAAACAGTAATGAGAAACATCTCAGCAACAAACATTAGCCCGAAAAACCCACCACTTACTTGCTGCATGAGTACTATTCCTGCAAAGACTATCGATATTACTATCGGAATCGGCAATAGAATCCGAAAGATTAGCCGTTGTGGTTTTAGTAGGCGCGCGATGACAAAAAAAACAATGACTGGCAATAAAAAAAAGTACGACCAAAAGTAAGGGTTGGCAAGTTCTCTCAGTGGCTCGCTAAGTATCTGAAGAACTTTTAAAAATAATTCTGAGTATATATCCATATATGAGAACTTTTTAGCTCAATCAAATTATAGCAGACAAAACTTTTATGCTCGAGAAAAGGTCTGCGATGTACAACAAGATCCGCGCCAAACTACTCGGCGCAAAAGAAAACAACAAGGCGCTTGATGTGGACGTGCGCAACTACGCCAAATACATGCTCAAAGAGGGAACAATGATCGAAAAGCGTGAACTCCTCGGATGCCTAAAAAATAGAATCGTACTGAAAGATAAACAAATCACCCTGGACTAACTACTCCCACCTCTCATTTGTGCCTCAAATAGTCAGGAAAATCTCGACCACATTTTTCAAAAAGGTTTTCAAAAAACACACCGAGAGTTACAAGGGGGTCATCATTTTCGTTATATTCACCCTCGGCGACAATCAAGTCTCCAGCACACATTGGACCACTTTCATGAAGCCACATTTTCCCTGGGGGTGGTGGGTACCCCAACATTCTCTTTTTCGCCCCAACGATACCTGCCTCCCATCGAAATGGCCCCTTCACACCAATCGATAATAAAAATTTTGTGTATCTTCTTATTCCACCCGAAAGTAATCTTTCAATGTCTTCAAAAAATAGTCTGTCCGTACCATATGTCATCAAACTGACGTCGATAGACCAAATCTCACCAGTCGCAAACACCATAGATGCCGAGAGCGTATTGATTGGGGCTGCACCACTATTGGTTCCGGCATACATTCCAATACCATCTTCTGCGCGGTAGAACGACCACCCGTTTCCACCCAAAGGAAGCACATTGCCGGTATCTTTCAATGCGACTTCTTTTAATCCGTGAGGTGTCCACTTTTTTTCTTGCAATTGAGATGGGAACACCCTCAACCACATTGCTGGTCCGCCCTTAAGAAAAACCTCCGCTGGCTCATCTCCAACAAAATCGTCTTTGAAGCCGAGTGACTCACCGGGCGCGCGGAATCTTGCAGGACCATCGTTGGGAACTGCTTTTGGGAACTCCAAAACTATCGTGCTTGTGGATGGTGGGATAGTAGCGAGACACGCGCGGATTGCGTCCCTTAGGATTGGCTTTAGTTTGTTTTTCTCTTGCGCCCGCTTATCTTTGGTTGCTCCTTCAGGTAGATGATAGCGAATAGGCCAACGTACATGGCGTAAATCAAACGGGAGATTTTCTCCGTCTGGTTCACCGTAGGCAGTGTTCATTATTAATACATATCGCTCTTTTCCAAGCCCCTTGAGCGCCCATCCATATTCAATGAGAACATTCGGATTTGGTGTACTTCTTCCGTCTGTGCGCTTGCCAACAAAAGTCATGTCGGCAAAGAACACGGACGATAAATCAATTTTTTTAAATATGGTTTCTACTATAGGCGGATGCCCAGCTACCCCCTTTGTGTCCGTATCAACTTCCAAATCACGAAGAGCCTCATCTATGGTGGTGTCTCCAGAAATTTCCTTACACACATCCTCAAGGACCTCCTTTAGGAAGTATTTATTTTCCCCCAAGGGGGTGTCGGCTTGCCATGAGAAAAATATTGTATTGGGCATGTTCTTTTATGTTGGACTTACACTACACTCCAACTTGAAAAAACTCAATTTAACATGCCCAGCATCGTTGCGAGCATCCTTCATGGGGGCTCAAATGTTCAATAAGAGTGAGCTCGTCGGCTGTCTAAAAAATAGGATTGTACTGTAAGACAAGAAAATCACGCTGGAAAAATAAACGAGTCGGCAACTAGGTCTGGCGTAATAGATCGGCGAAGCTGTCAAATTTCTGATCTGATTTAATTTCTAACTCTCCTCCATAACCAATGTAGCGAAGAAATGCGATAACGACATAAAGAAAGAGACGACCATGTGGAAGGTTAATATAAAAAGTATATTCTTTACCTTGAACTTCTGAACCAGTCGCCAAAAACCCATCCTGAGGAATTGAGTTTTTTGGTTGCATAATCTCGTGTGCGAAAAATGTTCTGGTTGAATAAATGTGCATTACGAGTTGTTTGAATGTCTTGTGTTTGGAGTGTCCGCCAAAGTGCTGGAGTAGATGTCGTTGCTCATCTTTTTTAAGCGATTCCATCACTAGTGCAAATCGCTCCCCCTGGCTTTTTGTTTTTCCGTCTATTTTGAGCTCATTTTTTGTGTGTTGATCGATTAGCCCAATGAGCAGAAGCAGCATATTGCAATACCAAAGCTCCTTACTCATAGCACTCGATATCGCCCACTCTTTACTTTTGGCCTGTTCTTTGAGGAGTTCGAGAGACTCAAAATAAAGATACAGATAGCTCAACTGTCTTGAAAGGTTGGTGATTGAGTTCTTTTGATATTCCTCCAAACACCGCGACAAGGAGTCATCGGCATGAACATACCACTCCCCAAAATATTTATCTTTCGAGGCGAAAGCTCTGTCAAAAACTTCTCTAATCGATAGTTGCTTCGGCTTGCTCATAAGTAACTATTTTGTCCAATCAATTTGGTAACCGAAACGAACGTGGGCTTCGCTGGGATTTCGATTGGCTTCGGGCATTTCGACCACAGATCGCTTGTCTCCACCAAATGGTGCTGCGTGAATATTGCAGAGATGCGCCATTAATTCTTCAAAAGACGTAAGCAGGTTTTCAACTGTAAGTGACATAAATTGTGATACTGGCATTTCCGAGAGAGGTGTTTCCATGTGAACATATTGAATGCTGGGGATTTTGACCTTGCCAGACTCCGTCAATCTATAATTTTCAGTTTTAACTCGATCGTCTTGTTTGGGATGCTCTACTGCGTTCCTTAAATTTCTAGCTAGCCACATAGTGGGATTAATTTCTGCAACAAACAGTGTAGCGGGGGCATCCTCACCTTTTTCTCTTTTCAATTTTTCCATCAATGCTTTAGACCAACTCTCATTTTTTATTTCGGGATAAAACAGTTGAGTAAGCTCAATCAGATGACGCACAGCATGATCAGCATTAATCACAAATTGCTTCACTTTTTGTTCTACTTTATCTATCGAGGGAAGACTTAGCGATAGATCATCTCCTGTTCCACCCGTAAATAACGAGTTTTTTGTACTTTCGTCGGAGATGTACGCAGTTGCAAGTTCGTGCAAAGAGGTAATTTCTTTTAGAAAAGAGAGCGCAATATTAACAGCACTCGGGCATTCAATTTGACTACCCAAGCAATGTGGCTGGAACAGTATATTTGCCTGAAGAAGAGTCCTGCCCACAAGATAATCATCGGAGCCGTAAGAAAGAATTTTTTGTTTCACATCAGGTATTGATGCGTTTGTTCGATTTGGATCGATGGAATCAGCAAGTTGCACCATGTATATACTCTTTCTTGTGACAAACAACATGGAGTTGTCGACGGCCATCATTGCGGATATCCCAACATCATCCTCACCGCCAATCTCAAATCTTTTTCCTTCCTTGCGCCATAAAAATGCGTCATCTTTGTTTGCGTTCATGTAGTTACTCTTTATCATGGCTGACACTAAAGTACTCGTATAAATCTCCAGCCGTACCAACTCCCCCTGTCTTTCCTTTAAAGTATTTTACTAAATCTGCAAACTCCTCACCCCATGCCTCATAATTATATGTCACAGAGCAATCAATGCGCGATTCATCAGGCCTAAGACATTTCCAAATATAGTCGAGGATCTCCTGCCCATGAACATATTTCACGTGGTTTTTCGTTGGTGCTGGTCTGTCAATCGCAAACAAGATGGGTCTTATGGAGAATTCATTTTTGATCAGTTGCTTAAAATTTTCTGGAGAGTTCGTGTTGGATGTTTTCAGGAGCGCCACCAAGTCTCTCGAAACCTCAATGGCATCATTAGCATCAAACATTCCGAACCAATTAACTAACTTTTCTACTGACTCCGTCTTGTTTTCACGCAAAGCTGCATTAAATTGTACTGCTGCACTGCGCCCCTTAACTTCGCCAATAATGACATCGACTTTGTCGGCTGGAATTTGTAGATATTCTGAACTTAAAATCTCCCGCTCCGGCTGTCTGTGGAATGGGAACCTGACACCAAGAACATCAAGTTCGGTCGCAATGTGCATGCTTGCATGGACGACCTGCCCAGAAAGAAAATAGCCATTGAGCCGCAAATACAATCTGGCGAGTTTTTCTTGAAGCGCACTAAGTTTCATGGGTACATATTACATCAAAAACCACCTCGGTTGTGGGTGGTTCTTGAATTAACAACCTATCGGGTCTAGAACTTTCTTTACCAAAAAGCGACCCTTCTCGGTCGCCTCTTGGGTCTCTGCATCGGGGGTAGTTTTGAGGGGTCGAACCTTCTCGGTCTATAACCAAAACCCTTCCCGGATTCGAACTTTCAACTTTTACTCTTTCTGTGGCCCTACTCGGTCACCGATTGCATATTTCGCGGGAAGCATACCTATCAGGTCTCGAACCACACTCGCTAAAATATGAAGCTACTCGGTCACTTCCTAGGGCTCAGTCGTTGGGGTGCCTATAGGGAATCGAACCCTAGCTAAAGGCTCCACAAGCCTCTGTGCTAACCGCTACACCATAGGCACCATGATATTTTTCGCACACAATGCATTTACTCCCTCCCATGACACGCATAACTACATGTCACACTTGAAAGACTCTGCATTTCGTACTCACTTGAATACGTTGGCGCATAATATCAAAGAATCAGAGAAAATCAATAGTGTGGTTTTTCTTCAACGATTCCTGCGCGATGATTCGCAAGACGTGCGAGTGCATAGAGTAAACTCGAAAGACGATTCATGTATGCGAGCATCGGAGGTTTCTCGTTCCCCATTCCCTCATCCATAGCAGCCACAACACGACGTTCAGCGCGACGTGCGACTGTACGTGCGTAATCCGCAAGTGCTCCAAGCTCTGTCCCACCAGAAACAAAGAATGAGGTGATCGGGGGAAGTTCTTTTTCGATAAGCCCAACCCAATGTTCGATCTTTTCAACACGTGCTTTATCGATATGCTTTTCTGCGCCGGCAAGTTGCGCCTGCACAACAAACAAGTCTTGTTGCACATCACTGAGCAGTTCATGATACGTCAGACCATCGATCGCCTTCATCTCTCCTGCGCGCATCTTGAGTACTCCGAGGAGTGAGTTTGTTTCGTCGGTCACACCAAGTGCCTCTGAAATAGCAGAGCTCTTTGAAATACGCTGATCACAACAGTAGAGTTTTGTCGTGCCATTATCCCCTTTTCCTGTATATAACATGCAGCCATTATACACCGCTTTTTGCCTTTGAAAAATTGACGAAAAGCCCTACAAAACGTAGGGTGAGCGTAGCTATTTGTTTCTTAAATTTGAAGGAGAAAACTCGTGCTTAATAGTAAGCTTGATAAGGTCAGGCGCTACAGACAGGCGCTTTCGATCAATGCGAGCGTCTGGGTATTGCAACTCATCACAGTCCTCTTTGTTGCTGACAGTCTCACCCTCTTTGGTGATATGTCGCACAGTATTGCGGACATATTCATATTGCTTGCAACACACCAAGTCTTTGCGCATGAATTACGCAATCCAAACGCTGACCATTCTCATAAAAAGAAATGGCTTGTGCGCGTGGCGGTCTTCCTCCTTTGGCTGAGTGCCTGCTATGTGCTCTACGAAGCACTTGGGCGCATCACGCATCCTGTCGACTTTCCTGGATGGCCCGTTGCGATACTTGCGATATTTTCTGCATCAGGAAATTTCTTCGCACATCACATGATCAGCAAGATCGATGCATGCGAGCATGACCATGCGCACGAAGCAAACGTCGCTCACCTACTGACGGACTTTGCACTCTCGATCATCGTTCTTGTTTCTGCGCTTGGAAACATTCTTTTTAATCTCCCCGCGATCGACGCATGGCTATCGCTTGTCGTTGCTATGTGGATGCTCTATTGGGGATGGAAGATCATTCACGGAAAAGATGACGAACATCACCACCATCATTAACTCACACACCTCTTCGGAGGTGTGTTTTTTATAAGGTAGATAAAACATGTCTATTTTGCTAGACTAGCGAAGTTGAAGATAGAGGGGCACGTGGCGTAACTGGTAGCCGCGCACGTCTCAGAAGCGTGTGTCGAAAGACATGGGAGTTCGATTCTCCCCGTGCCCACTAATGAGTGCCTGAATACAAAACAACAGCGAAGCTTGCGCTTCGCTGTTGTGTGTTAAACGGCCTTGGTCACAAATAATTTACTCGCCGTCGCTCGTAAATTTTTGCTACCCCGACTCGCCGTTTCGCCTGCTGGCGAAACAGAGGCTCCGTCTTTCAAGTCCTCCCTCGGAAGACATGCAGATGTCTTCCTTTGGGCACAAAAAATCCGCCAAAGCGGATTTTTTTCTTGTGCCCAAGAGAGGACTTGAACCTCCATGCCCTAACGGGCGCTACCACCTCAAGGTAGTGCGTCTACCAATTTCGCCACCTGGGCTTGAGTTTCACTACTATAACCAATGTCTCTCTGAATATCAACCCCATCTCATTATAAAAAAGAAAACCCCTTGCGGGGTGTTCTTTTTATGCGTTCTCGGGAGTTGCTTCTACAGGAGCTTCAGGAGCTGCGGTATTTTCAAAATCTGCAGTTGAGCCTCCGCCCATACGTGTCTGCTTCATCTTGCGACGTACATCACGTACTGCCTTCTCACGAACGTAGTAGAGTTTCGAACGGCGTACCGTCGAACGCTTCACGAGCTCGATCTTGCCGATCATTGGCGAGTAGAGTGGAAAGATACGCTCAACGCCAACTCCGCTTGCAACCTTGCGCACAGTAAATGATGCGCCAGGCTCCGAGCCATGCTTGCGAGCAAGCACAAGTCCCTCAAAAGCTTGTAAGCGATACTTTTGTTTTGCCGCATCCTCAAGCACTCGCACCCAGACGCGCACCGTGTCACCCGAGCTAAAGCCGAGCTTCCTGCGTGCCTCCATGTCGATGGGGGAAAGCGTTAATTTGCTGTGTAATTCGGAATTCATAGTAGCCCACAATTTAGCACAGCGCCTCACTCTTTGCAAGGTTTTACGCCAATTCCTTGAGTGCAGCCTCAAAATCAGGCGGAAATGGTGCGGAAATAGACAAATGCTGTCCATCTGGCGTAACGAAATCGATCTGACGCGCATGGAGCGCGAGGCGAGAAAAACCCAGTGCACATGGGCTTTCGTAGCGCTTATCGCAAAGGATTGGATTTCCTATTGCACCCAAATGCACGCGCAATTGATGCGTCCGCCCAGTCTTTGGTGAAAGCTCAAGAAAAGAGTATTGCTTTTCTGATGTTATAACGCGATATTCAGTAATTGCTTTCCGCAAAGTTCCGCGCGCATCATCACCAGTTGCCCATTTTCGAAAATCACTACGACTGCGACCAATAGGGAGCTCAATGATTCCCGATAACTCCTTCGGTGTTCCATGCACAAATGCATTGTATGTTTTTACAATAGTGCGATCCAAAAACTGGCGCTGAAGAACATAGAAGGACTCATCATTCTTCGCGATCAATATCACCCCCGACGTCTCTCGGTCGAGGCGATGAAGGATCCCTGCGCGTATGACATAACGCTCCGAATCAAGTGTGTGTAGCCCCCCAACGTCTTTCAACTCGGGATATTCTGCGATCACCCAGTCAGTGAGTGTTGGTTCTTCAGTACGACCATCCGCATGCACGACCAGCCCCGCAGGCTTGTTCACTGCAAGCATATTCGCATCTTCGTAGAGAATAGTGATATTAGGAATATTATTTCCCACGCCTGCGTTCTCGAGCTTCATATTCTTTGAGAATACGTTCAAACTCCTCCCGCGTAAAGTCAGGCCACATTGAATCAATAAAGAAAAGTTCACTGTACACACTCTGCCACGGAAGAAAATTAGAGAGGCGTCGCTCACCGCTCGTACGGATTATCAGGTCGGGATCAGGAATATCTTTCGTCCACAAGAGGTCGGAAAACTCCTCTTCGGAAATTGTTTCAAGAGATTCCTTTGGAATACGACGGATCGCATCGACGATCTCCGCACGCCCTCCATACGACAAAGCAATACCCAGGGTAAATGTCGTGAAAGAAGCCGTCTCTTCTTCGGCCCATTTCATTCGCTTGAGAATATCCTGAGGTAATCGCGTGCGCTCACCAAGGAATATCACTCGCGTATCATCCTTCTTTGCTTCCTCAACGATCGTTTCGATAACCATGCGAAACAGATCCATAAGATACGAGACTTCTTCTTCTGCGCGGTTCCAATTTTCTGTGGAGAATGCGTACACAATAAGATTTCGTACGCCACTGTCTTTGCACCAGCCAATGACTTCACGCATCTTCTCATAACCAGCACGATGCCCCTCGAGTGTTGGGAGTCCTTTCGCTTTCGCAAACCGACGATTTCCATCCATGATGATTCCGATGGATGCGGGAATTTGTGTGTTCATAATAAAGATAACTCAAGTAATAACAAAAAGTTGTTTAATAGGTGATAGTGAATGAGGTGTACTCCCCCGTCGCATCACTCCATGAAGCAGACACACATTCCACGCTTGCAAGCATCGAACCTTTTCGAAGCAGCAAAAGGAATTGTGAAAGTGCCGACTCTTCTCCTTCGGCGACAACAAAAACAGAGCCGTCAGTGCAATTGCGCACCGTACCAACTATTCCCAATTTTCGCGCACTACGCGCAGTGAAGTCACGATACATCACCATCTGCACTCTTCCCGTCACTACACACTCCACACGCTTATTCATCTGTGGTATTTTAAGGAAAAGAAAACGAAAGAGCTATTTGACATAGTAGTAAATATATGATACAGTGTTCTTACGTTTCCCTGCCGCGATTTGATCATGCGAAACTCGTTCGATCAAATCGCGGTGGAGCAGCAGCTTCTAGCCTCTCCCAAAACGGAGAGAGACGCCTTAAAAACGTCGGACCCAGGGCAGTGGTCACATCGCGTTCAATACATACACCACCTTACGAGGTGGTGTATTTTTATAACGTAAATTTCTACGCGCAAAGAAAAAACCGCCTGGAAGCGGGTTTTTCATTTTGTGCGCGATGAGGGATTCGGCCACAAATCACTAAGTCTTTTCCGTGCGTTACACACAAAAGACAAAGTGTTCGCGGCCCCGGCTCGCAGTCGCAAGCGACAAAGCTCCGCCCTTCGAACCCCTCACGTGAGTGAAGCAGTTCACTCACTCTCGCGCAAAGAAAAAACCGCCTGGAAGCGGGTTTTTCATTTTGTGCGCGATGAGGGATTCGAACCCCCGACCTTCGCTGTGTAAAAGCGCTGCTCTACCAACTGAGCTAATCGCGCGCACGTTAATTTTCTGAGCCTCACTAAAACAACTACTCAAAAATCAAGCTCTATTCCCTGCTTGATGATTCGCACTATAGCAAATCATCAAATAAAAAACAAACAATATTCTGTGCCCCCGGGAGGAATCGAACCTCCATTAGCGGCTTAGAAGGCCACCGTTTTATCCATTAAACTACAAGGGCAATGTTTTACCGAAACTATTCGTTTGCCGATAGGTCTTCCTCCTATGGCAATTCGCACATCGAATCTCACACTTTTTAATTTCTACAGAAACAGATTCCCAAGAGTAATGGCCCGACAACATTTGGGAAATTGATTTAAACTTACTCTTAGGATCTACGTGGTCAAAATCAAGAACAATCGGATCTTTCTCTCCACAATCAATACATTTTTTTTGAGTCAAAAACTCCAGTAAACTTCTGCGCACCTTTATTCGATGTCTTTTCTGTGCTTCATATAGATCTTTTTTATTTTTGTATGGCATAAAGGGATTATACCATTCAAATCTAACCCACATCAATGACAAAACCTCGGCCACCATATCAATCTTATCACAATGGGTCAATCGTATATCTTAAATACCCTCCGATGTCGTCGCACTCTCGGTGACCACATTCGTGTTCTCCACTTTGCTGCCCATTTTTAAATTTGGTGCAACGGGGCGACTTTGATGCAGCTCTTTGTATGCAGTCTCTTTCGCTGTGTATATCTCCACAACACCACGAAGATCCTCTGGGGAAAGAGCATCTCGATTCTTTTGCGCGGACACAGCAGCCTCGTCAACGCTTTGTGCCCAATTGAGTGTGAAGTACGCTCCGGTACTGACCACCCCGAGTGTAATAAGGCTCGAAGCGATAATGACTCGCCATGCAAGATTTGGGTTCATTCCCCCGGACTTCATGTTCTGCATGAAATCACGCAAGCGAGTGACAAAAGAAAGATTTCGTAACTTGTCCATAATTACTCAGCTGCTTTAATACTCATCAACTCAATGGATAATGTGCCTGTCCAATACGAATACTTACGTTCAACACTCGGTGCGTTCTCTATCGCATCAAAACGATTGACCACCATTTTGCCCGGATACTCTTCGATGAGACGGAGCGTATGATAAAGCTCCTCCCAGGAACCAGTGAGACTGAAACTTCCGCGAAAACTTCGTGGTTCGTTGCGCGCATAGTCAAACGTTTCAGTCTTTACGATCGCACCCGTCGTTGTTCCCAGTCGCTCTATCTCGGTAATAAATTTTATCTGACTTTCCTCACTTGGGTCATAGAAATACTTTGCATACGCGTCACGGTCTTTCTCTGCAAGGACAATCGCACGGCGAAGCACGGCGAGCTTTTTCCATTTTTGTTGCTCCTCGGCAATATCTGCGTGCAACTTCGTCTCAAGATCTTTCTTTTCTTTCATGACAGTGAAGCCATACCAAAGACCCGCCGCAACAGCGATATTAAGAACAGCAAGGATGATAGACAATTGAATGAGACGTTTCATGTTATTACTTTAAAGTGATCGTCATTACAAAATCGATATCGATCTTTTTAATAATGAACGTATTGCTTGCATACTGAGTACTCGCAACATGTGGATTGTCTTTCAAATTCTTTTGAAAAAGAAGCATGTCCTCGCTCGTGCGCGCATGACCGATCAATTGCACTGCAGCATTCTTTGCGCTTCGTGCATAATTTAATGTACTGATCTTTATACCATCGGGCTTTTCAGAGAGAACCTCGGTCAATATGACCGAAGGTGGAGCATCGATCGACTCCGTACCTGGTTTGAGCACGGCAATTTCTTTCTTAATGACTGCAAGTTCCTGTTGAGCAGAACTCTCACCCTCAGGAGTCATGTGCTTCTTCTGCTCAAGCTCCTCGGCAAGACTTGTCGTTACTCCATTTAATACGTAGAAGGAAGGAAAGAAAAGTGCAACCGCAAGTAATTCAAGGACGAGTATTGCCGCAAGAATAAGCACACCAATACGCAGGCGGTACACCTTTAGCAATGTCTTTTTTTCAAATTGAGGAAGAAGATTGATCATATGATTATTCTCCGGACGTATTTCGTAATGCTAGTCCGATTGCAGTAACATATCCATGAGACTCGCTCTGTGAAAGCGGTGGAACGTAGTCTTCAAACTTTGCTACATTCACCCAAGGATTTGCGACCTCAACTTTCACATCAATGCCTGCAGCAATATACTCACTTAAACCCTTCAGGTTTGCCCCACCACCCGTCAGGTATATATATTCAATATTTCCACCGCCCTTTTCTCCGTGATGGGTCTGCCAGTATGAATAATGGCGCATAAGACGCGCACGGAGGTCTGCAACGATCGACTCCATCGCATCATAAAGCCCATCAACCTTTGTGCCACTTATCAGTCCATGCTTCGCCTTTAGGGCCTCCGCCTCTTCATAGGTAATACCGAGTGCCTTTGAGATTGCCTGAGTCAAGAAATGACCACCAATATCAAGTGAAGCCGAGAATTGCACGATACCATTCACACACACAAAGACATCGGTGACGATCTTTCCCATATCAACCACAAGGAATGTTCCATTATCTCCCTTTGGTATGATCGCTCTTGCCATTGCCTGAGACTCAAATTCAAATGATTTTGGAGTGATACCTGTGTCTCGAAAGAGTTCAAAATACTCCTCAACAATAACGCGAGGGAGTGCGGAGACCACGATATCCATCGTGTCTTTATGGCGAGATCCAGCATCTGCGACGACGTAATCAAACACCGCATCAGCGCCAGAGATCGGAATATATTCCTCGAGTCGAAATTCAATCGCGTCTCGGACCCCCGAAAGCTCCATGCGCGGAATTTGGATGTTCACCAAATACGCCTGTTCTTCAGGCAGTGAGACGTTCGCAAAAGATAACTTGTGTTCGCTCGCGAGTTCAGTGATCGCATCTTTGAGTTTCTTGTTTTCATGAACCTTTCCTTTTTCAATGAACATCTCGGGAAACTTTTTTGTGGCGTATCTTGAAACACGCAACCCCTTTCCTGAGGGCTCAAGTTCAATGAAGCGTGCTGCGTCAGCCGAGATATCGAGACCAACAGCAGGCATTGAGAGAAATTTAGGTGCAATAAAAAAAGACATTACTCATTAATTATACGCAATGAATGCGTGTGTGCCAAAGATATTTGAGTAATAATGTGAATACTACCGCAAAGAACTCCCTGGTGGAGCGTCCTTGTCCGGCTCTAGTAACGCGATCCCTTCATCACCAAGTGAGACGGCAAGGATCATTCCGTTACTCACATAACCTCTGATCGTACGTGGCTCAAGATTTGTCACGAATGGACACTTTCTTCCCACAAGAGTTTCGGGTTCATAATATTCTGCGATACCTGAAAGTATCTGTCGTGGAGATTCCTCCCCAAAATCTACACTGAGTTTTAATAATTTATCGGCGTCAGGTATCCTCTCCGCAGAAAGGATCTTCCCCACCTTCATCTCAATAACGTGAAAATCATCAATGGTTGCCATAGTAGATCCTAGTATATCATGATGCGTGATCATTTTCTCGATCAAGAAAACTTTGCAGAATGATCGCCGCAGCAGACGCATCGTGCATCGCATTCTCTCCTTGAATGTGTTTTGCCTCTTGAGAAGTATACGCTTCAGAAACAAAGAATACTGGAAGGATAGTGCGTGCGTGCAATTCATCCGCAAATGCGTGTATCTTCTTCATGATCGGATTGGGGATATTATTTCGATCATGAGACTCACCAAGTACAATTCCCTCGATGCCCTCCTTTTCAACAAATGCAACGATTTCATCAACGAACGTCTTTGTATTCGCCATAACCATGCGCGGAAAGGCCAAACGACCATTTTCATCGGAAACTGCAATACCAACACGTTTCGAACCATAATCAACACCAAGATATTTCATCCATTTGAGTCTATCAGTTAAAAACCAGAGGAACAATTGCAACTCTAGGAAATTTTGCTAGTATGTGAAGCACGCAATAATAATTGCTGGATGTGCAAAATATTGTGGAGGGAATGACTGAGTGCAGATCAAAGTAGAGCAGGCGACGGTCAGACCGTCGTTGGTATACAGTAAAAAGTATAGGGTCACAATTAAATATCATGGAGGAGTGGCTGAGTGGTTTAAGGCAACGGTCTTGAAAACCGTCGCTCATGTAAGTGAGCCGTGAGTTCGAATCTCACCTCCTCCGCAAATTAAAGAAAGTCCCGTTAAGGGCTTTTTTAATTTGTGGAGGAGAGAAAGCCAATGGGCTTGGCTTTCGTGTGAGATTCGAAAGACGGAGCATGTCGCTTTGCGACGGCGAGCGACCTAATTTTCTTGAGGTATTTCCGATTAGAAAATGGAAGTGCCGCCTGTGGCTCGGGGTCGCGAGCACTTTGTATTTTTTAGCGTGGAGCACAAAAAAAATACTTAGTGACTTGTGACCGCATCCCATCTCCTCCGCCAAAATATGGTCGGCGCGAAGCGCCGTGTGTTCTGCATCCCCCCACCCCCACAAAATCCTGAATCCAAAAGGGTTCGCCACCAAGTAACTTTTTAGTTGTTTCCAAGATTTCATTTTTCTTTTCCCAAATATCGCCCTCTATCATTTTTGTACGTGCGACAATATCGCTTCTATTCTGAATAACACTATGCGGAAAAGCCATGCGCCCCTCGATATCTGAGAGCGCAATACCAATCCGCTTTGAGCCGAAGTCGATACCAAGATATTTCATGTAGTTTTTGTTCTGAGTATGCCTTACTTATGTGAACTATGAAAAGAATAAAAAGCGATTTTATTGAAACATCTGCTTTGGTCGGTTTTTAGGCCAGAGAGAATTCTCATATGTATGTGAACTTATTCAGGGCCAGTCCACCTCCTGCCAAAAAGAGCTCACAAATTACCCAGATTAGTTCTTCGTCAAGAAAAGCACGTAGACAGGAATATCGTTTCCCGACGCCTGAAGTGAAAGTTGGGGCTGAAAAATTAGCGAATAGAGCCCTGCTGCCTGCGCCACCGACGGAGTGCTTGCTTTATCTCCTGAAGATGAAAGCGCGTGAGCGGATGCCAATATGCCACCATCCCACCCAGGGATACCAAAAGAGGCAGAGGAAAACGTTACCGAGGAATCGCGACGAGGGAAAATGATCATGAGCGCCTTGTCTGGAGAAAGAGTATTACCAAAGAGGTATGCCTCGTAAGAGCCTGACAATTCTCCAAACTTGAGTGAGCTAGATAGGTCTGTTATCTTTCCATTTTTATTTCCCCAAAAATTATTTATGAGTCCGAGCGAATAGTTTCCATTTGTGGTGTTGCCTGCTGGTCCATAAATTTCAGGCCCCCAAAAGCTCACGAGTCCTTTTTCTGAATCAATCCCTCTTTTTATCCACCACGAGTTATAGCGAGCAAATACACGCACCGCAACCTCTGCACCTTCCCCGTCGCTTCCTGCCTTTTTTCCTAGTTCCTCAGTAGACCAAAGGCCACGAACACTTCCCACTCCAATCCATTTATCCCAAATACCATTGAGTGAATTTTCCCAATCATCGTCGCTAGACACGAGATAGTGGATTGTAATAATTTCAATAATATCCGAAACTTTTTTACCGGCAAGAGTTGGCGCATACGTACCTGTGATCTTGTACGAAAGAATATCATCAAGCCATTTTCTGTTGTTTGGATTATATGCCCCCGCAATCGATCCAAGCGCTACAGGAATATCAACGCCCATTTCTGCTTCGGCGCGATTAATACCCTCAATACTAGGTGCTAAATAGTACTCTACAAAATATGGAATGATCGGGTCTCCAGATAGTTTTTTTGTAGGATTTGCAGCGCTCCATATATTAAACGCGTCCTTGAAATGAATACTGTTAATCTCGTTACCAATTTGCCACGAAAAAGTTTTGGAAGATTTTTTCTGCTCCTTAATTAAATCAATCGTGCGTGAATACATATCCTCTCGCCACAATGTTCCATTATCTGCAAGAATCGCTTTCATGTATGCATCAACTTCGCTTTGCTGACGAGCAGACTCAAGTCCCTGACTTTCCACCATAAGTATGTTTGCATGAAGCAAGACATCTGCCGGTTCTGTTTCGCTTATTCTATTGCGAACTGTTCCCGCCCATGGTGAACTTGTGTAATTTCCTGAAGTACTTAGATATGACGACCACGAAGAAAGAGCGATCGGTGTAACAATTGAGCTAGTATTCGCGATAGGACTTGATGATTCAGAGCTAGTACTTGTTTTTGTAACCTCCGTAACTTCACCCTTGAGAGATTGCTTACCATCCACCACACCATCGCGCACTGGCGCTTCACTTTTTGTCACATAATCAACTCCAACAGCACCAAGTGAAGTAAAGATGATAACAATTGAAATTATCTTAAGGTAGTTCATTTTATTGAGCGACACATTCAGTTAAAAATAAATCACGAATTTTTTTAGCACCATCCGTGGTTTGATCAACACCATGTTCATCCCCAGAAATCTGATACCACGCCTTTGCAGTCGTAATAACATCATGGTAAAGCTTCCCTGTAGCATTTGCATAGTCAGTATTTGAATTCACAAAATTAACTTTTGTCTTTGGGAAAGAGTAATCGCGAGTCTCAGTAGGTGAAACAAGGCTAGTGTCTTGAAGTGCCTTCACACGGTCCTCTGAACTAGGACCTCCCTTTTTACAATAACTTCCTGTTCGCGACCATCCCATCGCAACATCAACAATCTGTCTCCCTGCAATATCAAGTGACCATACAGCTCCTTTAAGCGCAGGGTCTGTACTGCCAAAGCAAGAAACATCAAGACGGCTCGTTGGTGGACCACCACTTAAAATCACCATGTCTAAAATATTTTCAAGGCCATAAGACGAAAGTCCATACCCAATAGAAAAACTTCCCGCGCTATTCCCCTGTGCGCACATTGTTTGTGGTTGCTTAGCTTTACTTGATGCAATCCACTGAACAGCCTGAGCATAACCACACATTGCTTTTCTAAAACCAGCATCATCCGCTGCTGAAGGCCAACCATTTTTCCAATATAGCTCAAACACCTCAAAATTATTATCAACAAGCGTTTTTACCGTCTGACTTTGTTCTGTTGATTGACGACTGTAGAGAACATTACTATGTCCACCAGTACCAAGCACTACAGCTCCTTTTGGACTTTCTGGTGATGTAGTCTGGAGTATAATTTGTTTCTCAGTAATCCCCTCGCATGTAACACCAAGTGTGTAACAAGTAGAAACACCACAGGATGTCGAGGAAATCAAACGTACACCTGAGGGTGCTAAAACTGGTGACACAGAATTTGCCGGTGCCGGAGTAGGTTTTGGAGTTAGAGATGGTGTTGTCGGTGTGACTGGTGGAGTGACAACAGTGGGTCGTGTTCTCTCTGTTGGTTTTTGGTCTGGTGTTCGAGTTTTCTGCTCGCCTGCTCGAGAAGCGCTGTCGACTGACTCGACAGAAACTTCATTGCGTGAATCTCTCGATGCTAGATTTTCTTTCTGTGAAAAATACGCAATAGTGACGACCACGACAATAATCGCAAAACCGACCAAAACAGATGTTCCAATAAAATCACTTTTTATTCTTTTCATAGTTCACATAAGTAAAGCATACTCAGAATACAACAACTAAAGAAGTATTAGATTCGTTTTGCATTATCCACAGTATATCGCATTGATATAGCATATTAGAATGCCATGGATATACTATTGCAATAATGTCCGCCCCGAATTTTTGCGGAAAGGGAGGAATTTACCACTTCGGGGCATAAACATCGAATGCGTCCTATCATAGCAACAAAAAAGGTCATACAAGATGACCTTTTTTGTTGCTGCGGTATGTTCTGGACAAAGTTCGAAACTATTTCGAGCAAAATCCAAATGATTTTATTTACACATTCATTCCTATATAATTAGAGATATTCGCTCAAACTAAAGATCATCATGAAAATAGGTATAGTTCTACAATCAAACAATCCGGAGCACGCATGGAACGCGCTCCGCTTTGGTATAACCGCACTCAAGGCGGAGCATCAAGTGGAGATATTTCTCATGAGTGAGGGATCTGAACTGGACACAATCCCCGATAGTGAGCATTTTGATATTTCCGTAAAGATCGCAGAATTCAAAGAATTAAATGGAGTGATGTACGCCTGCGGTACATGCATCAAGATTCGTGGAAAAGAAGAGAGCGGAGTATGTCCGA
>Ga0208374_1000352_pt1 | contig 22445 bp, 15 predicted proteins | sample RifOxyC3_FD_184037 | JGI IMG/M metagenome (GOLD analysis project Ga0208374, IMG submission 184037) | Groundwater microbial communities from Rifle, Colorado - Rifle Oxygen_injection C3 (SPAdes) | ecosystem: Environmental > Aquatic > Deep subsurface > Groundwater | place: Rifle, Colorado, USA...
CCGCCATTCTGAAGGCCGAGGGTATTCCTGCTTCGGCGATGAAGACTGCACTCCCGATCGAAACCGTACGGGAGGATTTGCTCGCGTTCCTGCCGCCGGAGTGTGTGCTGCTCGTACACGATTCCGCACCGGTGCGGAACGTGTTGCATCACCTGCTGTCCGGCGCATCGAAGCACACGCTGCTTGATACCCGCGAACTGGCAGGCATCCTGTTCCCGTCAACCGGCAACCACGACTTGCGGAGCCTGGCAGACGTGCTGGGCCTGCAACCGGACCCGGATGTGCCGGACCCCGGTTTCCGCTTCGCACAGGACAGTCTCCTGATCCTGTCGCTGTGGGACCGGCTCGCCGGGGAAGCGGCCTCGCTCCCGAAATCCCTGGTCCGTGAACTGTACGCGCTGTTCGCCCCGCTTCGAAGCCATCCGCTGCGCACGTTCTTCAAGACCTGTTCCGACGCACCAAGGCGGGCCGACGCGTATCCGGAGGCTGCCGGCGGGTTGCGCGGCCTGTTCAGTGCGGAAGTCGTGCCGCGGATTGAAAAGCAGAATCCTGATGGCCGGGAATGGGTCCCGGTGGATGTGGCAAACGTGGAGAAACTCCTGGGCGCTGGCGGGATCCTTGCCTCGAACATCCCCGACTATGAATTCCGTCAGGAACAAGTGGATATGGCCATCCGGGTGACCGAGGCGCTCAATGCATCGAAGCACCTTGTTGTGGAGGCGGGGACCGGTACCGGCAAGAGCCTGGCCTACCTGGTGCCGGCCATCCTCTGGGCCGTGGCCAACGATATGCCGGTGGTGGTAAGCACGAACACCAAGAACCTGCAATCCCAGCTGCTGGGCAAGGACCTGCCGCTGTTGACCGGCCTGGTGGGCAGGGGATTGAAGGCGGCGGTGATCAAGGGGCGGCGAAACTATCTGTGCGTGCGCAAACTCCTGTTCGCCCTCGAACACGCAGGGCTCGACCTGTCGCCGGAGGAACGACTGGCACTCGCCGGCGTACTGGTGTGGTCGATCCGGTCGGCATCCGGGGACCTGTCGGAATGTTCGGCCGCTGCGGGACCGGCGGATCCCGCGCTGCATGAGATGATCACCGCGGATGCGAGCGAATGCCGGGGCGGCCGGTGCGACCACCGGTCCCGCTGTTTCCTGTTCCGGGCGCGCCGCCATGCCTTGTCGGCCCATATTGTCATCGCGAACCATGCCGTGGTGTTTACGGAAATGGCCGACGGCGATTCGAGCATGGTCCTGCCGCCGTACCGGCACGCCATCCTGGACGAAGCGCACAACCTGGAAGACGCCGCCACCCGCGGCCTTTCGATGGAGCTTTCGCGATACGGTATTCATTTTCTGCTCGGCCGGTTATGGAGACCGGGACGCCGCCATCACGATGGCGGGATTCTTCCGGCACTGACCGACCACCTGGGGCGATACCGGTCCATCTCACCCGAGGTGGTCGGGCGGATGGAGCAGGATGCCGTTAAAGTCATGGACGCCATGGCCGCCCTTGACCCGGTGATTGACACGCTTTTTTCCGAACTGTCCGCGCTCCTCGAGGGGGCACGCGGCAGGGAATCACTTCGATACAGCGCCGAACGGCGGATCGAGTCGGACTGGGCGCTGGTGCTGGGCGCCCGGGAAAACCTGGGCCGTGCGCTGGGGGGACTCTCCCTCCTGCTGTCGGCAATCATTGAAACGCTGGGGCATGAGTCGCTTGAGGCGATGCCCGACCGGGAGAATTTCGCGAAGGAAATCAACGGGGTCCTGGTGCGCGTGAAGCAGTTTTCGGCCGAGGCGGCATTCGTGGTGGCGGGGGCATCGCCGGACCATGTGTTCTGGGTCGAACGGACCAAGGGCCGGCAGGGCGGCGCCCGGGCCTGGGCGGCGCCCATCAGCGTAGGCGCGATGCTGGCCGAACAGCTGTACGCGCAGAAAGCGTCGATCATCTTCACGTCCGCCACCTTGACCGTCAACGGCTCGCTGGACTTCGTCAAGAAGCGGCTCGGGTTGAACGTGCTGGAGCCCGGCCGGATCCTGGAGATGACCGTGGGGAGCCCGTTTGACTATGCCCGTCAATGCACGTTCATGGTGCCGTTGTTCCTGCCGGAGCCGGGGGAATCCGGCGGCAACTATGCCGAGGCGCTGGGGCTGCTGCTGGCGGAGGTGTTCCGCCGTACGCATGGCCGGGCGCTGACCCTGTTCACCAGTTATGACATGCTCCAGGGCTGTGCGCGGACACTCCGGGCGCAGATGGGCGCCGACAGCGGACAACTGCTGGTGCATGGCGAATCGGGATCCCGCGAACACATCACGCAGACGTTCAAGCAGCAAACGGAATCCGTGTTGTTCGGCACGCACTCGTTCTGGGAAGGGGTGGACGTGCCGGGCGAGAGCCTGACCTGCCTGGTGCTCGCGCGGCTGCCATTTCCGGTGTTCACGGATCCGATCGTGGAGGCCCGGTGTGAGCGGCTGGAATCGGAGGGGACCAGCGCCTTTGCGGGCTATTCGATCCCGGCTGCCGTGATCCGGTTCCGGCAGGGGTTTGGACGTTTGATCCGGCACCGGAACGACCGGGGCATCGTCATCGTGGCCGACCGGCGCGTGGCGCAGAAATCGTACGGGCAATGGTTCCGCCGGAGTGTTCCCGCCCCCATGCAGAGCTATGCCGAACGCGGCGCCTTTCTTGATGCCGTGGATCAATTCGTCCGGCAGATGTCCGACGAGCGGGACGCAGAAGGTAGAACGTGACCGGTTGAACGTGGAATGTGTTCAGACGGGAGAACGTGGGAAATTTCAGCGGTGGAGCGGAGCCGCTGTCGGACCCTTGGTATCGGCGCGAAGGGTCATCGTGATGAGGGCGCCGGCGGCGGCTACCGCGGCGGCCAGGAGGAAGGCCGGGATGAAGGTGCCATAGTGGTCGGCAAGGGCACCGGCAACAGCCGGACCCAGTGCCTGGCCAAGACCGAAAAACAAGGTCACGAATCCCAGCGCCGCCGGCGTGAGTTGCGGACCAACCTGATCGCCACAGGCTGCCGCCATGATGGCGGGTATGCTCCAGGCGCATAAACCGAATACGACCGCCGAAAGGGTCAGGGCAACCGGATGCCGGCCCGCGGCAAACAGGATATAGGCCAGGACCTGCAACAGGTACAGGGCCATGAGCGTCCGGCGCCGGCCCAGCCGGTCGGAAACCGCACCCCAGACAATCCCGCACAGCAGGCCGCAGGCGCCCATGATGGTGAAGAGTTTCCCTGCCTCCAGGTTTGAATAGCCGCATTCGCCCACCAGACGGCGGATGAAGAAGGTCATGTAAATGATGTAGGAGAACCCGAACGCCACGTAGACAAGTCCAAGATGCCAGACGGCGGGGGATCGGTAGACCTGGGTCCAGGAGGCGCGCGGCGCCGGCACGGCGGACGCCGCGGCATCCGCACCCAACGGCAACAGTCCCCGTTCAGCGGGCCGGTTCCGGAGCCCGGCCAGGCTGGCCGCGGCAATCACCGCCGTGAGGGCGGCAAACCCGTACCAGGCAATCCGCCACCCGTCCACCGGGATGTTCGCCAGCAGGGGTGGAACGCTGAAGCCCACGGCCATGAGGGCAAACGAGGATCCGGTAACGGCGATTCCCGACAGGAGCCCGCGGCGTGATGCCGCCGCCCAGGAGGCAACCAGGCCCATGACCGGCACATTGCTGGCGCCGGACCCGATCCCGGTCACGGCTCTCCAGAGCGCGGCTTCTGCATAATGGTCCGAAAGGCCGGTCATCAGCATGCCGGCAGCCACCAGGAAAAGTCCGCCCGCGATGACGATGCGCGGGCCGAACCGCGAGGCAAGCGCCCCGCCGACAAATGACATGGCGAGATAGCCGGCAAGGTTGGCGGTGGCCAGCAGTCCGGCCTGCGTGTTATCCAGGCCCAGGGACTGTTGCATGGCCGGCAGAACCGAGGCATAGCCGAACCGGGCCAGCCCGAGGGACGCAAACACCACCAGCAACGCAAGGCCCGCCACGATCCACGCATAATGGATTCCGGGTCGGTTCGTTTCCATGGGTGTCATGCATCCTTTCCGGGCTGTCATTCCGACGTCTGAAACAGGGGGACCGGTACCTGCATGTTCGCCAGTTCGTAGTACAGCCCCCGGTTGGCCAGCAGTTCGTCATGCGTGCCGGATTCCACCAGCCGGCCGCGGTCCATGACCACGATCCGGTCCGCATGCCGGACGGTTGAGAGCCGGTGCGCAATAATCAGCGTCGTGCGGTTGTGCATGAGTTTTTCAAGTTCCTTCTGGATCTGCTGTTCGGCCACGGTATCGAGGGCGGAGGTGGCTTCATCGAGGATCAGGAGGGAGGGGTTCTTGAGGAACACGCGGGCGATCGAGATCCGCTGCCGCTGGCCGCCGGAAAGGTTGACGCCGCCTTCGCCGAGTTCCGTGTGGACCCCCTCCGGCAATTGCGCAATGAAGGATTCCAGCGCCGCGAACCGGATGGCCGCCGTGACCTCGTCCTCGGTGGCGTCCGGTTTGGCAAACCGAAGGTTCTCGAGGATGGTTCCACTGAAGAGGATGGAATCCTGCATCACGATCCCGGTGTTCCGCCGGATGGAGGCCAGCGTGATTTCGCGGACATCCTGCCCGTCGATCGACACGGTCCCGTCATCCACGTCGTAGAACCGCAGCAGTAATTGCGTGATGGTGGTTTTCCCGGAACCTGACGGGCCGACCAGTGCCACCACCTGGCCGGGTTCGATCTCCAGATTGAAATCGTCGATGGTCCTGGCCGGGGGCACCGCCGGCGGCGTATCCGACATCGGAGGATAGGTGAACGTGACATGCCGGAAACTGATCCGGCCTTCGCCGCGGGGCAGGTCCTGTGCGCCCGGCCTGTCCGCCACGGTCGGGAATGAATTGAACACTTCGTTGATCCGTGTGATCGAGCCAAGCGCCTGGGCCCACTGGGTCATGGCGTTCATCAGGTTGGAGAGGGGATGGCTGACCATCGGGGCAAAGAGGATGACGGCGACAATGTCGCCCGCCGTAATGATGCCGGCGCTGGCCAGGAACGTCCCGAAGATGGCGATGAGCGCATTCTGGAAAATATCCGGTGCGCTGATCAACACATGACGATAGGTGCTGAACCGGAGAAGTCGGTCGCTCAAGGTCAGGTGTGCGCGGTTCAGGGCCTCGAACCGCCGGGCCACATCATGTTCCTTGCCGAAGGCGCGGATCAGGGTATGCCCGTCGAGTTTCTCCGTGGCCTCCGCGGAGATTTCCCCGAGCTTGTTCGCGATGGCCCGGGAATGTTTCCGGATGGGGCCCATCATGCGGCGGACGAAATACAGCTGGACGAGGGCCCAGGCCAGGACAAACAGCGACAGTTGCCAGCTGGTCCAGAACATCATGCCGAGCACCGGGACCAGGGTCATGATATCCCAGATCAGGCGGCCCATGAGGGACATGACCGTGGTGGCCCCGTTCTGGATGTCCGACACGATCCGCGAGGTGAGGTCACCGGTTTTGTTCCGGGCGTAGAAATGGGCACACAGTCCCTGCAGGTGACGCCACAACCGCACGCGCAGGGCGAAAAAGACGCGCATGGACACCCGGCCCATGGTGATGATGCGCACGGCGGCGAGCGGTTCGAAGACGACCAGGAACCCCGCGATGCCCAGCAGGACCCGCACCAGGTTCTGTTCCATCCAGGCGAAGTTGCCGGTGGCGGCCTGGTCCACCACAAACCCGACCAGCTTGGGGATCGGCGTCAGCAGGGAGGACTCGACGGCGGTCATCAGCAGGCCGGCCAGTAGGAGCTTGCGCTGCGGGCGCAGGGCATCCAGGTAGAACGAGAGGGCTTCCCGGTTGGTCATGGATGAAGGATCCGTGCGTGCATCCCGTAAACCTGCCGGAAACCATCCCCTTATGGCAAGCAGGAAGGCGGGGGGTGGGGGAAGTGTGGGGATGGGAGATGTTCAGTTTTCTGTTGGTAATTCCGGTGGAGGGGCGAGCTCCCGCGAGCCCGTCTGGTCCGGGGTGGTTGGAGTTTGACAGGGAGCATCAGGGACAGACACCGGGAGTACGAACGAACGGCTCGGCAGGGACCCTGCTTTGCCGAGGCTACGCAGGGACGCCTCGTCCAGGAATAGAGGGCGGAGCGCCCGCCCTGAGCGAAGTCGAATGGCGGTCGCCGCCGGTTGGTCCGGTTGCTTACCGGCCAATTACACTGCGGTATCTCCGGATAAAAACATCCTGAAACTTTGTATTGCAAAGTACTCTGCGTATTGATATCTTGTTTTCAGAAAGCGACGGGGAACCATGATTGCCAACCATATTCATGATGCGTTGTCGCAGGTGCGGAAGTTGCAGGAGGTGATCCTGGAACGGCGCTCTTTCCGTGGATATTCGGGTACCGCCCGGGCCATGGGGGGACTGGTGGCCCTGGCCGGCGCCTGCGTGCTTTCATCATCCCGGATGCCGTCCTCGGAATGGGCACACCTGGCCGGGTGGAGTGTGGTGCTGGTGATCGCCCTGTTGGCCAATTACGGAGCGCTGGCCTACTGGTTCCTGTTTGATCCGGAAGCCCGGCGGGAATTTCTCCGGCTTATGCCTGCGGTGGATGCCATTCCGCCGCTGGCCGTCGCCGCCGTGATGAGCCTGGCGTTGGTGATGCACGGGCGATTTGATCTGCTGTTTGGAACCTGGATGTGCCTGTATGGGCTGGTTCATGTGCCGTACCGCCTTTCCCTTCCACGTGCCAATTACGGGGTGGGACTCTTCTACATGGTTTGCGGCGCCATCTGCCTGTTGACTCCGTTCGGACGTTTCACCAATCCATGGCCGATGGGTGTTGTGTTTTTTATCGGAGAGGCGAGTGGAGGATTGCTGTTGCAACGGCATCGGAACCGAAGCGGGGAGTAAAATACCATGACGAAAAATACCGATACACCGCATGAATTGCTGGAGAAGCTGTTCCATGAGCCGAACCGCCTGGCCATCCTGTCCGCCCTGTGCGCGGCGGACAAGGGCATGACCTTCAATGAGCTCCGGGATGGATGCAACCTGACGGATGGAAACCTCAACCGGCATCTGGCCGTCTTGCGTGACGCGGACGTGGTGCGTATCGACAAGACTTTCGTGGATGACAAACCCCGGACCACCGTATCCATCACGCGAAAAGGGCTGGACCGTTTTCAGGAATACCTGGCGGCCCTTCAAACCGTTTTGCAGGCAGCCCAAAAGGCGATCCCGGTCGAGAAGAAGGCCATGGTTCCATCCGGCGTGCTGCGCGCAGTCACGCGATGACCGCGTGTTCTGGCGATATGCTTTGTAATGCAAAGCGCTTTGTAATGATCTGAGAAAAAGGAGGAAATCATGAATCAATCAAGTGATGCCGGGATGATGTGTCAGGATGTCGGAAAGCCAGAGGCCCGGTTGCCACCGGATCTTCCGCAAGATGCTGAAACCATGTTGAAGGACGGCGGTTTACTGGCGGTTGCCGATGCCTTGTTGAAATGTCCGCATACCCTATTACAAGCAGTGCTGCGGGGTAACCGGCGGGTAGGGATTTACCTGTTGCTCCTCATGCTTGGCTGTTCCGCAGCGTATGGCCTGACCATGGGTTCATTTTCGGGCGGCATGCAGTTGTGGGCGGTACCGGTGAAGTCGATGGGCATGGTCCTGTTCAGCGCCTTGTTGTGCCTGCCGAGCCTCTACATTCTGGCGGCCTGGGGCGGCAGTGATCGGACCTTGTCCCAGATGACCGGCATATTATTACAGTCGCTGGGGCTTGCGGGTCTGTTGCTGGTCGGCTTTGCGCCGATTGCCTGGATATTTTCCCAGTCCACGGCCAGCATCGGGTTTATGGGCATGTTGCACCTGATATTCTGGGGTGTTTCCCTGGTGGTTGGGTTTCGTTTGATTTTCCAATCATTCGATGATCAGCCGACCGGCCGGCCGGTCGGCATATTGAAGTTCTGGTGTGTGGTGTTTGTTGCCGTCCTGTTGCAGATGTCCACGGTGTTACGGCCGGTTATTGGACCGGCGGAGCATGTCATGGAATACGGCAAGAAGTCATTTATTACCCACCTGTTTGAAAACCTGGACCAGACCCCGGCTCGACGGAGATGAGTATGCGCCGCTGGATGACAACGGTTTGTGCCATATGCCGCATGGATCAGCGGATGGCATCGACGCTGGTTGCTGCCGACGGGCGAAGCATCGGGCGTGTCCTTGTGGTGGTTGTGACGGGTGGCATGTTCTATGGATTCGTCTTCGGAATCTGGCGATCGCCGTTGCAGGCCTTGTATTCAGCCGGCAAAATGCCGCTCTTGTTCCTCAGCGTGGTTGGTGCGAGCGCCGGGATCAACACCATCCTGGCGCGTGTGGCCGGATGTGATCTGCGTCTTGCCCAGGTCTTTCTCTGCATGGTAACGGCCTTTGCGATAACGGCGGCCGTGGCGGCAAGCCTGGCGCCGGTGGCGGCCCTGTTCGTTGCCTGTATGCCGGGACCCCGGAGTGATCCGGGGCTGGCGGAACAGGCCTATTACCGGCTGTTGCTGCTCCATGTCGGAGTGATAGCGTTTGCCGGATTGCTGGGGAACTGGCGGGCATTGCGTTTGCTGGAAATAATGGCGGGACAGAAGCATCGCGCGAGGCGGGTGGGGTTGGCCTGGCTGGCAACGGCGGGGTTTGTTGGGTGCCAGTTGTCGTGGCTGTTCAGTCCGTTTCTTTGCAAGCCAACCCAGGAACCGCACCTGCTGCCGAAGGAATATTTCCAGGAGAATTTCTATGAGCGGGTCTGGCATAGTGCGGTGAAAGTGGCGGCAAGGTGATCGGCGGAAAGGATGGTGGGTCATGAGAAAACTCACATTGGTATTACTGGTCGGGCTGCCGGTGGTGGGGTTGTGGGCAATGGGGCATTTGCAACCCGGCGAGATTGCTGCGTACCTGGAATTTCCTCCTTTGACACGGCATGTGCCACACGCGCCGTTCTCGTGGCCGGTCTTCCTGGGGATGGCGCTGCTGATCGCAGTGGTGGTGTTACCGTTTGTGGTTGCCATGATGCGCGGGTCCCGCAAGCCGGTGCCGGAACCGGTTGCCGGCGGTGGGGGCCGGTTCCCTGGATGGGGGTGGTGTGGAGTTGCCTTCCTGGCGGCGGCCTGGGTGCTGGCCTGGACACGGTTCCCCGTGTTTGCGGGATTGCAGGCGTTTACCTTCACTCCGTTGTGGATCGGGTATATCGTCATCATCAACGCGCTTGCCTGGCAGCGGAGCGGGCGTTGCATGCTGGTGGACCGGCCGGGTTACCTGTTCAAGCTCGCGTTGTTGAGCGCGGGGTTCTGGTGGTATTTCGAATACCTGAACCGGTTTGTTCAGAACTGGTATTACGTGGGCGTGGATAACCTTTCGCCATTCCAGTATTTCCTCTATGCCACACTGCCTTTCGCCACGGTGTTGCCTGCGGTGCTGGGCACGTACGAGTGGCTGCAAACCTTCCCGCGATTATCGGCAGGACTGAATCCGTTCATGAGGGTACGGGTGGGATATCCCCGTTCCATGGCGGTGGTGGTTTTGCTGATCTTTGCCGTGGCACTCGCCGGGATCGGCGTCTGGCCTGACTATTTGTTCCCGGTGCTGTGGGTGGCGCCACTTGCGGTCTTGTCGGGGCTGCGTGTTTTGCGCGGGCAGTCGACGGTCTTTGCCGGGATTGGAACGGGAGATTGGAGCCGGGTGGTTCTGCTGGCGCTGGCGGCCTTGATCTGCGGCTTCTTCTGGGAACTGTGGAACCTGTTCAGCCTGGCGAAATGGATCTATGCGGTTCCTTTTGTGCAGGCATTCCGCCTGTTTGAGATGCCGATCCTGGGGTATGCCGGTTACCTGCCGTTCGGGCTCGAATGTGCCGTGGTGGCGGATGAATTTCTGCCGGCGCGCCGGGAGGCGTCAGCAGTGAAGGACCCATCGGTTACCGCCGCTGATGTACGGCGGGGCCGGATATGCGGCGGTGTCAACGCGGTCTGGCTGACGCTGGCTACCGTGGCCCTTTTCCTGGCGCCAGCCTGCCTGGTGGTTCGCAACCTGCGCGATCCGGCATGGGGGACGGGTGGGGTACCCCGGATGGCGTGGGACCTGCATCGGAACCTGGCCCCGCGCTATGCGCAGTGGGCGAAGGCGCGGGTGGCTTCCGGCCAGGCCGGCAATCTGGACCTGTATGATGTGCAGGGTACGGAATGGCCGGTCTTTGGGTCCGTCTATTTCCTGTGGGCCACGGAAAAACTCCAGCAGGAATGGGAGCGGGATCCATCGCCGTCACGCGTGGCTCCCCGCGAGTATGCGCAGGAGGCGATTGAAGCGGCAGCGGATCTTATTTTGGACCCGGTCCACCACACGTGGGTTCAGACACACTGGGGCACGAATTATCTGCACCGGGAGAATGTGTTCTTTCGGTCCTTGATCATCGGCGGCATAACGGCGCGCCAGAATCTATTGCAGGATGGCCGGCATTTGGACCTATTGCGGGACCAGGTGGACAGCCTGGCCACGGAACTCGATGCGTCGCCGCTTGGTTTGCTGAATGATTATCCCGGCGAATGTTATCCGATCGACGTCCTGGCTGCGCTTGTGTTTATCCGGCGTGCGGACCGGGTGCTGGGGACGGATCACAGCGCTTTCCTGGCGCGGTCCCGCCGCGCATTTGAGGGCCGGATGCTGGATGCGTGTGGACTGGTGCCGTACTGCTCGGATCCGGACCGCGGGTTGCAATTCCAACCGTCACGAGGCACCGGCAACTCGTGGGTGCTGGTGCTGGTCCGTGAGTTGTGGCCGGACCTGGCAGACGAATGGTACCGGTACTATGAGTGGCATTTCTGGCAGGATCTCGGCTGGGCCACCGGATTCCGCGAGTTTGCCCGGGCGCTGAAATTGCCCGAATATGAATGGGGATACGATGTGGATGCCGGGCCGATCCTGGCGGGATTCAGTCCGGCCGCCAATGCCTTCGGGATGGCCGCGGCGCGGGTGAACGGCCGGCTGGATCATGCGCGGACCTTGTCCAGTCAGGTGCTTGCCGCCACCTGGCCGTTGCCGGGTGGTCAATTGCTCGGGCCGCGGTTGTTATCGAACCAATTGCATGCCCCGTACCTGGGTGAGGCCTGTCTGTTGTACCTGATGGTGCAAACGCCGGCGGAGGGGGTACCGGTGGTGCAGGGTGGGCATGTTGCGCGTTGCGTGTATTACGGGCTGGGATTTTATCTGCTGGGCGGGCTGGTGTTGCTGGGGTTGGCGGTACGTATGGCGTGGCGGGCCTGGTGTGGGAAGCTGCCGGTGCAGCGGTTGGGATTTGCCGTGTGGGGCGTGCTGCTGGTGGGTGCGGTCATTCTCGGGTTTTCCGGTTGGGTGGTCACGATGGCGGCGGTTCTGTTACTCGCCCTCCCGGCTATCGGCATCCGGTCCGTGGTGTAGGGGAATGGAAAATTATTTCAGCCAGGGTTCGAAGGTGTTCAGGACCAGGGGTGGGTGGCCGTTGTCCGGGGCCCGGTACAGGGTCTTGAGCGAGGCGATGCAGGACTCGAGGAGGGACAGGCCGGTGTTGCGGCCGGTTTCCCGGATGCGGGTGAAGGCAAGGGGAAAAGCGACGATCCTTGTCTTGTAGGTTGGGCCCCGGATGGTTTATAATGAGAACTCAACGCAACCGGAGGTGCCGCGATGAACTGGATGAATCGTTGTCTGGCGGGAGTGGCGGGGGCATGGTTGATGGTGACGGGTCTGAACGCCGCGGACATGCAGCCCCCGGCGGGTGCGCTTTCGAACGGGGTTCCGATTGCCACGATGAAGAACCTGGACGAAATCGAGCCCCGGACCCTTATCACGCGTTTGCCGTTCTCGATTTCCCGGTCGGGGTCGTATTACGTCAGCGCCCCGCTGCCGGGCACCAACGGTGCCAACGGGATCGTGATTTCGGTCGGTGATGTGATCATCGACCTGAACGGATTCACGCTTCGCGGCACGAACGGCTCGCTGGACGGTATCCGGGTGACGGTCCCCTGTGACGGGCTGACGATCCGCAACGGCTCCATCTACGGGTGGGGTGGATACGGGATCATGGCGACCAATGCGGCGCATGTCCGCATTGAAGGCGTCAACGTGACACGATCAGGGTCGGGGGGCATTTACGCGGGAAAGAACGCCCTGGTGGAACGGTGCGAAGTGTATGCCAACGGATTTGATGCGCCGCCCAGTGACCCGCCAGCGGATGACGGCATCCACGTGCGGTCCTACAGCACGATCAAGGATTGCAAGGCCTTTGCGAACCGGGGAGCCGGCATACATTCCTACCAGTTCAGCCAGGTGATCGGGTGCATTGCCACGGAGAGTATGCAGGCGGATGGTATTCATGTGGAGGATTTCTGTACGGTTCAGCGTTGTACCGCCGCCCGCAACATGGAGAATGGCATCAAGGTCGGGTCCATGTCGCGGGTATCCGACAACATCTGCGGTCAGAACGGAACCTCCTCCACCAACGGCGCCGGCATCCTGGTGGTCGGCCAGAACAGCATGATCGACAACAACAACTGCTGCGGCAATTATTACGGCTACAAGACCCACATGTTGACCGCCGACGGCAACCTGTACCTTCGCAACAACGCCAGCAACAATTCCAACGATTATTATTTTGTGGCGGGGGATTACTTTGGACAGGTACTGACGCCTCCGCCGGGTTCGATTATCAACAGTAATCCCTGGGCCAATTTCAGCACCTTCTGATGAACAACAAACAACGTGTCATCGCCTCGGTTCAACATCAGCGGCCGGACCGGATTCCCTACCAGCTTGGGTTCACACAAGACGCCCGGCGGAACCTGGCGGCGTATTATGGCGACGAGCATTTCACCGCCCGGCTGAATAATTGTTTCGCCGGGCTGGGTACCGCCCCGGCCAATGCCTGGCGGGAAATCGCGCCGGATATCTGGGAGGATGAATTCGGGGTGCAGTGGAACCGGTCGGTGGACAAGGACATCGGGGTGGTGTGCAACTGCCGGATCACCCCGGAATCCCTGCCGGACCATCCCTTCCCCGATCCCGCCGATCCATCCCGGTATGCGCATTATGACGCCTTCATTGCCGCCCACCCCGACGATTGCGCGGTAGCGAACCTGGGGTTCAGCCTGTTTGAGCGGGCCTGGACACTGGCCGGCATGGAAACCATCCTGATGGGCATGGTGACTGATCCGGCGTTCGTGCATGCATTGCTTGACCGGATCCTCGAACACAATCTGGCGATTATCGATCATGCCTGTCGCTATCCGATCGATGTGATGCATTTCGGGGATGACTGGGGCCAGCAGACGGGCCTGATCATGGGGCCCGAGCTTTGGCGTGTTTTCATCAAACCCCGCATCCGGCAGATGTACCAGCGGGTGAAATCGTACGGCAAGCTTGTGTCGATCCATTCCTGCGGCAAGGTGGACGAGGTATATCCGGACCTGATCGGGATCGGGTTGGATATTTTCAATCCATTCCAACCGGAAGTGATGGATGTGTTCGAGATGAAGCGCCGGTATGGCGGTGATTTGACCTTTTACGGCGGCATCAGCACGCAACGCACCCTGCCGTTTGGCACCGTTCAGCAGGTGAAGGACGAGGTGCGGCGCCTGCTGGATCGCGTGGGGGCAAACGGCGGATACATCGCGGCGCCGGCGCATTGTATTCCGGGCGATGCCAGGCCCGAGAACATGGCCGCCATGATCGACGTGCTGAACGCGCAGTGAAAAGCGACTGGAATTGTACAGGGGGCACGGTGGACGCCGTTGTCCCTAACGGCGTAGGTCCCGTCTTTAAGGTGGCTGGTTAAGCGTCCTTCAACCGGCTATCGGGCAGGGATTGAGGGCTTCGATGTCCCAGGCGGCAGCCAGCCATTCATGGTCGCCGGTTTCCCGCATGCGGTCGCGCAAACACAGGTGATGCTGGCGGATTAAGGTCTGGCAGCTGGGATCCGCAATGCGGTTGTGCAATTCATGGGGATCGGATTCCAAGTCGAAAAACTGCCAGGGTTCGAGTCCCCGTTCACTTCCCCATACGGTGTATTTGTACCGCTGACTCCGGAAACCGCGGTAGGGCCGGTTATGGAAACAGGCGTTCGGTCTGAGCTCAGACACGAATTCCAGCATGATCCCGGGCCGTCCGGCATCGACGGGTTGGCCGAAACGAATCCAGTGGCTGGTATCGAATCCGGGGAGCCGGTTGTGCGGGGTGATGCCGGCAAGGCCAAGCAGGGTGGGGAACAGGTCTTCCGTTGAGACCGGTGGCTTGAGGCGGCCGCCGGCCGGAATCCCGCATCCGGGTCCATGGACCAGCAGGGGGATCCCGATGGATTCTTCGAACGGGTATTGCTTTTCGTCAATGGCATGACTGCCGATGCAGTCCCCATGGTCCGAGGTCAGGACGACGATGGTCTGGTCGGCCAATCCGGACTTTTGGAGGGCCTCCATCAGGCGGCCGACGTTCCAGTCCAGGTTCTCGATCATGGCGTAATACATCCGCCGGGCGTGCAGCAGGGCCTCGCGGTCGCTTTCATCCCGTATCCGGCTCCACCCGGACGCCTGATCGTCGTATTCCGTGCGGACCAGAAAATTGGGTGGAAGCTGGTGGGGGCGGTCCTTCCAGCGCGCCTCGTACGCTGCCGGCGCCTCCCGCGGCGGGTGCGGGGCTTCGACCGAGAGGACACAGGCGAACGGGCGGGTCAGCGTCCCGTTGTCGAGGGTGTCGATCACACGCTGGAAAAGCCCGTCCGTCTGGTATCCATTGATAGGGTGTGGGGTGGGGTCGTCATCTTCAAAGCAACAGGTATCGAAATAGCGGTTACGCAATTCGAAGCCGAACCATTTCCGCCACCGGCCCTGGTGGACGCGGGGGACGGGTGTCTTGAAGGCATGTGGACCGTGGCCCCCGAACAGGTGCCATTTGCCCACATACATCGTGTCGTAGCCATGCTCGTTGAATTCGTCGGCCAGGGTACGTTCCGCAGGCGACATGCGCCAGTCGATGCCGGGTACCTGCCGCGTATGCGCATACTGTCCGGTCATGAAGGTGAAGCGGAACGGCACGCAGATCGGGTAGGTGGAGCAGGCATTGGTAAAGCAGACCCCGCCTTGCGCCAGCCGGTCGATGTTGGGTGTGGATACATTCGGGTCGCCGTAACACCCCAGGGCATCCCGGCGGAGCTGGTCGGTGAGGATGACCAGGATATTCGGATGGAGGGTTGACGGTGCGGGCTGCATGGGTCCGTCCGGGTCGCGGGTTACAATCCCAGTTGGTAGATGCGGTTGGCGTTCTGCCAGGTGATCTTCTCAAATGCCTGCCGGGAGAGATTGCCGTCGGCGAGGCATTGGCGCAGGTATTCGGCGTGGGTGAACTTGTTTTTCGGCGAACAGATATCGGTGCCGAACATCAGGTGATCCTGGTATTTTTCCATGAATGCAAAACCGAAATCCGGGTCGCGCTTGATGGCGCACAGCCCGCTGTTGGCGGAGATGTCGGCGTAGAGGTTTGGGCAGGCATCCATCAGGCGCGGGATGGCGCCGCCGGGCACGACCTTGCGGTCCCAGGGATACCACCAGTCCCCGGTTGAGAAATCCACCTCGGCGCTGACATGCGCCCAGAACACCGGGGAATGCCCGACGATGTTCAGTTTCGGGAACTGTTTCAACACGCGTTCCAGGCGGGGTAGTTGGGGATCATCCAGCAGGCCGTAATAGCCGTAATGGCGGGTTGCCATGTGGATCGTGCAATGCAGTTGGGTGGCTTCGCAGTGGCGGAAAAAGTTCAACACGAACGGATCTTCCAGGGAGAGGGACGCGCAGATTTCGCCCATGCCCTTGCAACCGCGTTCCTTGTAATAGGCCATCATCCAGGACAGGTCGTAGTCGGGCCGATTCTCGCCGGCGCGCGGATCGATGCAGCAGAACGGGATGAACCGGTCGGGATAACGTTCGCAGATTTCGAGGATGTCTTCCGTGGGGACAATTTGTCCATGGCATTCAGGATTCGGGAGCGGCTGGAGGATTCCCTTGTCGACGCCGGTCCGGTCCATTTCCGCGATGATTTCCTCCGGGGAGGCAAAGTGGTCGCCGTTTTGCCGGGGAAGGCCTTTCGTTCGGGTGGTGTGCTGGTGGGCATCGATGAACATGGAGTCCTCCTGTGAATCGGGTGATTACAGGATATCATGCCGTGGAAGTCAACGATCATGCCAGGGCAAAGGCATCTAGTATTTTAATAATTATGGGGATCGGAACACGATAGCGGGCGACGAAAGCGGTGGACGATTCAGGAATTTCCTACTCGTTATCCGTTCTCGTCGTCCGCTATCGTTAACCGAATCCCGTTTTTGCTGAATTTTATTGGTTTGGCGATACATTTGATACGTTTGCCCTGACGATCATGCGTCCTTAACGGCGTCGGAAATATGACGGGATATACAGGATGGGGATGAGAGATGGACGGGATGGGAGGGGCGAGAAGTGTTCAGATTGGGAGCGTGTTCAGTAGAGGAATCGGAGACTTTGATCTTCAGGTTAAACCGGTTGAAGCATTCGCTTGAGATGCGGGATCAGTTCGGGTAGATCCTGCCGGACCGTTTGCCAGAGAATATCCTTTCGAATGCCGAAATACATGTGAACGACAAGGTTCCGAATGGCTCGCATTTTGTCCCACGGAATTTCGGGGAACTGCTGCGCGATCTCGTCGGGGATGCACGTTGCTGCTTCTCCCATCACGGAAATGTTGTGTAACACGGCATCCAAGGTCCGGGGATCCGCGGAAAAGGATTCCGGTGTCATGTTCCGAGTGTATCCCTCAATGGCGTTTATAGCGCCCAGGATGTCTTCGACCCGAAACTTCCAGTTCCTAGGCGACACGGATGGACTCCTTAAGCGCCTGGGTTCTTATGGGTTCACGCAAGGTGTCTGGCGTGCCCAGATCCACCGTACAATGTAAAAGGTTTTCCAGGTATTGTTTGACACCAATCAAGTGGAACAGCCCGACCTGTGCCTGCTCATCAAATTCCACAAGCACATCAACATCACTGGAGGCTACCGCTTCATCGCGTGCCACGGACCCGAAGATGGCAAGGGATCGAACTTTCATTTCAGCAAGTTCGTGACGATGTTGTACCAGCGTATGCAGGACTTCTTGGCGCTTCATACCGGGACTCCTTGATCAAGCAGTATCACCGTAACATTCCGGATGGGATCCATGCAAGTCTGCATGGCGTGACAGTTTGGATGGCGCAGATTGAGCGCGCAGTAGAGCAGTGGGAGAACCAGGGATAGACGAAATATCGGCAGAAACGGGCAGAGCAGGTCAGCATGGGTTGTCTGTCACCGGGGTTCCTTTAATAATTATGGGGATCGGAACACGATAGCGGGCGACGAAAGCGGTGGACGATTCAGGAATTTCCTACTCGTTATCCGTTCTCGTCGTCCGCTATCGTTAACCGAATCCCGTTTTTGAGGAAGCAGAGTAGCGGGGGTCGCAGAGCGAAAGCGTCGTTCCGGCTCAGCGCCATTCGTGTTTGGGATAACGGCCGCGCAGGTCTTTTTTTGCCTGTTCATAGCCGGTTTTCCAGAAGGAGGCCAGATCATCGGTAACCTGGACCGGCCGCTGGTTGGGCGCCAGGATGCTGACCCGGACGCGGATCTTTCCCCGCGCAATCCGTGGGCATTCCTTGACGTCATAAAGATCCTGGATCCGGGCGGAGAATCCGGGTGCCCGGCCGGCTTCGTAGACGAGTTTGAACGTACGCCCGTTGGACAGGGTGACCTGCTCGGGCGCGTGTTTCCGAAGCAATTCCTGCTGGGCGGCATTCAACCAGCGCTGGAGTACCGGCAGGACCTGGCGTTCCTTGACTTCCCGGCCCGTCGTGGCGCCGCGGCAGATCTCCTCCACCAGCAAGCGGCGTTCCTCCTCGCCGATGGCCGGGAGCACAAGGTCCGGGCACCATTCCGCCAACTGGTTCAGGCGCAGGATCCACTGGTCCACACGCGAGTTCCATTCCTTGAGGGTCAGCCGATCAGCCATGACTTCGGCCGCCAGGCAGGCGGCGGCTTCATCCGGGGTCGGGATTCCCGAAGTTGTTTCGGCGATGGTCAGATCGAGATAGTCGGTCAATTGCCGGACTTCCGGCCGGCGCAGGATGGCATTGTAGACCGCCACACGGCGGTGATGGATGTGGTCCGGGAACAGGGATTCAAGCCATTCCGGGTCCACCCGGCTGGCGAGGGTAATGCGGGTTTCGCATTCGCCGCGGCGCAGTTCGATGTGGCGGATTTCAGGGGCAACCAGCAGGGTGGCACGGCGTACGTTGCTGGATCGTTCGAGCGACCCCTGCCGTCCATGAACGAGGCGTACGGCCTGGCTTCCGGAACTGACGCGCCGGGCCACCTGGTCCGGGAATGCGGCCAGGATGCAGCGTAACACGCGGTCGGCGGGGGCCGGCGTGGTGGAAATGGGCAGGCCGGAACGTTCTGCCAGGTCTTCGAACTGGCGGCGGAGGTCGTCCACGCGCCGGCATGCCAGGCCGTTGATGCCCAGGCGGTCACAGGCATCCCGATCATACTGGAGCCGGCGGGCTTCACGCCAGAGACGGCAGAGGAGCAGCAGGTCCGACTCCTGTTCCGGATCAGCAAACGTGGTGCGGCGTTCAACCACGTCGCGGTTCTGTTGCGGGAGCAGGATGCTGCGTTCCTGGGAAAGGGCGGCGGCGAGGGCCGCATCGGCCACGCAAGCGTAGGTTTCGGCGGCCAGCAGGAGCCGGGTCCAACGCGGGTGCAGGGGAAACTCGACCATGCGCCGTCCCAGCGGAGTCAGGCGATGCCCTTCACCCGGAACGGGATGCAAAGCGCCGAGATCTTCCAGGAGCGTGATGGTCTGGTTCAGCCGGTCCGGGGAAGGGGCTTCCAGCCAGGCAAAGGCGTTCAGATCGCGGAGGTCGAGTGCGTGCAGGCGGAGGATCACTTCGCTGAGGTCGAGCCGGGAAATTTCCGGAAGGTCCTGTGCCGGGCGTCGGGCATGGTCCGCTTCGGTCCACAGGCGCAGGCAGCGGCCCGGTGCGGTGCGTCCGGCACGGCCCGCGCGCTGGTCGGCCGAGGCGCGGCTGATTTTTTCCACCAGGAGCGAATTGATGCCGTGGGCGGGATCGAAACCCGCCTGGCGGACCAGTCCGCTGTCGATGACGGCGGTGACGCCATCAATGGTGATGGAGGTTTCGGCGATGTTGGTGGCCACGATGATGCGCGGGGTCGGGTCCGGCGCCACGGCGGCGTCCTGGGCATCGGGGGAGAGGTCGCCGTACAGCGGGACGATGCGGCGATCGCGTGCAGCGGCGCAGTGCTTGAGCGCATCAACGGTGCGGCGGATCTCGTGGGAGCCCGGCATGAAAATGAGGATGTGCCCGGTGTTGCCGGATGCCGACTGGCTGACGGCTTCCACGGCAAGGTCCCAGGCCGGGATGCGTTCCGGCTTCTGTCCCGGCGGCAGGTATTCAATGGTTACGGGGAACTGGCGGCCGGAGGCGGTTATGCAGGCGCAGGGGTCGAGAAACGATTGCAGCCGGGCGGTATCCAGGGTGGCGGACATCACCACCAGCTTGAGGTCGGGTCGCGTGGTTTTCTGGAGTTGCAGGGCCAGGCCCAGCAGGACATCGCCGAACAGGTGCCGTTCGTGGAACTCATCGAAGACGATGGCCTGCACGCCGGAGAGCAGCGGGTCGCCCAGCATTTCCTGGAGCAGGATGCCGTCGGTCTCGAACACGATGCGGGTGGCGGGTCCGGCCCGGTGATCGAACCGGACGCGGTACCCCACCGGTCCCCCCAGCGCAACGCCGCGTTCGGAAGCGACGCGGCGGGCGAGCATGCGGGCGGCCAGGCGGCGTGGTTGCAGGCAGACCACCCGTCCCTTGCCGGCGGGATCATCGTCAACCAGGAATCCGGGAATCCGTGTGGATTTTCCGGAACCGGTGGGGGCGGTCACGATCAGGCGGGACTGCTTCTTGAGCGCGTCCCGGATGGCGGGACGGATGTCGTCGACCGGCAGTGGTATGGGGGGGTGTGACATAAAAAAGGTGTCAGGTTTCAGGGGTTCAGCCTGACACCTGACACCGGTTAGACCGATTCCTGTTGTTACAGTTGGAAGCGGGCGGCGGCGCCGATGGTGATGGTATCGGAGTCGACGTCTTCATCGAGCGTGTTCACGCTGTCCCAGTCGTTGAAGTAGTAGTTGGCATTGATGTCGAGGTGGAGACGGGGGAGGAGTTCAAGGTCCAGTCCGGCGCGGATCGCGTAGAAGGGTTTGTCGGCCCATTCGCCGTCCGAGTAGAGAGTGCCGACGCCGAGTCCGGCATACAGGCCGCGGCCGAGCAGGAGGAATGCCTGGGGCGCCCAGACCTTTTCGGGTGATCCGGCATAATCCTCGGGGAGGAGTTCGAGGTCGGCCTGGATCTTGAAAATGGCGCCGAACTGGTACTGGTAGGAGACCACCCAGGCGAGGCCGTTCTCGTCGAATTCCCCGTCGTCGTTGTCGATAGCGTCGATGGTTTTGAAGTAATGGGCGCCGCCGCCGATGAAATGTTCACCTGCCTGCATGGTCCCTTCGAATACCATCAAGCCTGCCAGGATTGCCACTGCCAGCCACCATGTCCGTTTCATCGTGTTTCCTTTCGTAATAAAACCCTTGTTTTGCTGACACCTATCAGCATGGAACGGATTGTAGCGCGTTGTGCTTCCGCGTCAATCCCGGGGATGGAGGGCGGCGCTGTCTTCCGTTCATCCACCCGGGGGACCGCTCATAGAGCGGGGCTACATTTTTCCGGATGTAGCCGCGCTCTATGAGCGCATCAAGAGCGGTGAACCTGTTGAGTCGTCGAAGGGTTGTCGCGGTTCACCCACCCGGGTTCTTATTGCATGTGTGACAGAAGTTTAAGGGTGGCGCGGATGAGGCGGTCACCGGCCTTCGGCTCGAAGCGGCTCTGGTCGGCGAGGCAACATTCGTAGCCGCCCCGCTGGAAGGCGTCGGCCGGGGGCAGGTAGCCGGCAAAGCCGTTGGCATGTTCGGCTGCCAGGATGAAGGGCAGTGGGGATTCGTTGCGGAGCTGGCGTCCGAAATTGGCAAAGGGTTCGCCGGGTAATCCCGCGATGGCCAGTTCGCCCAGCCGCAGAACCTGGACTTCCTGGGTCTCGTGCGGGATGCGGTCTTCGCCGCGCCGGTACAGTTCCCAGCGGCCGATGATTTCGCGGGCCAGCCAGTCGTCGATTTTCGGCATGTTGTGATGGAAATGGTAGGCGTACCCGTACATCGGCTGGCAGAGGCTGGGCGGGCGTTCTCCGCGCAAGACGGCTTCGAGGTGTTCCCACGCCAGGGTTGCCTGTGCAGGCGTGGGGATGCGGAGCTTGAGCGACACGGCTTTGCCGGCAACGGCGACACCCCGTGTTACGGGCAGCGGTTCAGGTTTTTCGACAACCTGCAGAAGGGCTTCCGCGAGTCGGTTCCCGAACTGTTCACAGGCGTCTTCGGGTGTCTTGCCGGGTGCGGTCGGACTCTGGTTGCCGGCAAATCCGGTCAGGAACAGGAAGGGCCCGCCGAGTGCGGACTGCAGGCGATCACGGACCACGCCGGGATAGTCGGCGGAGAACTTTGAGACTCCGTAAAGGGTGGTGGGGTGGCAGGGGATGTTGACGATTCCGCCGGCGAGGTGTCCGTCCAGGGTCCGGGCAAGGACCAGGCGCAGTTCGCTCTCGTCCTCGTCTTCCACCCGGATGAAATCCGGATGCTGACGCGGACCGTGCGTGCCGACCTGTTCGCGGCCATCCGGCGCCCGGTAAACACTGCGCCGGTTGTGGATCAAACCCGGCGCGGAACACCGTGCCCCATGGAGGGTGACCGGTTGGAGGTTCTTTTTGAGTTGGGCGGCGAGGGAGGCGATCTCGTCGCAGAGTTTATCCAACAGGGTGAACCCGGTATCGTTGGGACGCCAGGGGGCGAGTCCGGGCGAGTTGTGGGTGTGGGTGGCGGTGACCATGAAATTGCCGGGCGGCACGTTTAACACGTGGGCAAGTGTGCGTCGAAATACCACGGTTTCCACGCGGCGGTTGCGGATCTGGTCGAGGGCGAGGAGGCCGACCAGGTTGGTGTCGTCGGCGAACAGGGCCAGGCGGGCGGTGAGGCGGGAGTGGATGCCTTCGGCCAGGAGGGTATGGTGGCTCATGCGGCCGAAGGGGATGCCGGCTTCCGGGGTATAGTCCACACTGCCGAATGCGGCGCGCAGGGTCATGGTGGGGTGTCTCCCCAAACCGGGATGTTGATACGTTCGCCGTCCTTGATTGCCGAACGATGGATCTGCAGTTCAGGGGCCAAATTCAGGGTCAGGTAGTCCGGGTAGGCGGGTATGGATGTGAGGTCGTTCTTGAACCG
>Ga0208374_1000355_pt1 | contig 22319 bp, 19 predicted proteins | sample RifOxyC3_FD_184037 | JGI IMG/M metagenome (GOLD analysis project Ga0208374, IMG submission 184037) | Groundwater microbial communities from Rifle, Colorado - Rifle Oxygen_injection C3 (SPAdes) | ecosystem: Environmental > Aquatic > Deep subsurface > Groundwater | place: Rifle, Colorado, USA...
CTTGCCCCCACCCCTGCCCATTGCGGCGACACCACCGGCGGAACCGCCGGAACCAGCCAGCCCACCGGCTCCGGACTGGGCTCCCGTTCCGGCACCTGCCCGTACGACCCCGACACCCTTGCCGGCCCGCACCATGGACCCGGCGGCCGTTATCCAATCCGACGAGACCACCTATCCCGCACTGCCCGGTACGATCAACCTGAACACGGCAACCGTCGACACCTTGATGACATTGCCCGGTATCTCCCGGCCCGTCGCCGCGCGGATTGTCTTGTACCGGACCGAACACGGCCCCTACCCCAGCGTGTTTGACCTGTCCAAAGTTCCGCGGCTGGGCCGCAAGGTGTTCCGCGCCCTGACCGGCATTCCCTGGAACCCCCGGCGTGAACACCGCCAGACCCGCCTGGCACAATGGTTGGAGCTGCCCCTGTCACAAACCGGCGACCTGCGGGCAATTGCGGCCGTCGTGGCGGGCGTCGACGGGTTCGATGGATGCATGCTCTCCGACAACGATGGGTTACTGCTGGCGGAAAGCGGAACCGGAACCCAGGCCGAGGCGCTGGGTGCGGTAATCCCCCGCACCGTCAGCCAGATCATGGAAACCCTGCGGCTGGCCACCCTGGATGAACTGGATTCCATTTCTCTCGGGGTGCATGACAAACTGTATACCGTGGTCGCCATGCCCCATATGGTCCTGACCGCCATTCATGAAGAAAACAAGATCACCAAGGCCCAGTTGATCTTTGTCCGGCGCGTGGCCAGGGAATTGAACTGGCTGATGAGCCCGCGCGTCATGGCGGGTCCGCCGGCCGGACCGGAATGACACCATGCAATATCCGGATGAAATCAAGGCGTTCCTCCTGCGGTCCGGCACCGTTACACCGGAACAGCTCGCCCTGGCCGAACAGGCGGTCCGCAACCGCCACATCCCGCTCGAAACCGCCCTGATCCAGGAACAAATCCTGGACCACGCCCGCCTGGGCGAATGCCTGGCGGCCATAACGAAACTACCGTACCGGCCCATCCTGACCGCACCACCGGTCCCGGAAGCCTGGACCGTGATGTCCGTGAACAGCGCCCGGCACTGGCAGACCCTGCCGATCGGTTATGATGCCGACCAGAACATGGTGACGCTGGCCGTGCACGACACGGAACAGGCCGGACACGTTGAATCGGTGTTCCGGCTCCTGTTGCAACCGTATCGGTTGACCTTCACCATCGCTCCGGAAGACGAGTTGAACCGCGCCTTGACCGGAACGGGGGGCCCCGCCACCGGTCCGGTAGAACCCGGTTCAGCCGCCAAGGCTCCCGTTGCCATTCACCGGGAACCCATGCGCCTGAAAGGGCTGCATGCGCGCCTGGATGCCAAACCCCCGGCGGTTCGCCCGGACCTGCCGGCCAGCCCGGCTCCCGGTAAACCCGCCCATCCCCCGGCACCCGCCAAACCGCACCCGGACGATGTGGTGGGCCGCTACCTGGTACCGGCCGCCGTCCTGCTGGTGGAATCAATTCACGAAAAAGATCCCGAATCCCTGGGACATATCCGTTCCGTTGTCCGATACAGCCAGATGCTGGCTGCCCGGCTGGATTTCAACGAGGAGGCGGTGAATCGCACGATACTGGCCGCCTGGCTGTCCGGCCTCATGGATCACGGGGATCTGGTCCGGCGGTTCCCGGCACCTTTTGACCTGGTTGCCTGGTTATCCCTGGATCCGGCCGACCAGCATCAGGCGCCTCCGGAAGTCCTGGTACTCGGCCTGGTGCGGCAATTCCAGGAACTGCGGCGACGCGATCCGTCCGGCAGCCGCGACATCAACCAGGTCCGCCGCGACCTGCGCATGGCGTGGACGTCAGCCCAGGATTGCCAGTCCATCCTGGAGACTTTCCTGCAACTGCTGATGGATGAAGAATTCCTGGTCGGCATCAGCCGGGGATCCGGCCGCCTGCTGGTGGTGGACCCGTCGGAGGCCGTACAGGCATCCCTGGCGCCACCCCTGTCACACGATGGGTATGACGTGGCCGTGGTTGCCACGGCCGACGAGGCCGGACGGTGGATGTGTCAAAACCGGCCGGACCTGGTGCTGCTGGAAGAAGACCTGCCGGACCATAGCGGGCTGGAAGTCTGCCGGTCCTTCCGGCAGGCCGAAGAAACCGCATCGGTTCCCGTGATCATGCTGGTCAAAGCCGATCGCCGGAAACAGGCGGCGGAATGCCTGCGGGCCGGCGCTGAAGATGTCCTGGTCAAGCCCGTCGACCTGGAACTGCTGTTCCTCAAAATCCAACGCGGTCTCCAGGCACAGGGCGAACCGATCCGGTCCGGGGTGAGCGGGGCACTGGAAGATATGGGTTTCACCGACATGATCCAGATCCTGACCGCCGGCAACCGGTCCATCGAGCTGATCATCCAGTCCGAACAGCAGGAAGGCCATGTCTTCATCAAGGACGGCACCATCATGCATGCCGCCACCGGCGATGTGCGCGGCGAAGCGGCCTTTTATGAGATGATGCGGTGGCGCACGGGCAAATTCACCACGCGCCACCCGGCGGATTTCCCCGCGGTATCGATCGAATCCGGCACCATGAGCCTGCTGATGGAAGGCGCCCGTCTGGCCGACGAGCAGCAGCAAACGCCCGCTTGATCAGGGATCGAAACCTTTTCCCGCCCGGAGGGCGGAGTTTCCACGACGCCGGTTCCGGATCTACGCGGTCTCGAGTTCCTGGTACCGGCGGGCGGTCGCATCAACCAACTGAAGCGTTTCCTCCGGGGTGAATTCCCGGTCCCGCGGCCGGCTGGGGAAAATGCGCTTGTATGTCTCCAGGAAAAGCTGGGCCCGCTTCTGCATGCCGGCAGGATCCGGATGCCCCTGGAACGGATTGAAGGTGAACTGGCGAAGCAGGGCGGCGCCGGACGGATCCGCACGAACCTCCCCGAGCAGGGCGGCGGCACGCTGGATATTGTCCCGCCCGGTGTGGATCACGTTCCGGAGCTGTTTCCGGTAGGTTTCGATGATGGCGTCGTGCCCCTCATGCAGGATCGAGATGGCCTCGAAGAAAAGCGCGGCGCCATACAGGAGATTCTCCTGGGTCCGGATCTGGTCCTCGAACACGTCGATCAAGGCCTGCAGTTCATCGGCGGAGGGTGCCGTCGTCCGGTCCCGGCTTTTTCCAAACAGCGCCACACGCACCTTCCTTCCGCGTTTGCCTGCAACCGTTCCTTTTATGCCTCAACCACCACCCCGCGTCCAGCAATTCCAGCCGGCCTGCCATGCACATCTTCGAGTTTGTGCATTTCCGTTGGAGCCGGCCCGCGTGCCGGGGCGAAGTGTCCGCACGAAGCCTGGACCTCGGGCCGGTCTGGATCTGGGTTGGTCGGGAAGGGAACGGGGCGAGGTTCCGCCAGAGGCGGACAGGCTGCCCCGTCTCCAAACGGAAGTAAAATCGATCCATCTCATCCAAACGCCAAAACTCGGAGATGCGCCCCGGACGGATGCCCCGCATGATGACATTCTTGCTTATTGCACCGGGTTCACGCTAGGCTGACGGGCGTTGTCGGGAAAGGATAGTGTTGACGATCATGCGTTCCTACGAAACCAAACTGCCCACCCTCGACGCCCTGTTGAAGGTCCGGGAACAATTCCGCCGCGATAAACGGGTCCTGGTCTTCACCAACGGTTGTTTCGACATCCTCCATACCGGCCACGTGGATTACCTGGCCTTCGCCCGCAACCAGGGCGACGCCCTCGTGGTCGGCCTCAACTCCGATGCCTCGGTCCGCCGCCTCAAGGGGGCCCCCCGTCCCCTGGTCACCCAGGATGACCGCGCCCGCATGCTGGCAGCCCTCGAAGCCGTCGATTACGTGGTCCTGTTCGACGAGGACGATCCCCACCGCCTGATCAAAACCCTCGCACCCGACGTCCTGGTCAAGGGCCAGGATTATGCCCCCGACCAGGTGGTCGGGCATGAACTCGTCGAGGCGACAGGGGGACGGGTGGTCCTCGCGCCCCTGGCGGTCGGACGGTCCACCACGAACCTCGTGAACCGCATCATCGCCTCCTACACCGGTCCCGCATGAACCCTGCTTCGCACAAACCCATCGTCGTGACCGGCGCCGCCGGTTTCATCGGTTCCAACCTCGCCCTGGAACTGCACCGGCGCGCCACCCACCCGCTGATTCTCGTGGACCGTGACGACGCCCCGGGCCGCCACCGTATCGTCGCCGCCTGCGGCAAGGCCGAGTTCATGGACCTGCATACCTTCCGGGACGACATCCGCCGCCGCGCCTTCGAATCTGCCGCCGCCGTCATCCATCTCGGCGCCTGCAGTTCCACCCTGGAAACCGACGAGGCCTTCCTCGCCGACAACAACACCCGCTACACCGAGGAACTTTGCACCTGGTGCCTGGACACCGGCACCCGGTTCATCTACGCCTCCAGCGCGGCCGTTTACGGGGATGGTTCGCTCGGGTATGACGACGACGAATCGCTCACCGCACGGCTGACCCCCCTGAATGCCTACGGGCGCTCCAAGCACCATTTCGATCTGTGGGCGCTCCGGACAGGGGCGGCCCACCGCATCGCCGGCCTGCGCTACTTCAACGTGTACGGCCCCGGCGAGGAACACAAGGGGCCCATGCAATCGGTGGTCCGCAAGGCCTATGACCAGGTGCTCAACGACGGGGAATTGTCCCTCTTCCGCTCCTACCGTCCGGAATACCGGGATGGCGAACAGGTCCGCGATTTCGTGTATGTGCGCGACGCCGTGCTGGTGACGCTGTTCTTCCTGGACCATCCCCGGATCAACGGCATCTACAACTGCGGCACCGGCCAGGAACGGACCTGGCTCGACCTGGGCCGGGCCGTCTTCCGCGCCCTCAACCGGGAACCCCGCATCCGCTTCATCGATATGCCGCCCGCCCTCCGCGACCAGTACCAGTATCATACCCGGGCCCGGTTGGACCGCCTTAATGCCGCCGGATGCATGCATCCGTTCACCCCGCTGGAAACCGGCGTACAGGAATACGTGCAATGGCTCAACGAACAAACGGACCGGCCGGCCGGACAGGCCCCCCGATGACACCGGCCGGCTCCAGGCCGGGAACCTTCGCCTGCCTCTGCCTGGCCCTGTCCGGCCTGTCCCTCGTGTCGGCGGGTCCGGCGCCGATTGAATCAACCCCCCTGCAGGTGCACAACGGCACGGAGTGGTCGGACAGTCCGGGACAAACCGTAGCCTTCCCCGGGGACGCCTCCTTCAACCTGCGCCATGCCACCTCCAATTGGACCGTGTTCAACGGCCTCACGTTTGACCTGGCGCTATCCGCGGAAGCGCCGACCAACCTCCAGGTGCTTGTCTTCGCCCAGGACCAGGACCACCGGTGGTACCAGTCCCTGCTGCCGGACCGGCCGGTCCCCGGCATCACCAACCACCTTGCGGCACACCTGGACAACCACGGCGCGGACTGGACCCCCCAGGATCACCATGGCGCCTGGTCGCTCCGTGCCCTGCTCCAGCCGGCCATGATCGGCATCCGCGTTTTCGGTAACAGCCCCGGCACCGGTACGGTCGCCCTGGCCGGTGTGGCGGCTCAGCACGCACAACACGCGGGGCCCCCGGCCATCCGGAATGTCCGCAGCAACACCCGCGAACTGCCCTGTTATGAACGGTACGAGATCACCTTTGACCTGCCGGACCGATACCCCAACCCCTTCCATCCCGATGAGGTCCGCGTGGACGGGCAGTTCGACGGACCCGCAGGCCGGATGACGGTGCCGGGCTTTTATGCGCAGGATTTTTTCCGGCGCCACGATCCAACCGCGGAAACCCTGGTGCCGCAAGGCGCACCCTATTGGCGCATCCGCTTTGCCCCCCCGCAGCCGGGTCCCTGGATGTACCGGATCGAGGTGCGAGACCGGTTCGGCACCAACACGTGGGGCCCCGGGCGGTTCGTGGCCCTGCCGCCGGTCCAGCCCGGCTATGTCCGGGTGTCACCGCGGGATCCCCGTTTCTTCGAGTTCGACAACGGCCGGCCGTTTTTCCCCATCGGGCATAATATCCGTTCCCCGTACGATACCCGGATGGAGGAAAATTTCCCCTGGACCCGCCGCTGGCCGGCCGGCTCGTCGGTGTATCCCCGTTATTTCGAGAAGATGCGCGCCCACGGGGAAAACCTGACGGAAGTCTGGTGCTCGCCATGGTCCCTGGGATTGGAATGGTCGCCGTTGTGGCGGGGATACCACGGGATCGACCAGTATAACCTGGAAAACGCCTGGGAACTCGATACCGTCCTGCTGTCCGCCGAACAGTTCGACATCTTCATCAACCTGGTGATCCATAACCACGGCAAGTTCGGCACCTCGTATGACCGCGAATGGGATCACAACCCGCTGAACGTCAAATGCGGCGGATACCTGGAACGGCCGGAGGATTATTTCACGGACCCGCGGGCCCTGGACTCGTTCCGCCGGCTGATGCGCTACACGATCGCCCGCTGGGGATACAGCACCCGGATCTTTGCCTGGGAATTCTGGAGTGAACTGGATTTAACCGGATCCGACCCCAAGAAACCCAACCATATGCGCCCCGAGACCGTGGAATGGCACCGGCTCATGGGCGCGGACATCAAGGCCATGGATCCCGCCCGCCACCTGATTACCACGCATGTCTGCGGCGACTATACCCACCAGAATCCGGACATCCTCCGCCTGCCGGAAATCGACCATGCCTCGCTGGATGCCTACCACTTCAACCCGGATCCCCTGCACATCGTCGAGTTACTCCGCCAGACCGCCCTGCACAACCAGGCATTTGGAAAACCGGTCATGGTGACCGAGTTCGGCGGTTCACCCTATGCCGCGGATGCGCGCCACCTTGAGGACACCCTTCATGCCGGGCTCTGGTCTTCAGCCTGCATCCCGCTGGGGGGCGCCCCGTTGTTTTGGTGGTGGCAGCTGGTCGACGAGGAAAATTTCTATCCTCAATTCCAGGCGCTGGCGGCCTTCATGAACGGGGAGGACCGGCGCGACCCCGCCCAGGTCATGCGTCCCGTGCAACTCGCGCCGGACAATCTCGCGGCACGGATGGCGGGACAATGCCTGGGCACGACCAACCGGGTCCTGGGCTGGCTGTACCTGACCCGTGAATATCCGCACGTCGAGACCGCCGGCCTGGCACCGATCACCAATCTCCAGGTACGCCTGTCGGATATGCAGGACGGCCCGCTCAGGGCCGAGTTCTGGGATACCATTGCGGGCCGGATCGTATCGCACCACACCGTGACCGTTTCCAACCGGACCGTGGTGCTGGATGTCCCGCCCTTCCGGCGCGACATCGCCTTCAAACTGAAACCCATGCCGGAATGATTACGGCTGATCGGGAACCACTTCCGGGACCGCCTCCGCAGCGGCTTCCGGGGCGGGTTCCTCCGCCGGCACCGGTTCAACCGCAGCCGGTGCCGGAACCACGGCTTCAGCTTCGATCGCAGGTTCAGCCGGCACTACGTCGGGTTGTACCGGGGGTTCAACCGCCGGGACCACGGCTTCGGGTTCAACCGGGACTATTTCCGGAACCGCATCCCCACCTGCTTCAACCGGGGCCGGTTCACCCTCGACAGGGATTACGGGCGCGGGTTCAGGTTCGGGTTCCGCGGTCATGCGGGCAAGCTGGGCCTGGACTTTTTCCAAATCAATCTTGAGCACCGCCATCGCCTCCCGTGACTGGATCCGTTCCGCTTCGAATTGCCGGAGGGTTTCCGCCTTGGCATCCCCATCCGCCATCAGCGTGTCGATCGTGGCTTTCTGGGTGATGTTCTCGGCCAGCAGTTTCTCCATCTCTCGCCGCAGGGGCTCCGTGGTGCTCTTTTCCTCGCCCAGCATGAAGCGGGATTCCGCCACCTGGTTGGACAGGATCAGGATGTTGTTCCGCAGCACCTTGTCGGCTTCCTTCCATTTGCCGATGGTCTGTTCCAGCTTGGTTGCCTTGCTGCGCATGTCGGCATTGAGACCGGTCAGTTTCCGGGTCTTCTTCTTTTCCAGGATAACCAGGCCGACGGACACGCCGACCACGGCCAGGAGCACCATTTGAACCAGCATGCGGCCCATGGAGGGCGGATGCACACCGGGCGGAAGGGCGGCGGATTTGGGTGCGGCCACCTTGGGTGCCGGGGGTTTGGGCGTTGCGGTCCCGGATACCGCCGGCGTTCCTGCCGGCTTGGTGGTGGATGCGGGTCGCTTGTTTAAAATCGGCGCCTTGTTTTCCGTCATGTGCTTTCCCCGTGATGGTTGTTGTCTTTTGGTGATTAAATCTGCTTCAGTCCGCCAACCGGCTGATTCTTCTCATCCAGCACCAGGATCAGCGGCCGATGGGCGGCTGCCGACTCCGCCGGCACGGATGCGAAGGCGAAAATGATGATCCGGTCCCCCACCTTGCCGAGATGCGTCGTGGCGCCGTTGAGGCCGATCACCCCGGACCCGCGCGGCCCCGGGATGGCATAGGTCTCAAACCGGTTTCCATTCTCCATGTTTGATACCAGGATCTTCTCGTACGGCAGGAGGTGGACCCGATCCATCAGTTCCAGGTCGATTTCCAGGCTTCCCTCGTAGTCTCGCTTGGAAGCCGTAACCCGGGCCAGATGCAACTTCGACTTCAGCATGGTGACAAACACCGTACACGCCCCTTTCGCAATCAAACGGGAAACAGGTTACCGAAAACCTCCCGCGGCTTCCATATGAATTACAGGGGGCGCCGGGATCAGGCGTTTTCCCGCATCCAGCGGGCAATGATCTCGAACCGTTCCCGCGGAACGGGGATCCCGTCGGCCATCGGACACAACACGAACGGGGACGCCCGGAGCCGCGGAGTGATCAGCCGGTCCAGCGTCCGGGGGATGTCCGCCGGCGGTCCGCTGACGAACACGCTCGGATCCAGGCACCCGAACAGGATCGTGTGTTCCCCCAGGTGATCCAGCGCCGCTTCCCACGGGGTGTTTCCCGTGGGCGGCGGAGTGAGCGTATGGATCCCGTCACACCCGGTCTCCCGGATGATATCCAGGATCGTCCGCACATGCCCGCACATGTGCAGGATGGCGGTCTTGCCCTTCGCCTTCATCTGTTCCACAAATTCCCGCTGATGCGGCATGTTGAACCGGCGATAGATGTCCGGACTGATATAGTAGGTGCTGGTATTCTCCACCAGCGTCACCGATTCCCAGGGACCTTCCGCCAGCAGACGGAAGGCGTCCCGCTCCTGTTCGTGCATCACCCGGATCAGGGATTCCATGTCGTCCGGGCAATCCGCCATCAGGTAGTAGAAATTTTCCATCCCGATATCGTTTTCCAGCAGGCGCGGAATGGTGGAGGGGCCCCAGAACCGGGTCACCACGCCATCCGGGCCGATGATGCGGTCGAGGGCGTCGAGCGCCGGCCGGTCGTCATGGCCAACATACCGGGCCTGTTCCCACATCCAGCGGTACAGCCTCACATCTTCCGGCGAAACGACCGGATACTTGACGGGATGCCCCCGGTCATACTCGGCGGTGAGGTTGCCCCGCGGGGTCTTCCATTCCTGGAAGGCCCGGGCCCCCTCCTGCCGCCACCCGGTTGTAACACCCGCTCCCCACCGCAATTCCGGGGACCGCAATTCATGCGGCAGGCCCCACCCGTTCAGGAGGAACACATCGCACCCCAGGTGCCGGTAAAAATCGATACCCCCGTTGCCTTGGAGTTCCGCGGGCAGCAGGGACAACGTGTTGGTGTCGACCAGCGTGGTCCAGCAAAGCCGGTCAACCGGTTGTTTCCGGAGAATCGCCCGCAACCGTTCCCGGCCGGTCATCGCGTGTGCTGTCATGCCTGCTCCTGTTGCCGCGCCCCTCCATACACTTGGGCGCACCACGCCAATACGGTGGACAACGGCTTCGGGGAATGATAGCGACTGGAGGTATCGCGTAAACATGAAACTCAAACGCTTAACCTCCCACCAGAACGACATCATCACCGTCACCGCCTGAACCATGTGCTTTCACAATGCCTTAACGGTCGATGCACGCCGGCTGAAAAACCGGTACCGTGCCGATTTTGCCCCCGGCACCACGTTCCAGCCGGTCTACCATGCCGCCGCATTCGCCCATCCCGCCTGGCCGGTCATTACCAATACCACCCCCGCAACCTTCCGCCTGTTCCGCTGGGGACTGGTCCCCTCCTGGATAAAGGGGCCGGCCGAAGCCAACGATATCCGCCGCCTGACCTGCAACGCCCGGGCCGAAACCGTGCTGGTGAAACCCTCATTTGCGCAACCGGCCCGGCACCAGCGTTGCCTGGTTCCCTCCACGGGGTTCTTCGAGTGGCAGGCCGTCGGTAAACGTAAAATCCCCTGGTTCATCCACGGTGTGGACAACCCGATCTTTTCCATGGCCGGGTTATGGGATGCCTGGACGGATCCGGCAACCGGGTCCGTCCTGCACACCTTCACCATCGTCACCACCGCCGCCAATGCCTTCATGGCAATCATCCACAACACCAAGCTCCGCATGCCGTTGATCCTGGCCCCCGAAACCGAATCCCTGTGGATTTCCGACACCACCGACCAGCGGGCGGTCGCCAACGTGCTTCAATCGGTTCCCGCCGTCCCCTTGCAGGCCCATACCGTCGGCCCATTGATCGGCATGAAAAACCGGGACACCAATACCCCGGATGTTCAGCAGGAACAGGTCTATCCTGTCAACATGGACTTGCGTTTTCCTTGACAGGGAAACCTCATAATCTAGTCTGTTGATTATTCGACCGAGTTCCATCTTGTGTTTTCCGTCATCTATTAGACGGGCGTGCGGGCGTGAACCCGCGTTAGGGAGTGTGTTGTGGAGTTATTGATTGGCAGTGTGTTGTTTGCGTTCACCGTTTCGTTCCTGTGTTCCGTGATGGAGGCGGCCCTGCTCAGTCTCACGCCGGGCCAGATGGCCGAACTGAAACAGCGGCGTCCGCGGGAAGGCGCCATCTGGGAACGGTTCAAGGACGACATTGAGAAACCGATATCGGTGATCCTGTTCCTGAACACCGCCGCCCATACCATCGGAGCCACCGTGGCGGGATCCCAGTTTGCCATCGTGGTCGGCCAGCGTTGGGTTGCCGTTTTTTCGATCGTGTTTACCTACCTGATGCTCCAGTTCACCGAGATCCTCCCCAAGGCGCTGGGGGTGCGCTTCAACGCCGCCGTGGCGCCGATCATGGCGGTGCCGCTGGCGGTGCTGGTCAAGGTACTCCGGCCCCTGATTTACCTGATCAACCTGATCAACCGGCCCTTCGAAAAAAAGGACGGGGAAGTCGACACCACGCTCCAGGAAATTTCCGCGCTGGCCGGAACCGCCCGGCTGGACAACCTGATCGGCCATCACCAGGAACGGATCATCCGTGGCAGCACCCGGCTGTCCGGCATGAAGGCAAAGGACGTCATGGTTCCCGCCGACCAGATCACCTTCCTGTCCGCCTCCCACCGGCTGGTGGATGCCATCGTGGCGGCCCACCAGGATCCGCATACGCGGTTTCCCGTGATGGAAACGGACGACCGGAACAAGGTGCTGGGCTATGTGAATTTCAAGGAACTGGTGTACCGCGTGCGCACCAATCCGGCCGACCCCACCCTGCGCGGCATCATCCGCCCCATCACCATCTTTGCCCCGTCCACCCCCGCCAACCAGATCATCAAGACCTTCGTGGACGAGCATAATCACATCGCCATCGTGCAGGATCCGCAAACCAAAACCATCCTGGGCCTGGTCACCCTGGAGGATTTGGTGGAGGAACTCGTGGGCGAGATCGAGGATGAATTTGACCGGTTGCCCCGCATGTGCCAGGCTCTCAACGCCGGCGTCTGGATCGTCGGCGGCGGTCTGCCGGCCACCGAGATGTTCACCCGGGTCGGTCTTCCTCCGGAACCCACCCGTGATGTGACCTCCCGCTGGCTGATCAACCGCGTCGGCAAACTGCCCAAACTCGGGCAGGTGATTCCCGTCGGGGAGAAGGACATCACCGTGCGCCGCATGCGCCGCGGCAAGGTGTTTGAAGTGCTGGTCACCCCGCACGGGATGGCCCCGCGCGAGTTCATGTGACCGGTTTGTCGGGAGCGAACGCACCCAGCTGTTGTCCCAGCGTTTCCGGCCCCAGAAGCCCTCCCGACACAATCATCTTTATGGCTTCCTCCAAGGTAATGCCGGCCGGTTTGACTTCCTGTTCATGGATAATGGCCATGAACCCCGAAGTCGGGTTCGGCGCGGTTGGAATAAACATCCGGTAATACAGGTTTCCGGACGGATCCCGGAACGTTCCTGAGACAAATCCCAACATGAGCACTCCCGGGCGCGGGAACTCAACCAGCACAACCGATTCGAACTTGTCGCGGTCCGTCATGGCGAACACTTCCACCGTCTGCTTGGAGGCGCCGTACACGGTCTTGAGGATCGGCACCTTCAGGAGCAGGCGTTCGCCGAACGCCACCAGACGCCGGCCGAACACCTGGCCGACAAAGAAACCCACGACATACAGCAATACGCCCAGCGCCACCAGGGATATCAGCGCCACCGCCCAGTCTGGCAGGGGCTCAAGCGGTTGTTCGATCATCGGCTTGAGCAACCCACTGGCCAGATTGAACAGGAACTTCAGCACCAGGTAGGTGATGCCGACGGGAAACAACACCAATATGCCGGAAATCAGCCGGTTCCGGATATGCGTCCGGAACCGGGCCCATGCGCCCGGCTTATGCGCCGGAGTCTTGACTGCTTCCGCTTCCATGGTTACCGCTCCTGTTCAGGCTGTATGCCAGATCCACCACACAAAACCGGCCGTCACCGCTGTGGATACCAGTGTCACGGGAATTCCGATCCGCAGGTATTCGCGGAACGATACCACATGTCCCTCCCGCCTGAGAATCCCCAAGGTGACCACGTTGGCCGAAGCACCGATCGGTGTCAGGTTCCCACCCATGCAAGTACCCGCCAGAAGGCCGAACATCAGCAGGGGGACGGGTACCCCCATTTGCACCGCCACCTTCTGCACTACCGGCAGCATGACCAGCAGGAACGGCACGTTGTCCACAAAACCCGACAACACCATCGACACCAGCACCAATAGCACAAAGGCCACCCAGATCCGGGACCCCGCCATGGACGCAATGCCGGCCGCCACCCGGTCCAGCCACCCACTGGTGCTTACCGCTCCCACGACCACGAAAATGCCGATCAGGAAAAAGGTCGTATCCCAGTCCAGCGACCGCACCAGGGTCCGCACCGAGCCCCACCGCGATACCCACCGATACCAGACGAGGCCGGCAGCGGCCAGGATCAAAGTCAACGCCCCGGCAAACCAGCGGAACTCGGGGTCTACGGATGACGCCAGTGCCAGCCCCGTGACCAGAAGCGTCAACAGCACGGACGGCATCCAGGCCCGGACCGTTTCCGCCTGCACCTCGCCGGTGGCCTGCCGGTATCGCCGCAACAGGAAATACATCACCACGCCGGCGGCGAGCGCGCCGGCCTCCACCGCAAAGAAAATCGACAATCGCCCCTGATACACGAAGAAGTCGTTGAACTGCATGCGCATGAAGCCCGCCAGGATCATGCTCGGCGGGTCGCCGATCATCGTGGCCGTCCCCTGGATGTTGGAACACATGGCGATCAGCAGCAGCAGGCGTACCGGCGAAATCTTCAGCTTGCGCGCCATGCTCAACGCCACCGGCGCCACCAGCAGCACCACCGCCACGTTTTCCACAAAGATCGAGATCAGGCCCGACAGGAAACACAGCGCCAGCATGGCGCCCCGGACCGTCCCGGTGACGTTCACAAACCGTTCCGCCAGCACGGCGGGCACCCGTGACATCATGAACAGGTCCGCCAGCACCAGGGTGCCGAAAAATAGGGCAACCACATTCCAGTTGATGTGTTCCACCAGCGCCTCATGCCACCCGACCGCCCCGGTCACCACGACCAGCAGGGCGCAGGCGCAGGCCACCACGGACCGGCGGCGTGGAAACACCACCAGCAGCACATAACACACCAGGAACGTGATCAGGCTGATCCATGCCGTTGTCATTGCGGGCCGATTCTTCCAGCTGCATCCAACCGGCACAAGCCAAATCGGTCCGGCACTGCTTGACGGGGCGCATTTGACTTCCGGGGGGCGCTAGCGCCGGGGCAATACACTACTTGGAGTGCGGCGGCTTGACGCCGCTTTACCTTGGCGATGGAGTCGGTGTCTGGGGGTCGAACGCATCAACCCCCGCGAGCCTATCGATCTTGAATCCCTCGTACGCGCCTTGCTCGCTCAGCCGGTGCGGTGGGGAATTTGGTGGCCAATCGCTCATACCCGGTCCTGTACCAGCCACACAAAGCGGCGTCAAGCCGCCGCACTCCAAACTGCAAATGTCCGTCGGTGCATGCCCCGGCGATCCCCCCGGAAGTCAAATGCGCCCCATCTCCGGGTTTTTACCTGCCCGCTGGAGCCGGCATCACCGGATCATGAAAACCGCACCACCCAGCCCGTCGGCTTCGTAACACCCCATGTCCACCCGGGCCTGTTTCCGGGCCCGTCCTTCCAGATCGATGGCAGACCCGGACATCCATGCCTGGTTCATGCCCCGGTTGATGCAGGGCGATGCCTTGGCCAGCCGGTAATCGAATGTGCCTGGATTCTCAAACAGCGGATCCGCCTGGATACAACCGTTGATGCCATTGTTATCGCCGTCCTCGATGTTGCTGTACCCCAGGGTCCATCCGGTTCCCGCAACATCATCCCCGTTGGCCCAGACAATGCAATTGCTGGCCATCCCGGTTCCGGTTCCCCCGCGGTTGATCCCCTGCCCGCCGTTATAAACCAGGGTGGAACTTTCGATGGTTACGGAACTGTTGGTAAAAAACAGGCCGTCTCCCAGCATCAAGGCATCGTTGCGGAACACCAGGCAGTTGCGCATGAAGACCGGCGCCGCCCCGTAGATGGCGCCGCCCCGGCTGTAGGAATGTCCGACGGCGCGGTTGGTTTCCATGATGCACCGGTCGATCGTGATCTGGCTGCCGGTCAGCCCGGCAATCGCCCCGCCAAATCCCCATCCGTTGCCGGACCCGGAAGCCGTATTGCGCCGGAACACACAGTTGGTCAGCACCACGGATGACCCGGTAACATAAATCGCTCCACCCATTCCGCCACTGGAATCCGTGCATTGATTGTTGGTGACCAGGCAGGAGGCCAGGGTGAAGCTGGCGCAATTCTGCAGACGGATTGCCCCGCCATCCGCCGTGCCGGCATGCGGCGAGGTGGTAATATTGGTCTTGCCGCCCGTGATGGTGAACCCGGAAATCCCGCTGTTCCCACCGAGATTCAGGAAATCAAAAACCCGCATGTTGCTGCCGGATGCATCAATGATGCTGACATTGGTTCCGGCACCCAGCAGCCAGATGGCATTGCGGGTATTGAGCGTGAGGGGAAACCGTTCCAGCCCGTTGGTATACCGCCCGGCGCCAACATGGACCCGTCCCCCGTCGATCACCTTCGCAAGACCCTTGCCGATGGTCCGGACAGCGGTTGCCAGATTGGTGCCGGCCCAGGTATCGTTGCCGGTGGTTGACACAAACACGTCGGCATATTGCAGATCGGCGCCGGCAAGCGCATGATACCCCATGTCGACCAGACCACTATCCGGCGTTCCAACAGCACGGGTGGTGTAACCACCCAACCCGACGGTTTCGGCGGTGGCGCCGCCACGGTCGATGCAGGGACTGCCCGCCGCGAGAAAAAATCCGTATTCGAATTGCGGGTTGGCGTTGGTACACCCGTTGATGCCGTTGTTATCGCCGTCTTCAATACAGGAATAGGATAGCGACAGGCTTCCCTGGATGTCGTCCCCATTGCCCCAGATAATGGAATTGCTGATGCTACCCGTACCGGTCCCGCCCCGGTTTACGCCGCTGTCGCCGTTGTAGGCGATGGTGCAGTTGCCGACGGACAAGGTGCTGTTGGTGGCGAACAGGCCGTCGCCCGCCGGCAGGGCGACATTGTTCATGATCAGGTTGTTGTGCAGGGTCACTGTTGAATTGGCCGCGTAAAATCCACCGCCATAACTCAAAACGTGCCCGCTACAATCCGCCGTGTTGGCGTCCAGCACGCTGTCCTGAAGCCGGAGCTGCCCGTAGGAGAGCGCAAGCCCTCCGCCATAGCCGCGCCCATTCCCGGACCCGTATGCCGTATTGCCCCGGAACGTGCAGTTGGATACCGTCAGGTTGCAGCGGACGCCGTACATTCCGCCGCCCATGGCGCCCGTCGAATCCAAACACCCGTTGTTGGTGATCGAGCAGTCCAGCAGGCTGAAATCCGACGCATAGTAAATCCGGAGCCCACCGCCATCCGCCGTGCCGGCATGCGGGGACGTCGTGATATTGGTCTGTCCTCCCCCGAACCCGATCCCGCTGATGAGGCAGGGACGGGTGAGGTGTTCAAGATCCCAAACCCGCATGTTGCTGCCGGTCGCGCGTACCATGGTCTGGGTGGGCCCCATGCCGAGGATCCGGATCCCGGCACGGTTTCGAATCGTGAGGGGGAACGCTTCCGTGGTACGGGTGAAAACCCCGGTTCCAATCGTGATCGTGCTGCCATCCCGGGCGGTTTGCAGCGCCTTCCCGATGGTCCGGAAGGCGGTCGGCCAGGAGGTTCCAACCCAGGTGTCGTTTCCGTTGGTCGCCACATATAACCGCTGGATTCCCGCCGCGATACCATTCGGATAATGGTACCCCAGGTCCACGACAGCCGCGTCCACCGTGCCGTTGGTCCGGGTGGTGTAGGGAGCCGACAACAAGTATGCCGCGCCGGTGCCGGCATCCCGGCTGGCGCTGGCCGCGGACAGGTAATACCCGTACTCGAAACCCGGGTCCGTCATGATACACCCGTTGGTCAGGTTGTTGTCGCCATCCTCCACAGCCGAATATGCCAGCGTGACGGACGATCCGAACACATCATCGCCGTTGGCCCACACAATGCAGTTGGTCAGCCAGGCGGATCCGGTATTCCGATAAATTCCATACCCGGCATTGTCCGCAATGGTGCAGTTCGCCAGAACAGTCGATCCGCCATTCAGGAACAACCCATCCCCCTCGTGGTTCAACTGGTTCCCATAAACCAGGCAGTTGTTGAGTTGCAGCGTGGCGCCGTTGTTATAAACGGCACCCCGGCAAACCTGCCAACCGGAATACCCCAGGTTGTGGGCAATCACGCAGTCCCGCAGCGTCACCGTGCCCGACGCGGCATAGAGTGCAGCTCCGGAAGCCGCACCATTCCCCGAGCCAATCACCGCGTTCAGGCGGAACACGCAATTGGACAAGGTCAGCGCGGTGTTGGCGGTATACAGTGCCCCGCCCTGCGCCCCGCTGGTATCGGTACAGGTGTTGTTGGTGAACTGGCAGTCCGCAAACATAACCGGGCCGCAATTGATCAGGTACAGCGCGCCTCCCTTGCCGTTCGCACCGGTTGAGGAAAACCGGCCTTCGGAGAACGACATCCGCCCGATCACGGCATTGGTCACATTATTCAACGTCAATAGACGGATCGAACCACTGGTCCGACGCAGAACGGTCGGCCACCGGACCGGATCATACGGGCCGGGAAATTGGGCGGGATTGGTCGCCGCATATCCGCCCAACAGGGTCAGGTCGTTCCTGGCAACCCAAGTCACCGCCGCCGTCACCACGAACTGGTGCCCCGCCACATACAGCCGGTCACCCGTACCGGCGGCATTCAACGCCTGTTGAAGATTCGTGTAGGCGGTTGTCCAACTGTCTCCTGCCGTTCCATTCCCGTTGGTGGCAACATACCGATCCACCCCGAAAACCTGTAACTGCATTCCTACCAAGGAAATCCAAAGGCCGACAAACACCGGAAGATGTCGTTGCTTAAAAAGCATGCCGCAGTGTACAAGCCGGGCTGACCGGGTTCAAGCCATTAACGAGAGGCCATCGGGCGGACGCCTTTCAGCACATAACCCGGCGCCACAGTGTAGAGCCGGCGCAGGGCGTGGTTGCGGTTCACATGCGCGGCCACCACCTTGCCGATCACCAGCGGGCAATCACCCGGGATGACAATCCGGACCAACTCGCATTCGAAGTTGGCGACGGCATCCGCCAGCAGGGGCGCACGGACCACCCGTCCCTTCTGCATAACCAGTCCGCAGTCGGTCAGCTTGTCGCCCCCGGGCACACCATGCCGGGTGCCGACATGGCGGGTTTCTTTCGCCATGCGCTCATTCGGATAGGCCACCACGAATTGCCGGGTGGACCGGATCAACCGGTAGGTGGTGGCCGCCGAGTCAATGCCCAGGACAAACATCCACGGATCACTGGAGGCAATGGCCACCCAGCCGACCGCCATGGCATTCGGCTCACCCGTCCGGCTGCGCGTGGTCACGAGCGCCACCGATTCCGGATACTTGCGTTCGAACGCCTTCTCTGTCGTTACCTTGGTCTGCATGACCCTTCCTTTCGTTTGTGTTCATGGCAGGCCGATCAACACCAAAAACGGCAGGCACCTATCAACTCATGCCCATGCGCGATCCTCGGTCCTTGATCAGCGTCCTGAACTGCTCTTTCGCCTCCGGACTGCATAAACCTCGCATCAGCGTATCAAGGGCCGCCGGCAAACATTTTTGGAATCGATCCAATGCGTTCTCTACCTGCTTCCCTGTGAGTTTCAACGAATCACCGAACTGTTCGAAGTCTTTGCGAGTCAGGCGTCGTTTCCTGCCATTTAGAGTCAAGGATGTCTCCTCCTTATCTTCGGGAAGAAGAAGGACTGTGGGCAGGAGATCATACGCGGGAGATAGCGCTACTTCACCGCCCGGCCTGTAAAGCAGCGAAAAGTTCTTCAGGTGCATGTCGGCATTTCCCGTCAGAAAACAGAAAACGGCCAAATCAAAGAAACGCAACGCGTCGAATCCAGGGTTCGTTGAATGCCGAAGGATGGTCCTGCCAACTTGCTCCATGGATGCCCTGTACTTCTGCTCCGTGAGACGGTCGGTAAGCTGGCACATGTCTTCCATATGCAGCTTCGCAAGCCCATCCCGGTCCATACGGCGAGTGATGAAACAAAGGCGGCTGTCTTCAAGAGGGACCAGACCGCACTCCGCCGTTTGTATTCCAAAATCCCGAGCCATACACGTAGTCAGGTGCTCCAACTCCGGCATCTCGGGATAGCGCTCCACGGGAGGTTTGAGAATGTAGCCACCCTCCATTCCTACCAACGTGAACCTGCCGGCACGGGTAGCCCCATCCCTTTCAAGATGAATCGACAGCTTTGGCTGGACGCCCGGTACGGTCACATGCTGACGCACGGTCTTTTCAGCCAGCTCATTGATCTGCGCCCAACGGTATGGAATCGATGGTGGCCGAGGTGCACCAAAGAGTTGCTTGCAGCAACTCTGGTGATACAAGGTAGACGCCTCAAGCGGCTGGAGACATATCCTGCAGTTTCCGCTATTCATCGGTTTCCTCCACAGGCAAGACTGAAACCGCGCCAATGCAGTCGCGACAGCAGGCCAGGAGCAATCCCATCCTGTCACGTGAATCCAGTTTCCATGTTTGCTCCGCAATATCCAGAAGCCATCCTTCTGGGATTAACCCGTCAAAGAAGGGGAACAAGCGCTTGTCTTCGTACGGCTCCGCCTGCAGGGGAAGTGACAGGCTGATGGCATGGGCTTGCTTGTCTGCGAGATAGGCTGGGTCATACGTGAATACATATCGACGGTCCTGTTCCTCAAGGATTCCCGCAAGTCGGCATTCCATATGGATTTCAGCCTTCCTCATCGTCTACCTCCATACGGAACGGCGCCGGCTTCATGCGATGCCCAAACAGAGCCAGAACCTGGTCAACTTTATCGAGCCTGAGAGATTCCTTTCCCTGCTCCAGTTCACGAATGAAACGCAAACCTACTCCGGCTCTATCGGCAAGTTCTCTTTGGGTAAGCCTCAGGGCTCTCCGCCGCTCCTTTACAAACTCAATCAATGGATCCATATCCATTACCCCCTTTCGGGTATATAAATATTCAAAAAGATCATATTACACCCTTTAGGGTATATCAATATGTTTATTAGATATTATACACCCTTTAGGGTATACAATGATTAAATCAGCAGTGGTCAAGCCATCGACCACAAATCGTGCGCCCCTCAAAGATTATTCCTCATTCCTGCGATTTCTTGAGGAGCGGGGCCTGAATCGTTCCAGGCGCAACGGTGGCAAAAAGAAGATTGAACGGACAACCGTAAACGACCAACATTTCACTTCGTGAAGCTCGAAATTGAAAGAGAATCTGACGGACGCTGGATTGCGGAGGTTCCGGATCCGCCTGGTGTGATGGCCTAATGCATGGATTGGACAGGGACAGGCACGATTGGCTCTCCAATCGTTAACCGCTCTCGTCGTCCGCTCTCGTCAGCCGACTTTCGTATCGAACAAGGATAGGACATGGACAGGCACCGGGAATCAGAAAACCGCAAACCGCAGACTTGTCCTTCGAAGCTTTAGCGTAGGAGGATTGATGAATGATTATTTCCGAATATTGAAGGGGGGATCCGTGACCGCTCGCTTTCCTTCGACATTCTGCGGTTCTGCGGTTCCGCCGGAAGACCCCGTCTGCGCTTGAGGTAGCCAACTTCGCCGGGTTCCGCTATACTTGTACCAGCTTTCATAGCTGGAGGATTGCCAATGAAGCGTTTTCATGTGTTGCTGGCTGTCGCCTCACTCGCCGCATCTTATACCTGGGCAGCCGTGGAGAACACGGTAGCCGGGACCGTTTCCGAAGTTGAGGGGAAGGTCACCGCCACGGATGCGGGCGGCCAGGTACGCCAGCTGAAGGCAGAGTCTTCGGTCTTCCTGAATGACAAAATTCTTACCGGGGCCGGGGCGAAAGTGGAAATTCTGCTTACCGACAGCAGCGAGATCTCCCAGGGTGAGAACGGCGAGATGGACATCAACGAATATGTTTTCGAGGATAACGCCAGGCAGGAAGCAAGCTGCACCCTGAAATGCATGAAGGGACTGTTCCGCGTCCTCACCGGCAGGATCGTGCAGATGAATCCTGAACGCTTCCAGGTCCAGACACGGATGGCAACCATCGGGATCCGCGGCTGTGAACTCGGGTTCCTGGTGGGGGAAGAAGATGAAGACGTATATGTCTTCGATCTGCCTGAAGGCCACAGCATCGAAGTCGAGCAGACCACGGGTGGCACCGATGCCGCCCGGCGACTCGTAATCCGCAAGATTGGAACGACGGTATCTTTAAAAAGGCGCATGGCGATGAGGGAGCGTGCCTTCACGGCGGAGGAAAAGGAGCAATTCTTCAAGCGCACACTGCTCCGGCGGGTTCTTCAGAAACGGGAGGCCATGCGCCGTAACATCGAGAAACCCGCGGAAGCCGCCAAGCCCGGCGCAAAGCCGAAACCGCTCCATCGTCCAAAGGCAAATAAATAGCGTGTCCGCCGGGCATAAGCCACGAGGGGAAACAAACCGGAATCAACCCTTGACGGCACGTACTCTCTTATCTCCCAACCAGCCTCGTCAACGCCATACTTGCTATTTACAGTCTGACCCCGTCCAAGCTGCGTATTCCGGGATGAATCGGCCACGGAAGTGAAAATGCGCCCTTCTCCATTGCTCCGGAGCGTTTGACACCTTCCCCCCGCTTTGAAACACTCTCCTCCGGGAAAATAAGGAGACGATCATGCATAAAGCGCTCATTGGTCTGATGCTTGCACTCTCCACCGCGTTCTCAGCCGATGTCACGCTGATCGAGAAGGGAACCTCCCGGATCTGTGTAGTCCTGCCGGCAAACCCCTCAAAACATCTCCTGTGGGCGGCCGAAGACCTTTCAACCTATCTCGGCAAAATAAGCGGCGCCACCGTCCCGGTTACCAACACACCGCCGGCCGGACTGCTGCCCGTCTACGCGGGTACGGCGCCGGAAAAACTGCCCATGACCGTCAAGAGCGAATACGGGGATGCCTACCTCATCGATATCAACCCGACACGCATCGTCCTTCAGGGCGAGTCGGACCGTGCCGTCTATTATGCCGCCGTATCCCTGCTTCACACGCTTGGCGTGCGCTGGTACGCGCCCGGCGACCTCGGCGAGGTGGTTCCCAAAAAGGCATCGGTCAAAGTCCCCGCAGGCCGCACGGAATCCGCGCCGCATTTCCAGTCGCGTCATTTCTGGGCGGAAGAACGCTGGAGCCTGCGCAACCGCATGGGCGGCCCAGCGATGGCGCAGGGACACGGATTCCACGGCCTGATGGAAGCCGGCAAACATTTCGA
>Ga0208374_1000356_pt1 | contig 22284 bp, 14 predicted proteins | sample RifOxyC3_FD_184037 | JGI IMG/M metagenome (GOLD analysis project Ga0208374, IMG submission 184037) | Groundwater microbial communities from Rifle, Colorado - Rifle Oxygen_injection C3 (SPAdes) | ecosystem: Environmental > Aquatic > Deep subsurface > Groundwater | place: Rifle, Colorado, USA...
ATCCGGTCGGCTCAGCGGATGTGTTTACGGCGGACTACCGGCACGTGCGCGAGCAATTAGGCGGTAAGAACACCGTGATCATCGACGTCAGACCGGCGGAGTTCTACACCGGCCAGAAAATCGAGGAAGCGCGTGGTGGACATATCCCGGGCGCGAAGAATCGCCCGTACACTGCGGATGTCACCAAGGTCGGCGGCGTAATGCTCTTGAAGTCCGTGGACAATCTTGGCAATGCCTATGCTCAAATCATCCCCTCCAAGGACTCGAAAGTGATCGTCCATTGCCGAACCGGCCACCAGGCCAGCCAGACCTTCTTCGTGCTCCGCAACCTGCTGGGCTACACCAACGTGTTCTGGTACGACGGTGGTTGGTCAGAATGGGCTGCCCGTTCCGATCTGCCTGTGGAAATGACCCCGTAGCCCGGCCTTCTCTGTTTCGGAAGCGATGTAGACGTAGAAGGGCATGGATAAATCATTCTGGCTGTGAACTGAACGGTCTGTAGCCCTTCGACTCCATCGCTCGCTCAGTCGCTCAGGGCATTCGCCTCGGCATGCTGCCCGTGACGCTTCCCTGGCTTGCCATGAGCGAGACATGCTACAGCATGCCGAGTCGAAGTGGCTCCGCAGACCACAGTCCCATGCGAACCTCCCGTTGCCGGCAGCCATCATCGGCATCCCATTTTCTCGATGGGGCGCAGGTCCATTTATCGTCCATCCCATTGCGTATCCACCAGATTGTCGGGAGCAAATGTCGAGGGCCAAGCGTACCCAATCCACGCCCGTTTCCAAGGTCATGAATCCCGTTCAGATCGCGCTTGGATGGAAGCAAATGCTGGCCGAAGACGAAGCCCTGACCATGTCCAAAATAGCGGGAAATGTGGGTATTTCCCGCACCCGCGTGACTCAGATCATGAATCTCCTGTACCTGCCAGAGGAGGTTGTTACGTATGTGTCATCTCTCACTGCCAAGGAGGATCTTCGCCACTTTTCCGAGCGAACTCTCCGGCGCATTTTGACCATGAAGGGCACACTGGCGCGCCTGGCCGCATTCCGACAAATGCAGCGACTTGACCCCGCCTTAGTCTCAGATGAGTCCCAAATTGTCCCTTGAAAGGTCTGTCATGTGAGGTTTTGCTTCCTTCCTAGACTGCCAGATTAGTCAAAACGGTCTCAATCAGCACTATCAGCCTCCAAAATGAGTGGAAGGAAATTGTCGAGACCTGCGCGGCATTCGCCTCATCGCATGGCGGAACCATTTATGTCGGCGTCAGTCCGCACGGCGAAACCGTTGGAGTTGTCATCGGCAAAGGGACGCTGGAAGATCTCGCCAACAAAATTGCCTCGAACACAAGCCCCCGACTGGTTCCGTCAATTGCCACCTCGGCAAGACAAGGGATGACGATCATCCGGATTCGGGTCAAAGAAGCGCCAAATAAACCGGTGTGGGCATTTGACCATCCTTATCGTCGGTCCGGCAGGACCAATCAGCGTATTTCTCAGGAAGAAGCCATGCATCTCTTCATGGACAGTCGCCACCTCACATGGGACACGACAGTCCTTGAGGACTCGACGCTCAGGGATGTCGATGCCAAAGCCGTGAGGAAGTTTCTGGAAATTGCCAATGCCGAACGTCGCTGGAATGTGAACCCCAAGACCTCTGCACAAAAGGTCCTGAGTCAACTTGGCCTGTGCAAAGGAACACACCTTAAGGTAGCCGGTCTTCTCCTGTTTGGCCGGAATCCCCAACAGAGCCTGACCCAAGCCATGGTTCGGTGCGCCAGATTCAAGGGCACGGCAGAGACCCACTTCATCGACATGAAGGTCATTCAGGGCAACATCGTTGATCAACTGGAACAGGCCATGACTTTCATCGAGAGGAACATCCGGATGGGCGCCGAAATCAAAGGGTTGCGGCGCGAAGATCAGTGGGAATATCCTTTGGATGCTCTACGTGAGGCGCTGGTGAATGCCATTTGCCACCGAGACTATGCAAGCACGGCCAATGTCCAGGTGCGGATTTTTGACGACAGGTTGGAAATATGGAATCCGGGGGAATTGCCGGCCGGCATGACTGTTGATGATCTTCGCAGGGAACATGAATCGAAACCACGCAATCGCCTGATTGCCAATGCGTTCTTCCTCATCAAGTACGTGGAGCAATTTGGAACGGGCACTCGACGAATTATTGACGACTGTCGATCCAAGGGGTTGCCAGAACCGGAATTCAAGGTGCGGCCCGGGACATTTATTGCCACATTTCGGCCAGCAAAGGATTCCAAATCCGTGTCGGACGCTTCATCAAAGCAGGCCAAGGCCCAAGAGGCCCAAGTCAAGGCCCAAGAGGCCCAAGTCAAGTTGACAGCCATTGAAAGAGACATTCTGAACGCTTGCCTCCAGGCCCCGAGATCCGGCCAAGAGTTGCTGAACGCGGCTGGCTATTCCACGAGAACTGGGAACTTCAAGCGGGTAGTGAAGAAAATGTTACAATATGGGTTGCTGGTAATGAGCATCCCCGACAAACCCAATAGCCGCCTACAGAAGTACTCGCTCACGGCCGAAGGCAAGGCATCGATCCTGTCCGGGCGATATTCTGGGCCAGGAATAAGTGCACGATTAGTGCGCGATTAGTGCACGATTCCCAGCCGTCGCTTTCTGGATTTGGACTGCGCGAATACTTCGATATCCCTCTGCCCTCGCATTTCACTTGTTCCCGAACTATATAGATTCACAAGTCTGGTGAAACGATTCATAAAAGAAACGGTGAGTACTGTGTGGCATGCCGTCATCAGAAAGGAGCGGTGAGTTACCTATGGAGGAGAAGATAGTCCGAATCACGCGAAAGGCACTGTACGATGAGGTCTGGGCTGAGCCGATGGCAAAGCTCGCCAAGAAATACTCCATGTCGGATGTCGGCCTGGCGAAGATATGCCGAAAAAACGATATTCCCCGACCTGGAAGAGGTTACTGGGCGCGAAAGCAATACATGCGGTCGCCGCCTATGATTCCTCTGCCAAACCCGAGTCATAACCCGGAGATAGAGATTCGGGAACATGACCACCCGGAGAGGGACCCGGAAGTGCAACGGGAACTGGCAAAGGCCGAACTGGAAGAGGTGATTCCGGTCCCGGAAACGCTGCGCGGCGCCCATCCGCTTGTTCATGCCACGCTACAAGCACTTGAGGCGTCCGCCCTTGTTGAACATGGGTTGATTTCGATGCCCAGGCAGGGCTACCTGAGCGTTCGGGTCTCCAAGAACAGTATGCGACGCGCCCTGCGGATCCTGGATGGCCTGATTAAGGCGCTGGAGTCCCGAGGATACAAGGTGTTCGCCTCAGAGAGCACGGCCGGCGCCATGGTTGAGATTACAGGCCAGCGGGTGGGATTCAGGATCGATGAGCGCCTTGAGACACAGAAAGTCGAAAAGCAGGTCGGTGATCTCACCGGCCACTATGAATTCCGGCATAACGCTTTTCGCATGGAACAGGCGCCTTCAGGCAACCTCTGCATCGAAATATCGGAGGCGATGTGGTGCAATTCCGGCGGTCTGCGTCACCGTTGGGCCGACGGCAAGAAAGCCAAGGTTGAAGACCATCTGGCAGGAATCATTGCCGGCATGATCGCGTCAGCAGCCAGGCAGGCGGAACAGGCGGCTCTTGATGAAGCGCGCCACAAGGAACAAGAGGCTGAGGAAAAGCGGCGGAAGGAGAAACAGCGACTTCGCGAAGAACTAGCGGCCAAAATCCAAGAGGAGCAGGATCGGGTCGATGGCCTTCTGCAACAGGCTGATAACTGGGCAAACAGTCATCGCCTGCGCGACTTCATCGCCGCAATGAAAGCCACCGCCGAACGCAATGGCGAAGCCGTTGGCCCGGAGTCTGATCTTGGCAAATTCATGATTTGGGCGCTCAAGCAGGCGGACCGTCTTGATCCCCTCGCCAAGAGTCCGCCGTCAATTCTGGATAGAGCCGCTGAGATCGCCGAATCAGAGCCTGAACGCCGAAATGTGTGGGGGCTGTGATGAAGCGGGCCGAATCTTATGACGAGATCAAACCGCTGATCGCGCTCTGTAAGGCCGGACGCCTCTTCGATGTTCAGGAATGGATTGCGGCCGGTAAGCCTGTGAATCCGCCTCCGCCGCCGGAGAAGGGCGCAAGGCCTCGCAGTCCCCTCCAATACGCCATCAACATCGGTTTCCATAGTCTCGTTCAGGTTCTTCTGGAGGGAGGTGCGGAGATTGAGGCCTCATGGAAATACAACACGCTCTCCCATGCCCTGCAGGAGCATCGTTTCGATATCGTCCAACTCCTGGTTAAGCACGGCGCCGATCCGAAGACCGTCGATATGTACGATGTGTTTCATAGTTGGGAACCAGCAATAATGGAGTACTTCATTGAGCTCGGAGCAGATGTCGAAACCGGTAATCCCCTCGCGCAAGCGTTCTGTTCCCGGATACGGACAGCGTTGCGGATTTTCAAGAAGTACAAGGACCGATTCCCGGGATTCCAGGATCAACTGAACATAGCCCTCCGTTATCACTGCAAGGAAGGGAATGAGAAATGGATTGCCCTTTGCCTTTGGGCCGGAGCGGATCCATACGCTCCGGGACCCGGCGCGCCCGAAGAATCGGATGACGAAGATGGCGGCATCAGTGCGCTTGAATACGCCGCGCTCTACGGTCACTTCGAAATCTTCAATATGAAACAGGTCCGCCTTGATCCGGGCAATCCGGTCTTGATTAGCGCGATACGTTACGCCCATGGCGAGAACGCTTCAAAACTCCTCGTGGATCTTCTGAAGAAGGGCGTGAACCCCAATGACCAACCAAATGGCGGGTGTTCGGCAATTCAGAGTCTGCTATCGGGTCTTGAGTTCTCGTACGACATCTTCTCTCGTGAAAAGCGGAAGAATCTGGATACGAAGGAGGCCCGAGAGAAGCTCAAGATGATCCACATCCTGGCGCAGTACGGAGGCAAATGGGCACCGAAAGAAGATGGTGAGGTAGCACACGCTCGCAGATCTCTTCTGCGAATGGATTCCGACTACACCGTGGAGTTTGTGTGGATCATGTCCAAATACCAAGGCTGCCGTCGAAACGACCTCGACGCATTACTCGGTACCCCGAGTATCCGTAAACATGTCAGATCCAGTCTTGATCGCATAGCCGATCTGTTGTCGAATCTGGCGCATGATGGGAAGTCTTAACAGAGGCGCGATCTATGATTCCCGTACAGATCGCGAAAGTAAGTTCGCAACTCGTCTGCGCCCTCAAACACGATATACGAACTTTGTGCTATCCGGAATTGGGAAATCTCGAGGAAATAATGCGAGTTCGTATTGGAATCACGAGTGGCTCCGGCGGTAGGATTCGAACCTACGACCAAGTGATTAACAGTCACCCACTCTACCACTGAGCTACGCCGGAATAAGAAAAGTCCGAAAAACCTATCAGGTCAAATACCCTACCGTCAAGGGGGTATTCAATTCTGTTGGGAATGTTTGTCCCATGGTATTTGACTTGATCTCTCACGCCGTATCGTTGAGCGTATGGACCGCCTGCTTTATTGCGCCTGTCAAACCGTGTGAGGTGGATGATGAATAATTGGTATGCCGGCACGACCCCGTACCTTCGAATCCTGTTCCTTGGTCTGTGTGTCATGATCGGCACGAACCGCCTGTCCGCCGATGATGCGTCGATCCGCCTGGTTGATGAAACGGTGGCCGGCCCCGGCATGATGAAGGCCTTTCGTGATGCCTCGGTGACCGTGACGGCATCAGACGGTGTAGCGCGATTGGCTCCGTTTGAATACCGGGGCGCCTGGCTTGGAAATCGAATCAGCGGGAAAGTCAAGTTTAGTCGGGACCTGTGGGGAAAGGTATCGTTCGATATAGGCCAGGCAGCTGCACATGGGGCGGAAGTGTACGTATACAGTTTGCAGGACGGTGCTGCGACCTGGAATGGCAAACCCCTTGCTTTCAACACCTATGAACATTCCGGCGGGTGGAGGCGTGCCTTAATCGATGCGGCTTGGTTGCGCGCTGGAGTAAACGAACTGGTGATGTCCAACGGATTTCTGCTGGCACAGGATGCGGATGCCATGCCGGCCCGGCATAGCTTGGTCTCCACCAATGGAGGGGCTGGATGGAGCGTCGCGAAGCAGGGAGAGTTCCTGGTCCGATTGCGCCTGCTACGTCATCCCGCAACTGGAACCATTCATTCGGACGTTATCGATATGGCTGGGGTTGAATCCATTGATCCGCATTTTATTCCCCGGGTGGATCTGGATTCGATTGTCATCAGCAAGCAGGGGAAGACCCCTGCCGGAACCGCCTGTTCGTTGAAAAGCCGTAGCGGAACGACGCCTCGACCGGATGCCTCCTGGTCGGATTGGAATGAAGCCAATCCACCGGCACGCCGGTATGTGCAATGGCAGGTGACGCTTGCCACGACGGACCCGCTCCTGACGCCGGAACTGGCATCCGTGCGGGTGGAGGCTTTGGGCACGGTTCGTGCACGGGCTGAAGCCTGGGGGGCCACCCTGGTAAATCACGACACCACCCGTATCGTCCGGACAGGGCTCCCGTACCGTTACCAGCGTCCATCGGAAAAATTGCAACGGCTACGCACCCAGTTCCGGCTCGATGAGGTGGTGGCGGCCGGCAAAACGGATTTTGAGCGGTTGATCCTGTTGCGGAACTGGGTGCGCCGACAATGGCCCTGTAATGATGACGGAAGCGGAGTCCGGACCTGGGATGCCATTGAGATCCTGCAGGCCGGAGAGAACCAGCATGGAATGTGCGTGCATTTTGCCACAGTCTTCTACCAATGCGCCCTTGCGCTTGGTTACAACGCGCGGCCGGTCATTCTGACCAACCATTTTGTGGCCGATGTCTGGTCGGATGAGCATCGGAAATGGATCCTGATGGATGTCGAATCCGTCCAGCGGGAAGGTTTCAAGCGCTATGGAACCGCTCATTACGTGAGGGCGGATGATCACACGCCGCTCGGTCTGCTGGAACTGCATCATCTGGTTCAGGCAACCTTTACAGCCGGGGCGGGGCTGGTGACGGGGGTGGTCCAGCGCTATACGGTGGATACCAATGGGGTTCAACATGCCGAACGCTCCGAGATACGCAGTCCAGATGAATTGAGGATTTTCAAGCGTTTTGCGCTTCCTGAACGTAATGATTTCCTGGATCAGCTTGAGCCCTGGGAGGTTATGCATGGCATGGATTATTACCGTTCGGATGCCCATATCTGGTGGTTGGGTGTGGATGACCTGTCTCGTGAATTGCAGTTCTCGCGGGTGACCGAGAGGGAGGGGGACCTGTTCTGGACGGTCAATGAAGTTCAACTATCAACCACGACCGGCACACGACCGAACACCTTGGAGGTCCTGGCTGCCACCGTAACGCCGAATTTCAAGTGTTTTTCCGTTCGGTTTGATGCCGGCCCCTGGAACCCGATGGAGGGGACGGGTGATGATCCGGATGAACGATTACAGGCTATTGAGTGGCCGTTGCATCCCGGGGAGAACCGTCTTGCCGTCAGATCGGTAAACCGTTTTGGCAGGGAAGGGCGTCCATCGGAAGTTGTGGTTCACCTTGCCGGGCCGGTTCCATGATCCTGTGGTTGCCCGGTGGTCGGCATGTTTTTTGAGGCCGATTGACTTTTCGTCTTGCCAGTTGATGCGAGTTCCGATAAACGAAAGCACTTCCGTATACACCCAGGGAGTTGGATGGCGTTGAAACAGGATTTCGATTCATGATGGATTCGCTACGCGTAAGCTTTGTTACGGCGATTTTGGCAGGATTCCTGGCTCAAGGCCAGGCGGCTTCGGCGGAGCGGTTTCCTTCCGGGTTACCGCGCGGCATGCGTGACCTGTTTGTCGATGCCCGGGTCCGGACACCCGGTAGTCCGGGCAATCAGGTGCTTGAAAATCGGGTTGATGCGGTTTTTCAGGCCAGCGGTCTTAAATCAGGGAGCATGGCCTTCCGTGTGCCTTCGTTTGTTCCAGGTGCTGCCACCCTGCAACTGGGATCGGCGGCACCCTTGCCGATATGGGCCATGCATGCAGGCGTCATGCGTCCTGGCAATTTTGAGCAACGGGATTTACCGTGCCGGTTGGTATACCTGGGGCAGGGCGAATCCGAGGATCTGGCTGCACTGGACGGCGTGGATCTCAAAGGCAGTGTTGCCGTGCTCGAAATGTCCTGCCGGGCTTCCTGGCCTGACCTGATGCGGTTTGGCATCCGGGGTGTTCTTTTCCTGGCATCGGATGACATCTGGCCGGAGGATTGCTTCAACAAGGTGACCACCAGTGAAGCACGGGTGCCCCGCTATTATGTTGATGAAATCCAGGCGCCGGCCATTCGTGACACCTTCAAGGTTAACCGGGTTATTGACAATGCCCGTATCCAATCGGAACCCTCCCGCTGGGAGAATCGTATCGTTCGAAACTTGTGGGTCTTCATTCCCGGTCATGATCCCCTGTTGAATAATGACGTCATGGTTGTGACCGCGCCGTTGGACGCCGATGGCTTGGTTCCCGGCCTGGCTGAAGGCGCCCAATCCGGGGCAAACCTTCACCTGTTGCTGCAAATGCTGGAATCCTTTCGCAGCAAACAACCGGCTCGTTCCGTTCTCCTGGTGGCGGTCAACGCGCATACCTTGAACTATACCGGCGAACGCATGCTGGCCTGGCATTTGCTGGCCCCCATGGAGGAAGTTGAAATTGCGCGGAACACCATGGCCAAGGATCTTGAACGCCAGGAGCTTTTCACGCGCTACTATGAGCCTCTGAAATTGATTCCCGAGACCCGGATCGCCGACCATCAATTCCTCCTCAAACTCCGGAACCATGCCGACAAATCCACCGGTCGGTTTGTTACGATCAAGGATCCGTTGGTGGCGTTGGCGCGTCGTGATGTCAACATGCTTCGAGGCCGCCAGTTGGATTTGTCGCGCGAGGGACTGACCCCGGATGAGCTGGAAACAAAACGCCTGGTATTGGAAGCCGAGCGGCAGAAATATGTCCATGTTTTGACCCTTTTCAACCGTTTCGGCATACAAACCACGCTGGACGATTTGTATGAGCGAAGTCCGGAATCACTTGAAATATTGCGAGGTTACCGGGATGAGATCCTGAACCAGAATCGCCTGTGGGCCGGTTTGAATCGGGCGGATCTGGCCATGGATATTGCCAACAGTGAAATACGGACCACCATGGAAGGGCGACGTGTTGCCCTGGCCGTTAATCTGGATTTCGACTGGACCTCTTCACAGATCGGGTTTTCCTCTGCCGAGCCTTTAAGCGATGCCACCCGGTGGCAGGCCCGCTTTGGACGGAACATGGTCGGGGTGTCTGAGCGGATGCCCGGTGTTCCCGAAAACCCCGAGCGTAACCTGCTGGTGGATACGCTGACGCGTGTTGGCGGCCTGAAAGAGGATTATTTCTTTCCGGTGAAAGGTGCCGGGCTCGGGGTGTTTCATGCTGCGGATGCAACCCCGGCCTTCAGTTTCCGCAATGTGTATACCGCCTATGGACAGATCTTTTCACCGCATGACACCTTCGACCGTTTGAATCCCGCTCATATCCAGTCGGTTACAACATTTGTTCCCGACCTTATCAGAGCTTTTCTGGATGAGCCCGGAGTGACTGGGCCGGAGGAATTGCCGCCATTCCAGCGTAAGCGTACCCGGCGTAATGTCATGTGGTCGATCCAGATGAAGACGTTTAAGTTTGATGAGTTTGGAGCTTCCGTTCTGCCCAGCCTTCCGGTGCCGGGATGCCTGTTGCTGTTGGCGCCCGGATCCAGTGGTATCAATCCCGACGGGGTGGTCCGGGGGTATACCGCGTTGACCGATGATCGTGCTGACACCATGGTGTACGGGGTTACCGAGGAAGGCGGATTGTTGTCCACGGCCTATCATTTTGATCCCGATTTTATTCAGGTGGATTATACGATTGATGCCGGTGATGTTCATCAGCGCGTTCCCAGCACCATTAACAAAACCACCGCCCGGGTACTGGCCTTGTTTGCCTGCAAGGAGGTGCTGGTCCCGAGTTGTGATGACTCGTCGCTGGTTTCAGCGTCGGGAATCAACGTGCGGCAGTTCCAGGTGTTAAATGCCATGCGACATGCGGCGCCCCGTCGGTATGGTTTCTGGGGCGCCAATAGCGTGATTTCCGACCGGGTGGCCCCGGCAGCCACGGGACCTGCCTGCCTTTATTTTGACGGTGAAGAACCCGTCAAGCTCCTCACGGCGCAAAAGCGTACGGCGCTGAATGCATCCGAAGAGGACCCGCTGGGGGTGGGTTATACCCCGGAAATCGGTTTTGGAGACGATTTTTTCCGCACGGTTGTAAATGACATGTCGGTATTGAACCGTTACCGGGTGGCCACGCTCCGGGGTGTCTCGGATGAGTTGACCAAGGATTTCCTGGAACGCGGGGATGCGGCATTAAAGGTCATGGAATCGGATCGCGTTGCCAGCCGGCATTTGGACTATCTGCGGAACCTGTATGCCGCGCTTGGGTCGCACGTGAAGGCTTATACCCAGACGGCCGCCATCACCAATGACATGTTGAAAGCGGTTGTCTTCTACATGGCGGTCATGTTGCCGTTCTGTTTCTTTGTCCAGAAACTGCTGTTCAAATTTGTCCGTATTGAAGCCCAGATGGGCATGTTTGTTCTGATCTTTGTGCTGACCTTCCTGGTTTTCCGCATGATCCATCCCGCCTTTCGGATTGCCCAGGCGCCGGAGGCCATGTTCGTGGCATTTATCATGGGCGGATTGGGATTTTTTGTCATTAACGTGCTGCATGCCCGGTTTGAAGGTGAAATGCAGGTTTTGTTCCAGACCTATACCGGCATGGATACGACGGAGGTTGGTTATTCAACGGTGACCCAGCAGGCGATGCTGATCGGTGTGAACAACATGAAGCGTCGTCGGATCCGTACGACCCTGACAACGGCGACCATCGTGCTTGTGACGTTCACCATGCTGGCCTTCTCCAGTATCAGCAAGAAAATGAGTCCCACCGTCGTGCCAAAAAGCAAGAAGGCTCCCTATACGGGCATCATGTATCATTGGCCCGGGCAGCCCATGGATGTGGCAACGGCACAAGTGATGGAACGAATCTTTCATGGGCGGGCGGACGTCAATATCCGTTATTGGCTGATGTCACCGCGGGCCTTGGGCGCCTGGCAACCGGAAATTATTCCCATGCACCTGGGCGTGCAGCCCGGCAAGCGGATGGCCCAGATCTATGCCGTACTCGGTTTGCAGACGATCGAGGATGGTTTCATCGAATCGGTTCCCATGGTGCAGGGAAGCAGGTTTTTCACGGCCAATGATGCCGATGAAGTCATTATCCCGGCTGCCATTGCGGATGTGCTGGGTGTTACCCCTGAGAATATGGCGGACGGCAAGGTCATGTTCCGGAACCGGGAATACCGGATTGTGGGTATTCTCGATGACGACCGGTTCCGGTCAATCCGGGATCTGGATGAACGGCCGCTGACCCCGATCCAGGTCAAGAAGCAAACGGTGCAATCCGGCGATGAAGAGGCGGGTGTCGTGGAGGAGGATGGCGGGACGGGTGTCGAATATGTCGATACGGGATCGATGATCCTGATGCCTGCCACAACACTTGCCCGGTTGGGCGGTCAACCGTACAGCGTGTCCATACGGTTCAAGGATGATGAGCCGATCTGGTCACATGTCGAGGAATTGCTTACCGCCACCCAGGCAAAATTTTATGTGAGCAGCCGTTTGCCGTTCCAAGCCGGTTCGGAAGGCAAGCGGCAGATTGCGGAAGGCATCTATTACATGGGGAGCGGATACCGGACGTCCATTGGAGGATTGTCCAAGTTGATCATTCCGTTGCTGATCGCCAGCACCATCATCTTGAACACCATGCTGGGAGCGGTTTATGAACGGAAATCAGAGATTGCCGTTTATAATGCCGTGGGATTGAATCCCACCCATATCGGAACATTCTTCCTGGCGGAAGCTTTTGTATACAGCATTATCGGATCGGTTGGCGGTTATCTGATCGGGCAAGTGTTGAGCATTTCATTGAACCGCCTGGGTCTGGTGGATGATATCAATCTGAATTTTTCCTCGTTAAGTGTCGTTTACGTGATCTTGTTCACCATCACCGTGGTGATGCTGTCCACCCTGTATCCCGCCCACATGGCGACCAAATCGGCGGTTCCTTCCGGCAAACGGAAATGGTCCCTGCCGCCTCATGACGGAAAGCGCATGGAAGTGCCGTTCCCGTTCATCTACCAGGAGGCGCTGGCGCCGGGCATCATGGCCTACCTGGATGAGTATTTCAGCCGATTCACGGAGGCTTCCCTGGGTGATCTTATTGCGCATCCGCAGGGACATCGCCTCGGTCAGGATGCGAAAGGGAGGCCGGTTTACCAATCGACCTATCACCTCGCCTTGGCGCCGTTTGACCTTGGGGTGACGCAGGATGTATTGTTTACGGCGCAATTTGACGAACGCGTTCAATCGTATCGTGTGACTATGGTCATCGAGCGTTCATCCGGGCAGGACTCAAACTGGGTAGCGACCAACAAGCCCTACTTGGAACATCTGCGCCAGTACCTTTTGCATTGGAGGAATCTAACCCCGGCCCAGCATGGGGTGTGTTCGCAACAGGGGTCAAAATGGTTTGAATCGGCAACAAGGACCTAGGGAATGGCCAAGACCTACCAATTAGACAAGGAACTCGAACAATACCGCCGGCTCATGGAGCCCCCGGAAGAGTTTCGTGACGGTTTTTCATGGAAGACCGTAATCGGGGCAATTTTCCTTGGTATGATCATGATGCCGGCGGGGATGTATCTCCAGTTGTTTGAAGGATCCTCCGGGAACATGATGCAGGCCAGCCGGTGGGTGACGATCATCATCTTCTCGGAAATTGCCCGGCGTTCCCTCAAGGAACTGAAGATGCAGGAAGTGTATATCCTGTTTTACATGGCCGGGTTGGCCTTGGCCGAGCCGTTTGGCGGTTTGCTGTGGAACCAGTTCTTTGTCCAGTCGGATTATGCCCGTGCCATGGGCGTGGCACAGGAAATTCCTTCATGGTTTGCGCCATCCGCGGAAGAGATCAAAAGGGGGGGGCGATCGTTCTTCACCATGCCATGGATGATCCCGGTCCTGTTCGTTTCATTTTCCGTCCTGATCTCAAAGCTGGACAATTTCGGTCTTGGCTATGTCTTGTATCGAATTACCAATGACGTCGAGAAACTGCCGTTCCCCATGGCTCCCGTCGGGGCGTCCGGTATCGTGTCCTTGACGGAATCAAAAGAAAATCGACAGCCTTGGCGGTGGCGGTGTTTCTCCATTGGTGGAATGATGGGCATGGTGTTCGGTGCGTTTTATATCGGTGTGCCGGCCATTACCGGGGTTTTCCTTGCCAAACCCATCCAGTTGATTCCTATTCCCTGGGTTGATCTTACCCCCGCGTTGAGCAAATTCCTTCCCGCCACACCTCTCAACCTCGCTTTCAATTTCGGTGCCTTCCTGGTGGGAACCGTGATGCCGTTCTGGGCGGTCATGGGAGGGTTGTTCGGTGTGGTTTTCACCATGATGGTCAATCCGACCTTGTATCGGAATGGCATCCTTTCAAATTGGACCGAACAGATGGGCTTCATTGATACCGCGTATTCCAACCAGATCGACTTTTACCTGTCATTCGGTGTGGGATTGACGGTGGCGGTTTCGCTGATCAGTCTATGGCGGGTTTTCCGCCCGTTGTTCGTGGCGTTGGGCAACCTTACGGGAACCCGGGCCAAGGATACGGTTTCACAGGTGTCCGATGAACCTTCTGCCTGGCAGCGGCTGGTGACGAATAATGTCAAACGCGGCGATTTCTCCATTTTTATTTCGCTGGGTATTTATGTGTTCACAACGGCCACGTGGTTGTCCCTGTCCACCTACCTGGTCGAGGGGTTCCCGTGGAAGTTCTTTGTCGGATACGCCATCATCTATACCCCCATCATTTCTTATGCGTCCGCCAAGCTGGAAGGGTTGTGCGGGCAAGCGGTGGCCATTCCCATGGTGCGTGAGGCGGCCTACATTCTGAGCGGTTTCCGTGGTGTTAAGATATGGTTTGCGCCCGTGCCGATGCCGAACTATGGCCCGCAAGCCCAGGAATTCCGTGTGCTGGAATTGACCGGCACAAAAATCTGCGGTCAGGTGAAAACCCAGTTGGTGACCTATCCGATCGTGTTGATATCCTCACTGGTCTTTTCGCATATCTTGTGGCAGATGGCTGAAGTGCCGTCGGAAGCCTATCCGTTCGCCAACAAGATGTGGGATTTCCAGGCCAAGATGTCCTGCCTGACCTTCAGTTCAACCATGGAGGGTGGATCCCTTTTTATGGAGGCCTGGAAGTGGGATGTGTTCGGTTATGGGTTGGGGTTGGGCGTGCTGGCTTTCACCATCCTGTCCTCGTTGGGACTGCCAACCCTGCTGGTATTCGGGATGGTGCGCGGATTAGGTGAGAATTATCCGGGAGCCATGATTTTCCAGGCACTCGGGGCCTTTGTCGGGCATTTCTACCTGAAGAAACGATTTGGTTCAATGTGGCTCAAATATGCGCCGGTCCTGTTGGCCGGTTTCACGTGCGGGATGGGGCTGGTGGGCATGTTGAGCATCGCCTTCTCGATCCTGACCCGGATGATGTCACCCCTGGTGTTCTGATATGCAGAAGCAGACTGACAACAAAATTACCGTGCGGGCCTTCGCCCTGGGGTTGGTTATTGCCGCTGTGTTTGCGATGATGACCATGTATTTCGGGCATCGCCGCGGTATCCTGGTTACGTCCACCCAGATCCCGGTTCTTCCCTACATTCTCCTGATGGTCATGGTGCTCCTGATTAATCCGTTGTGCCGGCTGATCCGGGTGGTAAGGCGTTTCTCGGCGGCGGAGATCCTGGTGGTGTTTTGCATGGGGTTGGTATCCTCGGGTGTATCAACCTTTGGATTGTCATCCCAGCTGGTTCCATTGATGAGCGGCCTGTTTAATGAAGCATGGAATAATGATCAGAGCCGGTGGAACCAGTACGTGGCGCCGCATCTTGATGAGGCATTCTTTGTGGCTGAACCCGGCATACAAGCGGTGTCAAAACAGTATTTGGACGTGGTGAACACGGTGGGTGCAGAACGGCGTGTGTATGATTCAGCCTTGCGTGTCGTCAAGGCACGGGAATTGATCCATAAAGCACAAGCCGAGATCGGGAATGCCCAATCCCTGCGTGGTTCGGAATCAACGAAGGCGATGGCATTGAATCGCGCCCGTTCCGCCTTGTTGCTGGCTGAAAATAGTCTGGTTCAGGCGGAAAGGCACTGGAAGACGGTTTGCGCCGATGGTCAGGACCCTGATCCGGTGGTTCGGGATTACCCGGAACGACTTGTCGGGGGGGATGCCGCGGTTCAAAGGGTCCGGGATGAACTGGCAGCCCTGGAACGTGAAGCCTTCGAACGGGTTCGTTTGTTCCGTCGAGGTCTTCCGGTGGATGCACGAGCCTACCCCGGGATGGTGCCGATCATGGGGGAGGGGAATGGCACCTATGTGGCGCGGGTCCGTCGCATGTTCCACGGCCGACGGTCACTGGATGCCTTGAACGATGCCCGATCCGTATTATTGGCTGGAACCGCCATGGATCAGATTGCCGGGCAGGTCTCCAGCAGTCTCAAGGTTGCGGGAGAACGTCTTACTCCGATCTTGGAATTGGAGACCATCCGTCAATCGTGTTCCGAGATCGAAAACAAGGTGGCGGTTTTTCGGGAATCCCGGGTGGCCGTGGAGACCCGTTTGGCGGAACTGCATCAAAGCAGTCGTGACATGTCGGGAGCAGAAGCTCGTGCCATTGAATCGAAGATTGCGACAGCCAAACGGGAACAGCGGTCCTTGGCGCGAACCCAGGAGTCGCTGGAGTCTGATCTTGCCGGTTGGAGCCAGCGGTTGCTGGCCGCCGAGGTTGTCCAGGCTACCGTGACCGCCATTGAGGAACTGGATCGGGAATTGAGTACACAATCGCCGGAAGCGGTGCTGGCCAGGCTGGATGCGATTCGTGCCGATTATGCGAAGTTCGATGCTTCGATAAGGCGTTTCTGGCTGGGTGACGTGCCCTGGCAGCATTGGGTGAACCCCTTGGTTCGTTGGGGACTGCTCATCGGATTGACGTACCTCGTTCTCATGGCCTTCAACATGCTGATTTTCCGCCAATGGGCCTACCATGAGAAGTTGATCTATCCGTTGGCTGAACTGCCTGAACATCTTGCCGGTGCGGTGGACTCGGAAGACGGTATTCCCGTTGTGTTCAAAAGCGGTTTGTTCTGGTCTGGTTTTGCCATTGCCGCCGCTTTTCTCGGATGGAATATGTTGTGTTATTCGGATGTAGTTACAGGGATTAAACCTCTGGATTTCAAACATTTCTGGAAGCCGTTCGTCGAAAAGAGTGCATTAGCGGGGCTGGTTCCGACGACACGTTCGGAAATATTTTTCACCATGGTCGGGCTTTCGTTCCTGATCCCGAAGAAAATATCCTTCTCACTCTGGTTCTTCTCCGCGTTGTACATGGTCCAGTTGCTGGTTTTGGTGTGGCTGGGATACGGGGTCAATGAATCTTCCTTTGAGACGGAATGGTGGACTATTTTAAACTTCCGGACTGCCCAGGGTGGTGGCGCCCTCCTGGTTTTCTCAGCGGTTGTTCTGTGGAAATGCCGGCATTACATAGCCTGTTGTGTTGCACCGGACGCCATACGTTCACTGGACCGGTCCGAACAAGTGGAACTTCGCCTTGCATCGTGCGTGTTTCTGCTCGGGTCGGCCGGCATCGTGTTGTTGTTGTGGCGCGGCATGGGGGCGAATCTCGGTTATACGATTTTCTTCTGGTTCTTTGTGCTTTTGATAACGGTGGGGCTGGTCCGTGCCGTTACGGAAGGTGGATTGCTGGGCTTCCAGGCATGGTCGGGGCCGTTCCATTTCATCCGGGCGGTATTCGGAATGGATCGAACGTGGACTTCGCCAAGTTTGTTTGCCCCCTTGATGGTTTATTATGGTGTCTTGTTCCTGGATATCAAGGCGTTCATTGCGCCCGCCATGGCCAATGCACTCAAAATCCGGAGTGATCTGAGGATTAAACGGTTTCAGTTCCATGGCGCAATCCTGCTGGCGGTGGCACTGGCAGCCGTTATCGGCGTGCTCGGTGAGATCATGATGGGATATGCCGGCGGTGCGGATGAAATGAATTCATGGTTCTATTCTTCCTTCCCTAACGTCGCGGGGTTCGGTCAGATCAAGACGCTGATTCAGTCACCTCCGGCGGCCTCTCCGGCCCAGACCGGGTGGATTGTGGCCGGGGCGCTGGGTATGGCGGCCTTGTTGTATTTCCGTCAATTTGCCTTCTGGTTGCCCCATCCGATCGGCATGATCATGCTGGTAAACCCCATCATGATTGCCTACTGGTTTTCCATCCTTTTGGGTTGGATGGCGAAGTCGCTGGTCACCAAGTACGGAAATAAGGACGTTTACGCCAGGGTACGCTGCCTGTTCCTGGGATTGATTGCCGGTGAACTGGTGATCGTCGCCCTGGCGATGTTGGTTTCCTATCTCCTGGATGTCAGTATTCCCATCGATTTGAACCGGAATGCGGCGTAATCTCATGACAAACACAGCCTATAACACGGAACGGCGTATGGATGAACTTGATCGGATCCCCGATCAGACGGTCATCCCCTGGTCGGTTGCATTTTCGGTAAGTTGGGGAAGTCTGCGAAGGCGTTTTTTCCGGTCCCTGATTACGATGGCCGGCGTGATCCTGGCCATCGCGTTTCTTACCTACATGCTGGTCACGGATGATGTTACCAACGCCTTGATCCTGGTGAATCAGGATCAACTCAACATCCTGCTGCAGAAGGCGGATGTGGACATCATCGCGGCAACCGGAACGGACAAGCGGATGATGCTTTTGATCGGCCTCTCCCTGTTTACCTGTCTGGTTGGTATCATAAACTCCATGTTGATGTCGGTCACGGAACGTATCCGTGAAATTGGCACCATGAAATGCCTGGGAGCGCTCAGCACGTTTATTCTGAAGATTTACTTCATCGAGTCTGCCCTGCAGGGGGTGATCGGGACCCTGATCGGATTGCTGGTGGGGTTCGTGGTTGGTTTTGGAATATCGGTGCATTCGTTCCACGGGTATGTCTGGCAGTACCTGCCGGTGGTTGAAATTCTTAAATCGTTGGGAATCTCCGCCGTGATTGGAGCATTGATTTCCGTGGTTGCCGCCATTGCGCCGGCACAATGGGCGTCGGCCAAGGAACCGGTCGATGCGATGAGGGTGGAACAATGACATCCGAACCCATCATTCGTACGGTCAATATCTCGAAGATTTACAAGATCGGGGAGGAGGAACTCTATGCCCTCCGGGATGTCTCCCTCGAAATCCGCCGAAATGAGTACGTCTCCATCATGGGGCCATCCGGTTCCGGCAAATCAACCTTTTTTAACATGGTGGGCGCCTTGGACAAGCCGTCGAAAGGTGATGTCTTCATGGCGGGTTACCGGTTGACCGATTTGAGCCCCAGCCAGTTGGCGTGGGTGCGCTGTCATAATATCGGTTACGTGTTCCAGAGTTTTAACCTCATTCCCACGATGACCGCGTTGGAAAATGTGGCCATTGCCCGTATTTTCTCGGGTCGGACTCCTTCCGAGGCCCGTAAGGACGCTGCGGAGGCGCTCGGGCAGGTCGGGCTCAGTGACCGGTTGGAACATGTTCCGGGCGCCTTGTCGGGTGGTCAGCAGCAACGGGTGGCGATTGCCCGTGCCATTGTCAATAAACCGTCCATCATTCTGGCCGATGAACCAACCGGCAACCTCGATCTTCATACCGGCGAAGAAATCATCAAGCTCCTGTCCGATATGAAGACCAATTTCGGCATTACGATTATAACGGCCACCCACGACACCAAGATGTTGTCGGCGTCCGACACGGTGGTTTGGATCAAGGATGGGCGCGTTGATCGTGTCGCCGCCCGTTCCGACGTGAAAATAGAAGTGGGCAGCATCGACGGCAGCACGCTGGCCTGATCGCGATACCATGTCAGAAACGGCACCCAATCAGGATGGACCGTTCCATCGCTTCGCCTGGAACGGTTTTGGGTTCGATGTTCCCTCGGAATGGAACCTGGCTTCCTATCATTTCGGAACCAGCGAATCCAATATCGAATTGCAGGATGATTTTTCGGTCCGGCTTCAATTTGAGTGGATCCATCCACGCCGCCCGCTTCGTGCCATTCCCCTCATGGAGCGGTATCAGCAGGCCTGTGCAAAGACCGGGGAACACGCCAGTGATGCGGAATCCCTGACCTTGGAGGTTCCGGATTGGCACGCGGGGCGATTTGTCCTGGGCGACAAGAATCAGTTTGTCATCGCGGTCTATCTGTCGCCCGATGGAATGTTTTTCGGGATCCTTCGCCTGTTCTTCGATAAACCGGGACGCCTGGCGCCGCGTCGGATCCTGGACCGGATCACGCGCTCGTTTTGTCTGGTCGAAGGGGCGACCATACCCTGGTCGGTCTATGACATGGATGTTGTGGTCGGGCACGAATTCCGCCTGGTGGCGACCACCCTCCAGGCCGGATGCAAATTGATGCAGTTCCAGTGGCGGCTCAGGCGCCTGATGATTTGGAACGTCTCGATGGCTGACTGGATCCTGCGCGACAAGACGCCAGCCGGTTGGGCGGTTGGATTTCTGGGATCCATCCGTTCCCTGGAAGGGTGCGGGTTTGAGGCGGATGGGGAAATGAACATTCGGTGTAAACGCCGCGGCTGGCGGTTCCCGCTTGGACATTATGAGGATATCGGTCGGGCCTGTTACCGATACCGCGCCTGGGTTCGACGTCTGCCCGATCAGAACGCTTTGCAGTTGCTCGTGTACCATTACCGGTTTGAGTCGGATTTGATGCGGTTGGAAGGTCCGCTTCGTGACTGGATACAGGCGGGACGAAGGGATTCAAACACCCGTTGACTCATTGAAGAATGTTACCGAGGCAATGTTGGCTTCGTCGTTGACTCATATTGATGTTACCGAAGGGCGTTTAGGATGGTTTTCTGGTGATGGTCAATGAGCTTCTTAAGGTCAAAAGGGTTAAGGTTAGCGGAAAGTACGCCGAGGTGGAGTTTCTGGGGTTCGAACAGGTAAGGAGAGTCCATCAGTCGTTGATGGGGCGTCTGGGGGAACTTCTCGTAGGTTCGAATGTAGCGGGATCCGATCTTGGTTTTTTGCAGAAGTTTCTGCGTGGGGCAGAAGAAGTGACTGAATAAAGAGCAAGCGCGGTAGAGTTGGTTGATGGTCGGGATGAGAGAAGCATCTTCGATGCGTTGATAGCCGAGAATCTGTCGGACCCTCGACCAGTTCTTCTGTTCGGCGTAGGGGTTGTCGTTTTTGTGAGAAGGCCGGCCCCGGGTGAAGGCGATGGGTTGCTTCCGCTCGGACAGATAGTGGAACAGGTGATGGTTTAGGAACTCCCCTCCGTTGTCAGAGTGGAAGCCGAGCAGGAAGAACGGGAGTTCGCTTTCAATCTCCTGGAGGGCTTGCCGAATGCCTTCATAGCCTTTGTTCCATACCGCCCGATTCTCGGTCCAACCGCTGAAGACATCAGTTAGAGTAAGGGTCCAGACGAAATCGCCCTCCATCGAATTCCCGCCATGAGCTACGGTGTCGGCTTGAAGGAAGCCGGGGCGATCGACATCGGAGTGATCGGTTTTGATGGGGACCTGATGCTTTAGCCAGATACCAGGGCGGGTTCCGCAACGTCCTCGACTCCCGTAGATTCGTCGAGTGGGCTTCAAGAGCCTGTCGATTGTCGCGGGACTGACTGTCAGTACTTTTGCGACCACGTCCGGGCGGACCCGATGAGTCTTCTGATAGTGCGGCATCCACGTCGGCAACGCCGCTTTGAGTAACTTTGAACAAAGTCGATTCGTCGCTAACCAGATCTCCTCCAGAATATGGATGACTTCGGTATTATATTCGGGTCGGGCGCCGCGTGGGATATGCGTCCCTGGCTGACTATTCCTGAGCAACCGAATGGCGTGCTTCCGGTGCTGCCCCCAGACCCGGCAGAACTCATCCAGAATCAGCTTCTTGTACTTCCGGCCCGCCTTGCGATAGCGGTCCGTAATGGCCGCTAAATACTCGTCCTTGGTTTCATTGCTCATTCGATGTTTCCTTTCGGTAACATCAATATGAGTCAACGACCTCTTTTTGACCTCCTAAGCCCTCCGGCTTCGGTAACATTTAATGTGAGTCAAGTCGCCCTGTTCCGTATGCGCGACCTTGTCGTCGACGCAGGCGCCGGTTTCAATGCCACCATCCGCGGTTATGCGCGTGAGCAGGGACCCGGCAAAGGCAGCGGCGCATCACTCGGAAGCGGAGCCGGCCACGGCGGTAGGGGCGGAAAGGCCAACACCGGAGCTTCCGTGCCGGGGATCGTCTACGGGGATACGAATGCGCCGATCCATGCGGGTAGCGGCGGCGGACACATGTGGGGCGGTCGAGGCGGTGGAACGGTGCGGATCCAGGCATCGAAACAGGTAACACTCAACGGCGCCCTGACCGCGAATTCACAGGGCGGAGTCAGCACCCACGGCGGGGGAGGAGCCGGCGGATCCATCCATCTCTGGTGCCAGACCTTCACATCCTCAACGGGAGCCACCTTGTATGCCAAGGGTGGTGCAGGGAACAACCGCGGCGGGGGTGGCGGGGGCGGCCGGATAGCCGTCTGGATCGCCGTACCGGGCGTTATCCGCGATAATTACCTCCTTGGCATACAGACCCAATACGTGGAGCGGACAGTTTCGCATGAAAATTTTACAGGTCTGTTGTCAGTTACCAACGGCGCGCAGGGAAGCGGCGCTCTGAGCGACCCCCCGGCGCTCCCCGGCACCGCTTATTTCTACATATCCAAACACGTTCCTGGCTCGGTCTTCATGATCCGTTGATCGTCATTCGACCTTGCCATCCTGTCCGGTCCGGCCAGCCCCATGTTATGACGAAACAATCTTCCGTGGTCTGTCATCGTACTTGTTTGCCGCACCGCCGCCTGCTATAGAACGCCATGATGCGTACGAAACTGACAACTGACAAAGGAGATGATCGATGAAACTGGGAACCCCCATCCTCGTTGCAGAAAGCGTGGGACACCTGTGGTTCCCCGGCATCGATATCATGCCCACCGGCGAATGGCTGGTCC
>Ga0208374_1000359_pt1 | contig 22261 bp, 20 predicted proteins | sample RifOxyC3_FD_184037 | JGI IMG/M metagenome (GOLD analysis project Ga0208374, IMG submission 184037) | Groundwater microbial communities from Rifle, Colorado - Rifle Oxygen_injection C3 (SPAdes) | ecosystem: Environmental > Aquatic > Deep subsurface > Groundwater | place: Rifle, Colorado, USA...
CAGGGCGGCAAAGAAAGCAAAGATGCCTGTCGCCATACTCCTCGATCTCGGCGGCCCAAAGATCCGCATCGGTGAATTCGCCGAAGGAAAGATCACTCTTGAAAGAGGAGCACAATTCACACTCTCGACAAAGCCGATGGAGGGAACAATGGATCGCGTCTTTATTAACTATCCAAAGATCACGAAGGAAGTGAAGCCGGGCATGCATATCCGTCTCGACGACGGAAAAGTTGATCTGGAGGTAATGTCGGTTCGTGGTGATGATGTGCACACAAAGGTCATCTCCGGTGGAGAGATCCGCTCACGCCGTGGAGTGAATATTCCCGATGCAGATCTTTCGATCGAGACGATCACCGCAAAAGACCTAAAAGATGTCGCCTTCGGTATCAAGATGGACGTAGATTTTGTCGCGCTTTCATTTGTACGCAACGCAAAAGACATCATGAAGCTTCGAGGCATTCTCATGAAGAACGGCTCAACCGCAGCTATTGTCGCAAAGATCGAGACGCGCCAAGCAGTCGAAGATATCGACAACATCATCGCTGCTGCCCGCGGCATCATGGTCGCACGTGGAGATCTCGCAGTTGAGGTGCCAAAAGAAGAGGTGCCCCTCATTCAGAAGATGATCATCAGAAAATGCAATGCCGCAGGAAAGGCCGTTATCACAGCAACACAAATGCTTGATTCCATGGCATCACACAATACTCCGACACGCGCAGAAGTGAATGATGTTGCGAACGCAATATTCGATGGAACCGATGCGGTCATGCTCTCAGGTGAGTCGGCGATCGGTATCCACCCACCGCTTGCAATTCAGACCATGGCACACATTGCACTCAAAGTAGAGAACAGCCGACTCTATCACGAGGACATCTTACGTATTGGCACATTCCCCGAGGGTGTTGTTGATGCGGTGAGCTCTTCGGTCGCGCAGATCGTCCGCGCAGTGAAAGCTCGCGCAATCGTCGCACTCACAGAATCAGGATTCACTCCACGCATTATTTCAAGACACAAGCCGATCGCACCTATCTTGGTCATCACATCGGCAGAATCAACATATCGCCAACTCGTTCTCTCGTATGGATGCTACCCTGTTCTTACGACTTCAAAGATCAAGACGATGACCGACGCCATTAAGACAGCGCAAAAGACACTTAAGGCAAAAGGATTCGCACAAGAAGGTGAAGTGTTCGTCCTTGTTGCGGGAGTCCCATTCGGAAACCGCGGTGGAACAAACACCCTTTCGGTTCAAGAGGTCTAGTGCAGTAATATTAAGGAAAATAAAAAACAGGGACTACTTCCCTGTTTTTTTTGTTGTCTTTTTTGCAGTGGTGGATGCTTTCTTTTTTGTTACTCCTGACTGCGCACGCTTCTCGACACACTTTGCACAACGGCAACCATACGGCTTGATATATTCATTCCAATACTCCTTACCATAATCATAGGTCAACTCCTCGCCGAGCATGATGTTACGTTTCGCATTGATGAACACACGATCTTTCTTTATTTCCGCCTCGGCATTGGGGCGACAGGAGTGATTGATATAGCGCGCGGTGTTCCATCTTGGAGAACCATCGATATCTTTTTTCTTGCTGACATTGAAAATATAGAGATTGTTTAAATTATCCCCTTCTTCGGCAGTATAAATATCACCGACGTACTCGATAATAAACTTGCCTTTCTTTATTGGCTCCATCGCAAAGAGTCCGAGACCGGAAGTGGAACGCATGACTTTTACTTTTGCAGGTTGTTGTTCTTTTTTCATATGAAATATGTCGCGTAAGAGTATCTACTATAGCGAAGGGTGTTATTGTTTGCAAACAAAAAGTCCAGACTGTGCAGAATTTTGTGGACTGCTACAATGTGTCTATATGGGACAGCAGACAAAGATCTTACTCTTCATCAGTGGCATCATTGTGGGTGCGGGAGCAGTCGCGATCGCTCCCCTCTTTATGCAACAAGAAAAACCATCAGACACCGAACAAGTTTCCCCAAGTGAAGGCGTGAGCGCAAAAGAGGCGATACTCCCCACACTCATCAATACTTCATACAAAGATGAAGACACAACAACGCGGATAATTCTTGATGTTTCGTATCCAACAATATCAGGGAGTACAAATCCTGAAACCGAAGCGAGTGCAAATAAAGTAATCAAGAAATTTATCAATGATATTGTGCAAGATCTGAAAAGTGAGGAGGAAGGAATAGATATGGATGGCATACAGGGAAACATCGAGAGCACTCTTTCGATGACCTGGGAACCAATGATCGTTACGTCAGAGTTCATTTCTTTGCGATTTGATTATTCGGCATATTCTGCCGGTGCGGCACACCCCAATAACATGTCGCGAGTACTTAATTATGATCTCGCAAAAGGGCGAATACTTGGAACAAGAGACCTCTTCGCCACCCCCGAAGAAGCACTTCCTTTCCTGTCTGTGGCATCACGCAAGGCACTCAAAAAAGAAATGTTGGATATTTCCAAGGAAGAATGGGATACACAGGTGCTTTCCGGAACTGAGCCGATAGCAGAAAACTTTAAGGAGGTGGCTCTCACCAAGGAGGGGCTGGTTGTCATCTTTAACCCCTATCAAGTTGCTCCCTATGCGCGCGGAACACAAGACATACTGATTGGCAAAAATGAGCTTACGGAAAAGCTTGCGATAGAGGCGCAAAATGCACTACGTGAGGTGCGCTAAAAACACAGCAAACACTTGACATTTTCACAAAAAAGGGCTATCATTGTGGTAGATTTGAGATAAAAGGGAGACGTGGGCTTGGATAACAAGTCTGCTTTTTCTTTTACTCGTACGTTTACAATCGAAAGATCAATCAAGCAAATCAAGGAGAACGTAGTGAAACGCTTTTTCTCTCAGTTACTTGTCGTTATGGTGTTTCTCTTCGCGTGGGCCGGCATGGCAAACGCAGAAGAAACCCAAGGGCAGCAACTGACCTATATCGTGAAGAAGGGTGACACTCTCTGGGGTATCGCAAAAAACTTCAACACGACATGGCCAGTACTCCAAAAGATCAACCGCATCAAGAATCCAGATCTTATTTACCCGAACGCAGTGATGCTCATTCGGAACACTGATGGAGCAGCAAACATACCCGTGTCATCCGTGCACGCTCGAGTCGAAAAACAAGGCGCGCAGGTGGTGTCGAAAAACACCAACATGGACATACACAAAAAACCGGTACGAGCTTCCGTCTGTGACCCCGCAAATGCGATCACACAACTTCACTTCCCCACTCTGGTCGCACAAGCACTAGAGGATAAAGTGAACAAGGGTCAATTCGAAGAGATCGTTGATCAAGAAAATTTCCCACACGAGCGTGCGCGCAAATATGTGACGTATGACTCGGAAAATGCATACGCATTCATCTACCCCGAAAGTTGCAGTTGGCGAAAGAAAACCGTCCAACCACGACCGCAAGGAATAGATGTATCCCAAAAGATTCCATTACCATCCGACCGCAACGAGAATGAAAAACTTCTCGCCTTGCCACTGGGGTCAACCTCAGGAAACGTCGAAAAAGGAAATGAAGAATTATCGAAACAACGAAGAAGCGAGCTTATCGTGCTTGTTCGTTACCTCAATAATTGCAGCGCAGCAAATAACTGCGACGCACGCGAGGCAAAGGGAGAGCTATACATGCGACGGGAATAGACCTTGAACACCCAAAAGTAAAACAGTTTTTTGAACCTATTTACCACAAGGAGTACACTGATGAACAAACGTTTCCTCACTCTTTCGGCAGTGATGCTTGCTCTGGCAAGTTCACTTTCCGCACAAGCCACTGAAACATGGCAACCGCCGAGCGTCAGCGTTCCGGTCACAAATACGGCCGGGGCAGATGCGCAAGCGGCGGCAACAGCAGCGGGCGGAAATGCAACGAATACGATCACTGCACCAATCACGGTGTCGCCAACAACGACACTCACCGCAAATCCGGTCTCCGGAGCGGATGCATCTGCAACCATTAACGGCGGGAACACAACAGTGAGCCCGACGATCACCGGTGGAAATTCATCGGCAACCGGCGGTAATGCAACGCTTCAGAATGCCGGCAATGCAACATTGAATGGTGCGGTGTCGGGCACGAATACCTTAAACGGTACCGTGTCTGGAACGAACACCAACAACGTTCGCAACGACCTCACCAATCAGGTCGACGTAAGCAGCAATAACGCCAATCTGAATAACGTGAACGCTACGACCGGCAACAACACCAACACCCTAAACGGTGGAAGTGTGGTCGACAATTCGAAGACGAACATCAATGTGACGGGTGGCGCAACAACGGCAACCGGAACAGCGAACGTCAACGTTGGCGATCAGGTCACGAACGTGAATGCTTCTGGTGGTCAAGGTGGCAGAGGTGGTGAGTCGAGCTCAACTTCGAGCGTGAACAATTCGGGTAACTCGCATTCGACATCGAATGTGACAAACTCGGGGAATTCGCAATCGGGCTCGTCTTCATCGTCGTCCTCGCAAGGCGGTAGCGTCAGTCATACGGGTAACGTAAGTGGCTCCGGAAATTCTTCGGTGGTCATCAACAATCCCAAACCGCTCCCGCCTGCTCCTGGCATCGTAACGCCGAACTCCTCGGCGCCAACGCTTTTTGAGCATCGCGGCCTTCCCGCAAACGCAAAGGGTTTGGATCTCGCGCTTCGTTTTATGCGCGCATGTCCGTCTACTTACGTGAAAGGGACCGAACTTCGCGAGGTGCGCGAAAAGGGTGATTCAGGTCGCACAAACCTGATCTTCACTCCCCACTCGAACTACGTGAAGCACAGCAATAAAGGCGAAGTGCAAGAAGCTCAAGTCGTTGAGATCCCGGACAATGCAAAAGTTGGCGAACATCGTTACTTGTGTCTGGGCCTGATCCAAAGTGAAGCACTCGCAAAAGAAGCGAGCGAAGTGCCGATCCAAACGGTCATCAATGATGCGGTGCGTTTTGCCGGAGACGAACTTCAAGGGTTCACCAAGATCGATCTGGTCTTGATTCCCAAAGAAGCGCTTTCGGTGAATATGGGTGTTGACGCAGGTGGCAAAGGTTTTGGTATCGCTCCCGGAGCATCGGGGATGATCAATTCGCTACTTGCAACTCTGGGTGCCGGCTACTCCTCGAATACGGGGCAAACGTTTCCGGTTGCACAATTGGGTGGCACATTCATCGTCGTAGCTGAGGGAGATTTTCCTTCACAAGCGGCACACATCGATTTTGCCCCGGCAACACTTGCAGTAAGTGAGGAGCAAAAAGCGCTCGAGCAAATGCGTGCTGACCTCGCAAAAGCACAAGCCGAAGCAATTGCCGCAAAACAAGCAGCGAGCGCAGCAAGCATTGCGCGGAGCGAAGCAGAAGCGGCACGTCATGCCGCAGAAGCCGAAGCAGCAGTCAAACATGTGCAGAAGAAACCTGTGCAAAAAAAGGTGAAGCCGCGGGTCGTCAAAAAACCCGCGGTTGATCCGTGTGCGCGTTGCGTGCTCAAATGATCTTTTGATCTGTTCTTTTAACAGCCGCCCATTTCGGGCGGCTTTTTTTATGCTATAATCTTCGTCATGGATATTTTTACCGCGATACTTATTATCATGGGATTGGTAGTTTTTGAGTCTATCAATTCGATCGATAATGCCGTCATTAATGCCGAAGTCTTAACGGGAGTAGGCACAAAAGCACGCAAATGGTTCCTCACATGGGGAATGTTCTTTGCTGTTGTTGTCGTACGTGGATTACTGCCTTTTTTGATCGTATGGGCAACAGTTCCACAGCTTGGCATTTGGGACACCATCACCGCAACCTTCTCGAGTGACCCCGTTGTCATCGACGCGATCGAGCATTCGGCCCCGATGCTTCTCCTTGGTGCAGGTGTTTTTCTGCTTTTTCTCTTCTTGCATTGGCTTTTCTTGGAACCAAAAGTGTTTGGTCTTCGTACGGAAAAATTCTTCTTCGCAAACGGAGTTTGGTTCTTTGCCATCGCATCGATCATACTTACAACGATCGTTTGGCAGACAATGATCTCCGACCCACTTCTTGCATTCGGTGCAACTATTGGTTCGAGTGCATTCTTTATATTGAATGGATTCAAACAAAATGCTGAAAAAGCAGAAATAGAATTACGCTCAGCAAAACGCTCAGACGTCAGTAAGATCATCTATCTCGAGATGATCGATATGGCATTTTCCGTCGATGGAGTACTTGGTGCTTTTGCATTCACACTCTCCATCCCACTCATCCTTATCGGAAACGGTATCGGTGCGTTCGTTGTAAGATGGATGACCATCTCGAATATCGAGAATATAAAAAAGTATGTTTTCCTGAAGCACGGAGCAATGTATTCGATCTTCTTCCTTGGACTCATAATGATCGCACATGGATTTGGGATACACATCCCTGAGTACGTCTCACCACTTATTACATTCTTCATCATCGGAATATTCTTCATCAAATCTCGACGACAGATCAGTTTGACGATCGCTTAGGAAGCAATGCTTTCTACGTCCTTGCGGCACATTTTCCGCAGAGCCCAAAGAATTCAATGGAATGTCGAGTGACACTCGCGAATCCCGGAATAGACTCGCGAATACGAGCTTCGTGTTCTTTGAATAAACATACTTCAATATCCTCCTGTCGCTTGCATCCCGTGCAGGTAATATGATGATGGTCATTCGTGTGCAACTCATAACACGCCGCCCCCTCTTCGACATGAACACGCTTTGTGATACCCTTCGCGCAAAATGTTTCCATAACACGGTAGATGGTTACCGTGTCGATATCGATCTTTTTTGTGATCAATTTCTTTTCAATATCTTTTATTCGAATGGGTTTCCGAGATGATGCCAATACAGATAAGACAGAAAGACGAGCCTCAGTAGACTTTAATCCGGACTGACGGAGTAATACGCGGAAAGACTCGATCATCTTGTCATTCTTCATGCATCAATACTATACGAAACGACGCCACACGGGAAGAGAGCCCATCTCTAGACGAAGAGCCTTATTTATAGAAGAATAGACGATATATGACTGAATATCACCACGAACACACACATGACCACGAGGAGCGCGTCACAGCCTCACACCTACACATCTATGTCAAAGCATGGCTGATCACTTTCGTCATCGCAGGACTTGAGCTGGTCGGAGCGATACTCTCCGGAAGCTTTGCACTTCTCGCAGACATCACACATGTCTTTACTGATACGATCGTCGGACTTGCTCCGGTATCCGTCGAGGTCATGAAGAAAAAGACCGTCATCTCAAGAGAGCGTATCGAGGCAGCCGGAGGAGTGCTTGTCTCGGCATTTCTTATCTTTATCGGATACCACATCATTGGCGAAGCGAATGAACATCTTGCGGGTGGACACGAAGAAGTCTCAGGATTACTTATGTTCATATTTTCTGGGCTTGCGGCATTGGGAAATCTCTATCAACATCGACTCCTTTCTCGCGTATCCCCAATGCATCGACACGCAGCACATAGTGGTTTTCATTTTCATATCCTCACTGACCTTGTGAAGAACATGATCCTCCCCTTCCTTGGGCTCTGGATCTATTTCGGTGGTGGATCAGAAATCGATGCCTACGCAGGATACGCTATCGGCTGGCTTATCATCTTGCGCGCAGTACTCCTTGTTCTTGAAAGTCTCTTTGGAAAGCATGTGGTACAGCATGGCCTCGATCGCTTTGTACACTGGATCATCCGCTAAGAACTCCCCTCAAGCAAACAGAAAGAAAAACAACCCGCATCATGAAGATGCGAGTGTTTTTATATCAACACAGATCAGTTTCCTTATCTCTGTGAAGAAGTGGCTGTTTGAGGTCGAACAGGAAATGCTGCCTTCATTTCCGTGTGTGCCGCAGTTACGGCAGCCTTGAAGTCGGAAATGGCTTTCTCTACTGCGGTCTTTCTTGCAGTAATAAGCGGAGTGAGTGTGTCCTTCTTTCGTTCAATGGTTGTGACTGCTGTTTGCATCTTCTCACGAGCAGCCTTCATGCTCGCAACATATGTCGTTCGTACGGTTGCCGGCGCAACACCATTTGCACAATCTGCTTTCGCTTTTGCAAGAGCTGCGTCCGTGTCCGTTTTCATTGTTACGATCGCTATATCAATAGCGCTCGTTCGCTCCTTTGCTGCTGCTTCAATACTTAAGCGCATTGCGCTTACCGCTTCATCGACAGCGAGGCGACGTGCTACTACCGCAGCATCAACCGCAGCCTTAAATGTCGCAATTGCCGCAAGTTGTTCAGTTGTCGACGCGCGTGCATCCAATTTCTGATACCACTCAGCACGATGAGTATCCCAATCTCCACGATGATCATTACGATCCGTATCACGCGATGCGGATTGCTCACGAAGCTTTGTTTCACGCTCAGTACGTCTTTGCGAAAGCTTTGCTTCGCGTTCGCTCATTGCTCCAGTGATCTTTGTGCTTACTTGATCGAGTACTGTACAAAAATTTGCACGAGCTGGGGCAGCTGTCGTACTTGCTCCCACCTGAGCAAACGCTGCAGAGGGAAGCATGACTCCGACGCCGACCAAGAGAGAGATCAGGGAGGATAATTTAGAATGTTTTTTCATCATACATCGTCGTTAAGCTATTAACTTCTTGCGTGTCATTTTTTACCGCCGCGGCACCTTCTGCAACACCTGAAACGAGTGCGGCGTCTCCAGATGCTTCATTAAGGAGAGTGTTGACCATATCATCAACATCACCCGATACATTTGTCTCAAGTGAAGAGGTATTACCCGTCTCCGGAGTAACAACCACAGATTCCTCTACGGGTACAATGGGTTCTACGGGCGTCACGTCACGCATGCTCATAACAACGGCGACACCGACGAGTCCCACGATCGCGATGGGAACAATGATCTTCCAATTTTTTTCCATACACTAATGAATAAACGAATAAATTACTCCCCTTATTATAGCAAATCTGGAGGGGAAAACATCACCCGCAAAAAGACGGCGAAGTGAGTGGAATATACAAAGAAAATAAAGAGTAATTACGGGGTTTCTTCTTCTTTTTTTACACGATGAAGATATTTCTTTCCCTTGATCTTCTCGGGCAAAAGATCTTCATTGGTATATTTTTCATATCCTTCCCCACATCCTATCTCTTTCATCAGTTTTGTTGGTGCGTTTCGTATCATAAGAGGCACAGGAAGATTGCCATACTTCTTCACGTCTTCCCTTGCAAGATGAAGTGCATCATACGCACTCCGATCTTTTTTACATGACGCAAGATACGCGACGCCATGAGCCAAATTGATCGCACACTCAGGATAGCCGATCGTCTCGACGGCGCGAAATACTTCGTTTGCAACCACGAGCGCTGTTGGTTGCGCGAGGCCAATATCTTCACTTGCAAAGATGACCATACGACGAGCAATGAATTTTGGATCCTCTCCCGCCTCCACCATACGTGCAAGGTAATATAGCGCGGCATCAGACTGACTCGCGCGCATCGATTTGATGAATGCGGAAACAACATTGTGATGCTCCTCGCCATGTTTGTCGTAACGCAGATGTGTTGACTGTATCGTCTGCTTTAAATTCTCCACAGTAACCTTTTTATACAGCTGCATTGTTGTATCAAGTACCGTAAGCGCCTGGCGCGCATCACCAGAGGAAAGTGCAATAAGAAATTCACGCGCCTCCTCGGCGATATCTATATTTGTTCGAAGAATGATCTTCTGCATATCTTCCTCCGTATGTGCGTTGAGTATAAATACACGACAACGCGAAAGGAGTGCAGGAATGACCTCAAAACTTGGATTTTCTGTTGAAGCACCGATGAGTGTGAGTTTCCCACTTTCCACAAAAGGAAGGAGAAAATCTTGCTGTGCTTTGTTGAAACGATGTATCTCGTCAAGAAAAAGTATTTTTGGTTTTTCCTGATCATGACCCGCAATGATCGCACGAATATCATCCTTCCCCGCCGAAACAGCAGAAAGCTCGAAGAATTGGGCACCGACACTCTTTGCATAGATCCGCGCAAGTGTCGTCTTTCCAACACCCGGAGGACCCCAAAAGATGAAGGAAAAAAGATGACCGCCTTCGATTGCGACACGTAAAGGTTTTCCGGGATGAGTTAAATGCTCCTGCCCAACAAAATCATCAAGCGACTCCGGTCGTATTCGTGAAGCGAGTGGTTCCATCTCCACAGTCTACGACGAAGTAGCCCTCCATGCAAAAGACCCCGTAAAAGGGGTCTTTTGCATATTATTCCAACGAACAAGATCCACGCAGACCATTACTTCGCTTTTTCCTTCTTTGGCTTCTTTGTCTCTTTTCTTTGGCGATTATCTCCTTTACCCATAGCGATATGTATTACAGGCTTGTAATGACATTAGTATACCAAACAGCCCATTCTTCCATCAATACGCAAATACACAACACAAAAACTTGATCTATATTGAAAAATTCGTACCCATGTCTTCACGCTTTGCGATCATTTCATCGTCGTATCCAAAGTAATGTGCGACCTCATGCCACACGGTCGAAAATACAAGTGCACGCAATTTTTCTTTATCATCTCTCGCCTCAGCGATAATGGGTTTTTTAAAGATAGTGATCTTATCGGGTATGATCATTCCACCATAAGAGTCTCCTCGTACGGGAAGTGGTATCCCCTCATAGAGCCCAAACAACGTTGAGTCTTCCGCGATATCATTCTCGACAAGTTGCGCCTGCGTCGGTTCATCAGCAATAACGATCGCAACATTCTCTAGTCTGGAAATGAATCGTTCGGGTATTGCATCAATACCTTCGCTTACCAATTGTTCGAATTCTTCGTCGGTCATACGATAAGCACGGAGTACACCGCAGATTCCTCGCCTGAGATCTTTGCAGACATCTGATCGCCAATTCCAAAGTGCCACCACTCATTGGGATTGCCAACAAAACCCTGCTCCACCATCGACCAATAAAGAAGTCGCCTATGGGCAAGAGCGATCTCCTCAGACATTGTTAATACTCGCTCACCCAAAGCACGCTCGAAGTGATCTGTGTGAGAAATAGAAGACACCTCGTCGAAGTGAGATCCCATAAATATCTCACCCCCAAGACGTGTATTGATAATAGATACATCCACAACAGCACCCGTCGCATGAGGCGAAGGAGAAAGTGGATCTATTTCGTGAATACTGCGCGCGCCCTTTGCCCAATAATTCCCCACTTCTTCAAGAATTTGCTCTTCACTCCAATTGGGAAATTTTTCGCGTAAATATTTAGGGACCCATTCATCGTGAAAATAATTCTGCACCTGGAGCGGACGATACGCATCAAAAAGAAAAAGCTCATATCCTTCTTTCTTGAGCGACTCATTTACCGCCAAAAGTCGCACAAGGACACTTTCACGCACGTAAAGTTCAGGTATCGAACCTGGCGCGGAATGAAAATATGGAGGATTGTCCTTGCGATGATAATAATTCTCTCCGCGGATTCCGTGGGCGCGAGCATCAACGGCAACCTCTTTATTTTGCAGTGAAGAAAGATCGATGGGATGAGCGCGAGAACCGCGACGACGCAGGCGCGCATCATCAAGAATGGGAATCGGTTGAGTAAAATATTTATGCATATCAATAAATTATATCTTCAAATTTCCACGGAAAAGGCGGGAGGAATTGATAAGGGGGAGGAAATCGGTGGCAAAATTGTAAAATGCCGCAAGCGCAGGACCGACAAGTCCCAAAAAGACGAGCGCGACACCAACCACGTTCGTAATTCCCCATATCCACATATCTGCATTCACGACCGACACGGTGCGCTTTGAGAGTGCGATCATCTCTGGAATACGGTCAAGTTGATCGGTGAGAATAACGACATTCGCGGCCTCAACGGCAACCGCAGTCCCACCCGCACCCATTGCGATACCAACATCTGCGCGCGCAAGGGCGGGAGCATCGTTGACGCCATCTCCCACCATCGCAAGCTTTCCTTCTTTCAAGAGACGCTCGATCTCCTTTAATTTTGTCTCAGGAGTCATATTCGCACGATATTCACGAATACCAAGTTTTTCCGCAACGCTGCGCGCAACCTCCTCATTGTCCCCCGTTAACATGACCACACGCACACCGCTTTGTTGCAGCGCCTCAAGGCTTTCGCGTGCTTCACTTCTTGGTGTATCCGCAACACTCAGGAATCCGGCAAAGACACCGTTGATACAGACAAATAATACTGTTACAGCGTCATGTGCTTTCTTTTGTTCATAACGAGTACGTAATTCTTCTGAAACAACGATACCTCTTGCTTCGAGGATCTTTTCGTTACCAATAACCACTTCGCTTTCATTCCATATTGCAAAAATTCCAGCACCACTTACGACCTCAACACTCACAGGATCAGGAACATCTCCATCTTTTGATGATGCTTCCTTGAATATTGCACGACCAATAGGATGTTCAGAGAATTTTTCTGTGACCGCAACGGCCTTCCAAAAAGTTGCTTCATCGACATCTTTCGCGATATCCGCTTCAGAGAGTGCAAAATGACCATATGTGAGTGTTCCTGTTTTGTCGAAAGCAAGGATCTCTATGTGTGCAAGCGACTGAAGCCACTCTCCACCTTTAATGATGACGCCACGTTTCGCCGCACGACCCAACGATGCGGTCACCGCAAGCGGAATGGACACCGCAATATCATCAGCACATACAATAAGAAAGAGTGCGGCCGTCATAGCGATATCACCAGTGATCAGATACGTTATCATGCCCGCTGCAACAACCACAGGAAGGAACATGCCCGCAAATTTGTCTGCAAGTTTTTCGGTCTTTGATCTATTCTTTCCTGCTTCCTCGATAAGACGTGCCATACGCTCGATCGTTGAATCGCTGCCGACTTTCGTTGCACGGATCTTTATAACCCCAGACTCCGACAATGTTGAAGAATAAACTTCGTCACCAATGACTTTTTCTAGAGGCCTCGACTCACCGGTGATCAACGCCTCATTGATGAATGCGCTACCATACACCACAACACCGTCAACGGGAATACGTTCTCCATTCTTTACGACAAGGACGTCTCCGGAGTGCACCTCTTCTGCCTTGATCTCCTCAATGCTTCCATTTGATTCCCTGTAAGCTATTGCGGGCTTGAGTTTTAGGAGTTCTTCAACAGCATTTGTCGCGCGCGACTCTGTGCGCCAATCAAGATAGGACGCAAAAGCAAGCATGAGCACAATGAACGCTGCGGATGTTATCTCTCCCGTAAGGAACGAGACGGCGAGTGCAAAAAAATTAAAGGCCTCGATCGTGATCTGTCTTCTTCGCAACGCATCAAGTGCTCCGGAAATAGGAACAATAGAACCAATGATCGTCACGATCATAAGGAGTGGTACGCCATCACCAATAATATAGTGATGTAGCAAACCAAGCCCCACAAGAATGGAGACAATAAATTCACGATATGGCGCTTTAAAGAGATTCATCATTGCCTTATTATACGCCCTTATTTGATCATTTCATCTTCAAATACTGAATTCTCTTTTGAGAACCGAAACGCTCAATTGCATAACGAAGGGTTGTCCGTGGTAATACCTTAATATGCTTCACAAGAAACTCTTCAAGTGCCGCTTCGTCACGCTTCCCGACCTCACGAAGCATCCACCCGAGTGCCTTATGAATAAGGTCATGCTTATCCGAAAGGAGCAGCTCTGTAATGGCAAATATGTCAGCAAAGTCTCCGCGCTTAATGAATGCCCACGTTGCAATAATGGCAATGCGTCTCTCCCAGAGACTTTTTGAACGTACGAGCAAATAAAGCATCTTTCGATCTCTCTTCAAGAGATATTCCCCAACGATATACTGCGCGGAAGAATCGACGAGGTCCCAATTATTTATCTGTGTTGTATGAGCAAGATAGAAATCATAGATCTTTTTTTGTGATACCATATCACCTTTTGCGTATTGAGAAACAAGGATGATGAGCGCAACGAGTCGCTCTTCATGAATAGGGCTTTCGAGCAATAAGGATATCTCGGGAAGTGCAAGATCCGAGTACTTCTTTGCAATGACCCGCTGCTTGGGAACCGTTACACCGAGAAACTTGTCTCCTTCGCCATACTCCCCCTTTCCCGTCTTAAAAAATGATGCGTACACGAGTGCTTTCTCCTTGATCGCAACAAAGCGAAGATCTCTGCGAAGTAACGCGGCGCTCGCTTGTGTTTTTACTACGATATCCATAATATCCATCATATAGGAAAAAAGCTTTTCTGTAGTAGGATGAATGAATCACCAATGAAAAAACAAGAATCCACAACATATGACGTGATTGTTATCGGCGGGGGCCCTGCGGGGATGATGGCGGCTGCACGAGCCGCAGGACTCGGTGCGCACGTTCTTCTCCTCGAAAAGAACGAGAAGCCCGGAAAAAAACTCCTCATCACTGGAGGTGGGCGTTGTAACGTCACGAACGCGGAACTTGATGATCGAAAATTGCTTGAAAAATTCAAGGGGAAAGGAAAATTTCTTTTCTCTGCATTCAGTCAGTTTTCTGTCGCCGACACACTTGAATTCTTTCACTCACGTGGAATGCCGACCATCATCGAGGAGGGACAGCGAGTGTTCCCTAAAAGTGAGCGGGCGCAGTCTGTCTGGAATGTACTTGAAGGAGAGATGAAAAAAAAGCGCGTGACAATATATACCAATTCGCCGTGCAGTGGATTCGTATCAAAAGACGGCAAGATCACCGGCGTAAAACTTTCAAATGGCGATGTACTTAGGGCGCGATCGTACATCCTTGCAACAGGAGGAATGTCTCGCCCCGAGACCGGCTCGACCGGAGAAGGATTTATCTGGCTCGAAAAGATCGGACACACGGTCACAAAGCCAAATCCCGCACTCGTTCCAATACGCACCAAAGAAGCATGGTCACACAAACTTTCAGGTCTTGCTTTTAGTAATGCGAAGGTCTCAATATTTCAGAATGGGGCACTTCAAGATGCGCGCGCCGGCAAGATACTCTTCACTCATGTCGGGCTTTCTGGTCCACTTATTCTGAACATGAGCAAAGATATCGGTGAGCTACTCAAATATGGCAATGTCGCACTCGCGATAGACCTCTTCCCAAAGGAAGACCAAGGAACCCTCGATAAACATATTCAAGAGATATTTCGCCTTCATCAAAATAAGAAACTCAAAAATGTGCTCGGAGAAATAACCGAAAAGGCGCTCGCGCAAGCAATGCCCATGCACCTCAAATTATCCGAAGATGAAGAGGTGAATAAAATAACAAAGGAAGAACGCCTGCGTATCGTAAAATTCTTAAAAGCAATACCCATTACTCCGACAGGCATACTTGGTGTCGATAAAGCAGTGGTCACGAGTGGCGGAGTAATTCTTGAAGAGATCGATTTCAAAACAATGCGTTCGCGCATACATGAGAATCTCTACCTCGTCGGAGATGTGCTCGATATCGACAGACCCTCCGGAGGATATTCTCTGCAATTGTGCTGGACGACGGGCTTCGTCGCAGGCACACATATCGCACAGGAGATCAAGCGCTAAATACCTCGAGAGGGAGCGACAAAAGGTACGAAAGCGAATCCGGGGAATTCTTTTTTCGCAAAATTATGCGCACCAAGATTCGTTTCAACAAAGATGCTCCCGTGACTCGGGTACACCATTTTCCCGCCAACACGTAGTTGTTCGCGCCAGATCTTTGGGATAGTATCCACCTCCGCCGCAACGATGATCTTATCAAGGTAGGTTCCACGAGGAATATGTGCACCGCTCGATGCATCACGACACTCAAGTGTTATGCGCAGAGCAAGTTCAGGATATGTTGCGATATTTTGAGCGCCAATATCACAGAGTGGACGGACGATCTCAACGCCAAAAACGAGCCCCGCATCCCCCACCAAATGCGCAAGAAGCGCCGTCTGCCACCCCGAACCATAACCGACATCAAGAACCTTTTCCCCTTCTGAGACCTCAAGTAATTCAAGCATGAACACGACGGTGTAGGGTTGTGATATGGTCTGACCAAAACCAATAGGAAGCGCATCATCAAGATACGCAGAATCTCGAAATTCGGGAGGGACAAAATTCTTTCGATCCACATTCCAAAGCGCATCCTCAATACGAGGATCACGGAGAACTCCTTTTTCTTTCAGTGAAAAGATCAGTGACTCTTTATCCATATATCCATAGTATACAGAAGAATCAGAGAAAGAGTCTTGCGATGCGTATCTCTTCGAAGGATGCAGCATCACCGAGTATGCGTTTCGCGGGAGTAAGCTTCCCCTCATCTTCTGATCCCTTCATTTTTTCAAGAGTCGCTAATATCTTTTTTAACTTTATCGCGGGTAATTCATTTTTTAGGTGAAGCACATCAACAACTTCTCCATCTCCGCGCAACTCTTCAATATGTGTAATGATAGTTTCTTTCTTCAATCCACGCATTGTCGCGATCTCTTCAAGAGATAATTTTTTGTCCAACAATTGCCTCGTTTCTTCGCGAGTACTCTGCACCACCTTTTTTCCTCGCTTCCCCGACGGAGCAACTGACGCAAGAAATTCCTCTTGAAATCGCTCCCTCTCAACCTCCCCGAGCGCAAGCATCTCATCAGCATGCTTTTCAGAATCTTCACGGAAACGCCCATCGAATTCAAGGACCTCATCATGCACGCGGAGCGCAGTACCATTCAACCCCTTGAGCATGAGTCCATCAAGAGTACGCACGCGAGAAAGCGCCACATAGCCCATTCCCCGCTCAAACGCCGAAGACAGATCTACCTCTGCGGCATCCAAACTCATTCCTTGGCTTTTATGTACAGTGATCGCCCAGGCGAGACGCAGTGGGAATTGTGTGATCTCCGCGGCAACCTCGCCCTCTTCCGCAACCATCCACGTTGCCGGAGCAACATCAATGCGATCGCCATTATTTGTCTCTACGACAATATGATCTTCACCGCATTCGACCACAGTGCCAAGAGTTCCATTTGCATACCCCATTTCAAAATTATTCTTCACAAACATCACGCGCGCATTTTCCTTTATGCGTAAAAGATGCGGAGCAAGACACCCCTTTGTCATCGTCTCAACAAGTGCCTTTTTTCCTCTTCCTGCCATCTCATATTCAAATAATTCTCCAGGAATCTTTGCAAGTTCTTTTTCGTTCTCCGAGTCAACATCGATGTTATGTGAGTATAATTTTGTTGCGGAGTGCACATGATCGCCCTTCACATAGCGAGACTCAAGGTGTTCGAGTGTATCCTCGGAAACACTATTTTCACGAATGTCATTTAAAATGCGCAAATATGTGGGATCTGTCTGACGATGTTGTTCTTCGAGATAACAGATCTTGAGATCAAGCGCTTTCCATGCATCTGATTTGTACACAAACTCCGCCTTTGGTTCTCCGTAACGCGACACTGGAGGAAGCTGAAAAAAGTCTCCACAGAGGACCACTTGGATACCGCCGAATGGTTCGTCGTTGCGTTTGAACGCGCGCAATATCTTATCGACAAGATCAATACGAAAGTGATGGAGCATTGATATCTCATCGATAATAAGCACCTTCGCGTGCTCCATACGCTTCCAAAGATATTGTCGCGATTCGAGTGCGTCGAGCTCATACTCGTCGAGAGTGTCACGAATACCGAGCCCGCTCCACGCATGAATGGTCATTCCACCCATATGCGTCGCAGCAATGCCCGTTGATGCGGTGATGCCCATTTCTACCCCATGCTTCTTCAGGTATGCAATATATTCGTTCAACAGATGCGTCTTCCCGCTTCCTGCTGCGCCGGTAATAAAAGCATTATGCCCCATCTTGAGTATCTGGAGTGCCTCGGATTGTTTCATCCGTAGACTATACCACAAGAAAGGACAGAGCCTCAAAAGAAAAGCCACCCATTTCGGGTGGCTTATGCAACAGAAAGAACTTTAAATCATTGTTGTTGCCAGTGCGTCTTCTTGGTGATGACACGGATCGGCGGATGCGAAGAATTCGGATCATGATCCTCGTCGATGTACACACCGTTTGCTTCGTCTAAAGCAATGTCGAAACCGACGCATACTCCATCGGGAACAGTGACGCCTTCTTCGACGATAGTGTGCGCGAGTTGCGCGTGTGCACCAATGCGCACATTATCGAATACGATCGAACGGATCAGCTCGACGCCATATGCGGTACGAACCGAACGACCCAAGACAGCCTTATAGAAATTCTTCGGGCTATCAAAGATGCACCCTCCACCCATGATCACGTCGGGAAAAAACGTACATTTGTTCTCCGCATTGAACTCACGATGACATTTTTCCCTGTCAGGGAAGATAAACTTCGCCTGAGGAAGCATGTCCCATGCGGTCGGCACCGGCCACATCGCATTGTAAAGATTGAGTAGCGGATCGATCTCGACGAGATCCATCACTGCTTGCCAATACGCAGCGATCTTTCCAACATCACGCCAGTAGTGCACGGGAGTGAGCATGCCGTCCACAAGGCGAGCTTCGCCGGGAATAAAATTCTCGTTGTAGTCGTACCCATAGATGGCGGCCTTCTTTTTGCACAAGCGTGGCACGATATCTTTTCCAAAGTCGTGTTCCGAACCAGCCCGAGCGTGGTCCTCCTCAAGTATTTGCAAGAGGAACTCTTTGTCGACGATATAGATACCCATCGACGCAAAGCACATGCCTTCCCTTCCGGGTAAAGATTTCGGCTTTGCGGGCTTTTCTTCAAAGCCCAAGATCCGGCTATTTTCATCAAGCTCCATCACACCAAAATTGAGCGCAGCCTCGTGTGCGGGCATAACCATACCGCAAACAGTGAAGGACGCTTTCTTTTCATTGTGATACGCAAGAAATTGACGAATATCAAGCTTGTAGAGATGATCGGCCGCAAGAATGACAACCGTATCTGCGGGATCGCGCCGTATCGACTCATGGTTCTGATAGACCGCATTCGCACTTCCCAGATACCACGTTTCATCACCCAGACGCTGTTGCGCCGGAACGATGTCGATGGATTTACCCCACAGCGGAGCATTCAATTGAAATCGCCCAAGGTGATTGATAAGACCCTGTTGCATGTACTGGGTCAGGATCATCGTATAATCGATGATCTTTGAGTTCACTACGTTCGCAAGTGCGAAATCGATAAAACGATGTTTTCCAACCGGAACTTCAGGTTTGCAACGCGCTTCAGTGAGTGCACGCAAGCGCTTCCCCTTACCACCGGCAAGTATGATCGCCAAAAGCGGTTTACTGGTACGTCGATCATACGATTGATGAGTGTTCATCCAAACTCTCCTTTTCTCAAGGTTCAACAACAAAATAGATACAGGCCAACGCACACACTACTACGCAAAAACTAAAATGTCAATGGAACACACAATGATGCGGGAGGTGCTAGAACTCTCTCGTTGCAAGAGATCTTTTTGAGGTACGGATCAGTGCCCATATCACAAGACATGAGAAAAGAACAAAAATGGCATAGGGCCAAGCAATATCCATCTTGAAAAGATACTGCAACCCAAAAGCTCCGACCGAGCTGTACAAGAGCGCTCCCCCAATGAATGCGAGCCCAGGAAGTGTCGTCGAAAGCATCTCGGGATCATCGGTTTCGTTATTTGGAAAGATCGCGCCGAGCGAAAGTCCATAGGTCGTTATAGCAAACACCGCAAGAATGACGGTTGCAAAGAATATCAATAATTCGATAGGGGCAAGCACTCTCACTGATGCATTAAAGAAAGAGAATATGATCGCAAGTAACGAGAACAGTTGTGCAAAGAAAAAAAGTTTTGACATGAACACCGTCGAAAGATCAACGGGGGCACTTCCTATCACCCACGCGCGCTTGCGCTCAATGCTGAATGAAGGAAAAGCAAAACGAAGCACAAACATGGCGACAAAATAGAGTATACCCGCAAATGCAAGCATACTGACAAATGGAGGGAAAGCACTTACTGAGACTGGTTCTCCACGCAAACCATGTGTGAGCACAAAACTTGATGCGCTCTGTATGCCCCAGATGACCAGTATGAAACCGAACCACAACATACCACGCGGATTGCGCATGAATGTCACATACTCCTTGAAGAATATCGCGCGGAGCGGAGTTTCTGCACGCGCCAGTGCCGCCGTCTCAAGACGAATAAAAGGAGACGAGGCATTCTTCTCTCCGCTTACCCCCTCTTGTGAGACCTGCCACATGAAGAGGTAGGCTCGACGAAGAACAGCAAAGATGATCCACCCGATAAGAAAATGAAGTATGAGAACAAAAAGATAAAAGAATGCTTCTATCAATTCACTGCGCAGGGAAAAGAATATTGTGAGCGCAGGAAGATGCGATGGGAACATGTCGAACTGCTCTAATATCGGAGTGATATCAGGGACGTCCTTTGTAAGGAGGCGCGCCTGAAAGAACTCAACAAGATTCACTGAACGAAATCTCTCCCATACGAAAGCGAGCATTCCCAAAAAAGCCCCAACAGTGATCCAAGTCAAATTACGCTGCGTAAGGAGGGGCGATGAACGTTTTCTCCCAAGAAAGTGGAGGACACTCGCGATGCCAAGTAGTAAAACAATAGCGGAGAGAACAGCGAATGCAACGAGGACCATTACAGAAACAAGGGAAAGAAAGAATCCCACACTACCAAGACCAAACGTATGATGGATCGCGAGCAAAGCAGGAAGAATGATCACTAAAAGTGGCCACAGCGAAGCAAAGAACATACGCACAAAAACGAAGGCAGGCTTCGCATCATATTCCGGCGACGCCATTAAAAATATCTCTCCGTTACCACGAAAGAGCGAGAATATTCCGGTAATAAGTGCACTTGCAAGAACAAGAATGAAGGAAACGAGCAGGAAAAGCTCAACAACATAAAAAATGAGCATCTCACGGAAGAATGGATCAAGCGCGATATGACGAAAACCCATCTTGAGGGAGGCGTACACACCGAGCGCAAGAAAAGAGAGCACGACAAGGAATAGAAGTACGATGACGATCTTCGCAATACTATTTTTTTCAAAATATCTGAAGAATCGTTCTTTATGAAGTCGAGCAAGTAGCAAGAACATAGGCAATTAAGAGGTAAGCACTGCGTAAATATCTTCAAGTGTCGAATGATCCTTCAGTCGTGCTTCAAGACGTAGTTCCTCGAGGGTGCCCGAACAAAGAAGTGAGCCATTCTTGAGGACACCGATCTTCGTTGAAATGACTTCTGCGACGGGAAGAGTATGAGTCACAAGGAGTACCGACCCACCATTTCTCGCAAATTCAGCAAAGAGTGCACGCGCAGTCCCCGCACTCTCCGGATCAAGTCCAACGATCGGCTCATCGACAAGAAGGAGCTTTGGTTCATGGAGGAGTGCAGCCAAGATAGAGAATTTTTGTTTATTCCCACGAGAATAGTTCTCAAAATAATCTTTTTGAATATCCTCAAGATGAAATATCGGAAGAAGTTCAGCGATCTTTTTTGTGCGCGCTTTTACATCCATACCATAAAGTGCCCCAACGAAATGAAGGAACTCCTCTCCCGTTACCCCCGACCACAGTGACGGCTCATCAGGGATGTACCCGATCAAACTTTTTGCGAGAAGCGGCTGTGTTGCGATATCATACCCACCAATGATGACCTGGCCCTTATTGGGACGCAATAAACCCGCGATGGTTTTTATTATTGTTGTCTTCCCAGAACTATTCGGGCCAATAAGGGAAAAGACTTCCCCACTACCAATAGTAAAGTTCACCGCATCGACCGCAACACTATCACCAAATTTTTTTGTGAGTTGTTCTACCTTTAACATAGCCCAATCATAGCATCATTTCAGGAGATACAAGAAGTGCGTAATTATCGCTCAAAATATAGAGGTATTTCTATTGCATCGTCATGCTCAGGAAGTCCTGAGGGATTATCTTTTTTGAGTATAAGAAATCCCCTCTCTCCGTAACCATCACCCGCGATGGGCTTCACAAATTCAAGCGTTCCCTCAAATGGCACAAAGGATGTGGTCATCCACTCACCTTTTGCACTCATGGGACCTTGCGCAATGATTCTCCCATCCCAATCCGTGAGGATGGCAGGGAAACTCGCCTCAAAATACCAATTTCCGCGCGCACGGCCAGAGATGGTAAGTGGAGAAGTAATGACAGAGCCGGGAGCATGAGAAGTAAGGACAATCGAATCACTCTTACAATTTCCTGTTCGGTCAAAACGTACGAGATCTTTTATGGAAATAGCGTGGGCATAATCCGCACCAAAACCGTCCTTCGGGGCATCAACATATTTACCTACGACCACACCA
>Ga0208374_1000362_pt1 | contig 22025 bp, 18 predicted proteins | sample RifOxyC3_FD_184037 | JGI IMG/M metagenome (GOLD analysis project Ga0208374, IMG submission 184037) | Groundwater microbial communities from Rifle, Colorado - Rifle Oxygen_injection C3 (SPAdes) | ecosystem: Environmental > Aquatic > Deep subsurface > Groundwater | place: Rifle, Colorado, USA...
TTTTAGAAAAAGATAGTAATGAAATTGAACAGATATCTTATAAAAATATAAATAGAATTTCTCAGGAATTTTCTTTAAGTAAAATGTTAGAGAGTTATACTGACTTGTATCAAAAAATTAAAAAATAATTATTATGAAATTTAAAGACAAATTTATTGAAGAACATTTTTTTCGTCCCAAATGGTATTCTATTTTTTTTAATCCTTACTTTATTTTTAGATATAATCTTTACAAAAATATAACAAATTTTTCTAAAGAAATAAAACCAGGATCAAAAATATTAGATGTTGGTTGTGGTATCAAACCTTATAAGAATTTATTTTTTGATATGGAATATCTAGGTATAGATATACAAGGTGGAGGTCATCCTGATGCTGACAAAACTGTTGATAAATTTTTTGATGGTACTAATATACCTTATGAAGATAATAAATTTGATGTAGTTATTTGTACAGAAGTTCTGGAGCATTCTTTGGAGCCTGAAAAACTTACTTTAGAAATAAATAGGGTTTTGAAAAATGAAGGTACTTTATATTTGACCATGCCATTTGTGTGGAATGAACATGAGACTCCTTATGATTTTAGGAGGTTTACTAGTTTTGAACATAAACGTATCTTACAAAAAAATAATTTTTTCATAGATAGTATAGAAAGTATTAACGGTGTTTTCACAACTTCCAGTCAGTTAGTATGTGCTTACATTTTTGAGAGTACTAAAATTGGTGGCACTTTTTTGAAATTTATTTTGTCTATATTTGTATTTGTGCCTATTCAACTATTTTCAATTATTTTGGATAAATTAACTAGAAATAAGTGGATAACTTTAGGTTATGTGGTTATAGCTAAGAAAAAAGTATGAAACAAAAAATTTTAAATTTTGTAAAAAATATATTAAGAAAAACAGGTTTTATTATAATTAGACCTAAAGATTCTAGCTTAATTAAAGATATAAAAAAAATTTTTTTGCACAACGAAAGGAGTTTTGTCTATGGTTTAAGAAAATATTTGGTTGATTCCCTGTATTGTCATGCTTCACCTGGTGTTATGGAATTGGTTGTAAACAATTTAAATCTTTTTATAAAAAAGGATGTTAGTAGAAATAAATTACTAAATTTGGGTGGTGGTACTGGTCAAGTTTCAAAGATCTATGAAAGTCTGGGTTTTGAAGTATATAATGTTGATATAGAAGAAAAAAATATTGATAAGAAACATATACAATTTGATTTAAATAGTACAGATCATTTACCATATCAGGATAATTATTTTGATGTAATTGTTTGTTCTGAAATTATTGAACATATAGAAAATCCTTGGAAATTGTTTAGAGATGTTAAAAAACATCTTAAAGAGAGTGGATTATTTGTTTTGACTACACCTAATATCCAATCTAGTTTTAGTAAATTAAAATTTTTGTTTCTAGGTTATTTTCACTGGTTTACTCCTAATTGTTTTTCTTTTCATATAAATCCTATTTTTAAATGGGAAGTTGAACTTATTGCTAATAAATACGATTTTAAATTAGAAAAAATTTGTGGAAGTGGTGATTATTATTTTAATAAAAATAGTGGCAAACTGAAAAAAATAATGAATAAAAATGAAAGCTTAATTTTCTTTTTTAAAAAATAATATGTTAACACTCAAACTAAAAGGCGGACTTGGTAATCAAATGTTTCAGTATGCTGCTTCTCATAATTTAGCAAAAAACAAAAAAACAAAAATTAACTTTGATTTATCTTTTTTTTCTGATATAGAGGTAAGAGATATAAAACGAGATTACTTATTGGACAAATTTAATATTTCAGCTGATATTTCGTTTGATCAAAAAAATAGTATAAGTGGTTTTAGAAAATTTTTAGTTAAAGTTATCTCCAAATTTTTTGGTGAGGTGTTTTATTATCGCTTAAAATTTTTGAGTAGCAAATATTTGGATGGTTATTTTCAAAGTGAAAAATATTTCAAAAACGTTGAAGAAGACATTAGAAAAGATTTTACTTTAAAAGACGAAATGGGTGTAGAAGCAAAAAAAATTGAACAACAAATTGTCAATTCAAAAAATTCTGTTTCTTTACATATTCGTCGAGGGGATTATGTGGATGATCTCAAAACAAATATTTATCATGGAGTTTGTAATTTGGATTATTATAAAAGATCTATAAAATATTTGAAAGAAAATTTTGGAGAAATTAATATTTTTGTTTTTTCTGATGACATCGCTTGGGTCAAAGAAAATTTAGCATTTGAAAATTTGCAATTTGTTTCAAGACCAGACATAAAAGATTATGAAGAGCTAATGCTCATGAGTAAATGTGAGCATAATATTATAGCCAATAGTAGCTTTAGCTGGTGGGGAGCTTGGTTGAATGAAAACAAAAATAAGATTATAATAGCTCCAAAAGAGTGGTTTCAAAAATTTAATATCAATGAAAAACATATTGTGCCTAAATCTTGGATAAGATTATGATGGAAGAAATAAAACCAAAAATCAGTATCAACATGGTGACTTACAATCGCGCGCATTATATTGCTGAAGCGATTGTGAGTATTTTGGAGCAAACATTTCATCAATGGGAATTGATTATTATTGATGATGGTTCGATTGATAATACTGAAAGAATCGTCAAAGATTTTATGGACAAAGATGATAGAATAAAATATTTTAAAAATGAAAAAAATTTGGGTGTAGTAAGGTCACGTAATCTTGTTCTTGAAAAATCTGTAGGAAAATATATTGCCGTGTTAGACAGTGATGATGTTTGGTGTGACATAGAAAAATTGAGAAGACAATTTGAAAAAATGAAAGAAGGTTTTGTTTTAGTAGGTAGTAATGTGATTACCATAGATGAAAATAGTAATTTAATAAAAAAGATTAAACGACCTTTGTTAGATAAAGATATTAGAAAAAGTATTTTGTATCGTAATCCTTTTGCTCATTCTAGTGTGGTTTTTGATAAAGAAAAAGTTTTACAAGTTGGTGGTTACAGAGATTTTAGAGTGGGAGAAGATTATGATTTGTTTTTGCATATGGGGTTACAAGGTAAATTTTGCAATTTAGAAGAAGTAATGTTAAAGTATCGTGTACATAGTGATAATATTTCAATGGAAAATAAGATAAAATCTTTGGAAAGTAATTTGGAAATTATAAAAAGTTATAAAGATAAATATCCTAATTATTTTATAGCCTTTTTACGTCGTAAGTTTAGATTAATTTTTGGAAAATTAATTTTTAGGGAAAATAAATCAGTGTAATCTTTTATAATCATTGAAATCAGTGTATGAAAATATTCTATCTCATCACCAAATCAGAAGCCGGTGGAGCCCAAACACATGTAGCACAACTTTGTGATTATTTTGGCAAACAAAATAATGTTGTTGTGATGTCTGGTGGCCAAGGTTGGCTAAAAGAAAAATGTGATGAATTGAAAATAAAATATATTGAAAATAAATATTTTTCTAATAGTCCTAATCCTTTTAGAATTTGGAAAGCTATTCATGAAATAAAAAAAACAGCTGATGAATTTCAACCAGATATTGTTCATTGTCATAGTTCTTCCGCAGCTTTTCTCACACGCTTGGCAGTTAGGGGAAAATACAAAACTATTTATACAGCGCATGGTTGGGGATTTAATTTGGGAATGAACCACGTTGTTAGATTTTTAGTTTTGCTGACAGAAAAATTTACTGCCAAATATACTGATAAATATATTGCGGTGTCAAAGTTTGTCAAAGATTTAGGCGTTAAAAATGGTTTGCCGGAAGGTAAGTTTGAGGTAGTTTATAATGGAATTAATAGAGGAACGGGGAATCCCGAAAAGCTACGCATCGGGACAAGTGAGGAATGGGGAATGTTAAATAGTAAAATAAATTTAATTTTTGTTGGTAGGTTGGCTGAGCCGAAGAGGTCGGAGATGATTATTGATGTAATTAGTAATTTTGATGAAAAAACAAAAAACAAGGTTAGGTTTACAATTGTTGGGAGTGGTGAGAAAAAAGAATATTTGAGAAATTTGGCCAAAGAAAAAAATGTTGAGGTTGTCTTTACTGGCAATTTAGAGCATAGTGAAGTGATGAAAGAATTGGCTAAAAATGATATCTTTGTTTTTATCTCTGCTTGGGAAGGTTTTCCTTATACAATTCTGGAAGCTATGTCAGTTGGTTTGCCGGTGATAGCTAGCGATGTTGGAGGTATTTCAGAAATTGTCGATAATACTGTTGGTCGACTAGTAAAAAATGAGACTAGCCAAATAAGCTCAGCTTTGCTAGAATTGATAGACGGCAGGGAATTGAGAGAGAAGCTGGGTGACAATGGACGACGCTTGGTTGGAAGTAAGTTTAGTCTTGGTAAAATGCTGGAAGGAACAGAAAAAGTATATATAGAGATATTAAAAAATTGATAAATTGTCAAATTGTTAAATTGCTTTTACTTTAGCAAATCAACAATTTAGCCATTTAACAATTTATCTTTTTTAAATAAGATTTACATGATTTATTATAATCATAGTTAATGAAAAATTATGCGATTATTATATATAGGCGCCGGATTTGTCGGCACTTGCTCAGCAGCCGTTTCCGCCTCAAGCGGACACGAAGTTTTGGTTTATGATATTGATGAGAAAAAAATTAAAATGTTGTCGTCAGGCGACCGCGATCAAATTGAAGCTTGTTTGTTTGAAGAAGGACTTAGTGACTTGCTGATACGTAACAAAGAAAGAATAGAATTTACTATTGATTATAATAAAGTCAGTGAATTTTTGGACAACGCTGATGCGATTTTTATGTGTTTGCCAACTCCTGAAATTGGTGAAACAGGGGAGAGTGATTTGAAATATTACAATGCTGCAGCTGAACAACTGGCTGAAAATTTGTTGAAAAGAAACCCTCCTTCGCCAGAGGCTACGGAGGGCAATCCCTCCTCCGCTAAGGCTACGGCGGGCAAGCAAGATAAATATGTTGTAATTATCAACAAAAGTACTGTACCAATCGACATGGTAGATAAAACTGCTGAAATTTTGGAAAGTAAAGGTGTCAAAAACTTTGGGGTAGTTTCTAATCCAGAATTTTTGGTAGAAGGTAAAGCTATTCAAGGTTCAATCAAACCAGACAGAATTGTGGTTGGTGCTTGGACTGAACAAGATTTTGCGATTATGAAAAAAGTTTACGAACGTTTTTACAATTCTCCTCAAACCAAATTTATTGAAGTAAATCCCAAAGAAGCGGCTGCTAGTAAACTTCTTGCCAACTATATGCTTTTCAATAAACTCGCTGTTTGTTTCGATGTGGTTGGTCGTACTTGTGAAAGTTTTGAAGATTTGGGATTTGAAAATGTTCGCAATGCTTTGGTTACCGATCCACGTATCGGAAGTTGGGGATTGTATGATAGTCTTTATGCTGGAGGAAGTTGCTTTATCAAAGATGCTCGTTCACTTTCACATCAACTCAAACAAAAAAATCAAAATACAGCTTTGGTTGATGAAGTCTATTTGTCCAACAAAAGACAACTCAAAAATTTTTTGGAAAGAATAGAATCAGTAAGTGGATTTGAAAACAAAAAAATCAGTATTTTAGGTACCGCTTTCAAACGCGATACCAATGATATTCGCAATTCGGCTAGTATCGAAATAATGAATTATTTGCAAGACAAAAAATTTGCTGAAATAAATGTTTACGATCCGGCTGCCATGGACAATTTCAAAAAGATGTTTCCTGAGTCTGAAAAATTGAGATATCACAGTCATGAGTTTGAAGCAATTAGAAATTCTGATATAATAATCATAGCTACCGATTGGCCACAATTTCGTGGTTTGGCTGATGTCATCATGTCAGAGCTATCTAAAGAAGTAATTATCGCCGACGGTCGTCGTATGCTTGCCCATCGTTATGGTGACTTGAAGAACGCTGGGTTTAAGGTAGTTGCAGTTGGTAGTCTTTAATTCATACTATGTTATAATAAAATTGGATACGAAATACGAAAAGTACGAACATACGAAAGTTTCGTAATTTCGTAACTTTCGTATTTCGTATCCCTTTGTAATCAAAACTTATTTTATGAAAATTTTAGTAACCGGCGGCGCTGGCTACATCGGTAGTCACGTCGTCAAACAACTTCTGGATAAGAAAAATGATATTGTAATTGTAGATAATTTGTCTACTGGTTTCCAAAAAACAATAAATACTTTGAAAAAATATGCTTTGACCAAAAAAGTAAAGTTAAGTTTTTATAAAGTAGATTTGTCAGATAGTAAAAAATTGGAGGCAGTCTTTGCCAAAGAAAAAGTTGCAGGTGTAATACATTTTGCAGCGAGTATTGTCGTGTCTGAATCAGTACGTGATCCATTAAAGTATTATGAAAATAACACTAGTAATACTATCAATCTGCTCAAAGCTTGTTTGAAATATAATGTTAACAAATTTATTTTTAGTTCGACAGCCGCTGTCTATGGTGATCTTGAACCAAGATATCTTCCAGCCAAAGAAGATGGCCCTGTGCATCCTATGAGTCCTTATGGACAAAGCAAACTTTTCAATGAAAAAATTATTCAAGATGTAGCTTTTGTCAATCCAAAATTCAAATATGTTATTTTACGTTACTTCAATGCTGTAGGTGCTAGTGTGGATGGGTTGCTCGGACAATCCACTGCAAATGCTACACACTTGATCAAGATTGCTTTGGAAACAACTCTTGGTAAACGCAAAAAAATGTTTATCAATGGTACAGATTATAATACTCCAGATGGTACTTGTATTCGTGATTATATACACGTCGATGATTTAGCCTCTGCTCATATCAAATCTTTGTCTTATCTAAACAAAAATAAAGGTGGTGTTTTCAACTGTGGTTACAGCAAAGGTTTTTCTGTACGAGAAGTTATTGATATGATGAAGAAAGTGAGTGACAATGATTTTAAAGTGGAAATTACCAAAAGACGTGAAGGCGACCCAACCGCTGTGGTTTCCAATAATACTAAGATAATAAGTGAAATGGGTTGGCAACCAAAGTATGATTTGAAAATAATTTGTGAGACGGCTCTTGCTTGGGAAAGGAAAATTTAGTTTTCAAGAGAGGTGTGCAAAAACACCTCTTTTTTTATAAATAACAATTTGTTATAATGTAAATATGAAAAAAATATTATCTACAATTATTTTGAGTGTATTTATTACTCTTTTGGGTGTCTTGTTGGTTGCAATAGCTAGTTCTTTGTCCATCTCTTTTTGGTATATATTTATTTCGTTGTTGGGAGTTTTTTTATTTTTTTCAGGTATTTTTATTTCTATAGTTTATATTAAAAAATTTTTTTCTGATAAAAATAATTCTAAAATTGTCATGAAATATTTACCAGATATTTTTATATTAGTTGGTGTTTGTATATTTGGATATATACATTATTTTCCACCAGTCTATTTAAATTATTTTAATTCAAGTTTAAGTTACAATGATGATGCTTTTAGTTTTTTAGCTTTAATATTGATAAGTTTAGGAGTTGTTATTTCAATTAGAAAATATGTAAATATTAAAACAAAATAGAGAGTTATCTATAAGAATTTTATTTTTTTAAAAAACTTTGTTATAATCAATTTATAAATAATTTTAACAAACAAATATGGAGGCAAATAAAAAAAGAATTTTTTGGTTAGATATAGTATTTTTCTTACTTCTTTTGGCTGTGGGATTTTATTTTTTTTGGAAGAGTGCACCGGAGGCGACAGCGCCAGATAATGGGAGTGTAGTGACGAGTACAAGTGAAGTGAGTATTGATTTGCCAGAGGGTGTGACAGTGGAGGATTTGGGAGATGGTAATAAGTTGGTGAAGAATGAGAAAGATGGGTATAAAGTTGAAATAAAAAATAGTTATATTATAGAAAAAACTCCTGATAGTAATTTGGCTGTAAGTAGTTATTCTGACAATAACAATATAAAAAAAGACCTCTTTGATTATAGAGTAGTATTTTTTACAAAAAAAGGTAATCTAGATAATATTGAATTAGACATAAAAAATGAATGTAAAAAAAATATTGATTGTGTTTCATATTCTATAAATAATATTACTAAAAATGGTATAGCCTGGACAAAAATAGTATATAATGGTGATTATATTGGATCTGGTTGGCCAGAATTTGTAACAGAAAAAAAAGGTGAACTTTTTAGTTTGTATTTCCAGTATGCAGACGATTTATTTATTAATGATGTATTAAATAATTTTTCATTTTAATATAAAAATATGGAGGGACAAAGGAGGAAGTTATTATATTTATTTATAATAATATTTTCATTTTTCTTTTTTAGTTTTGCAAAGGCTGAAAGTATTCTAGATATTCCTTTTATTACTCAATTTCCACCTGGCACAGGTTGGAGTTTTACTAAGAATTGTGGTCCGACATCTTATCTGATGATAGATTCTTTTTATACTGACAGAAATTTAAGTTTGCAGAGTATAAAAGATGTTGATGATTGGCTTTATTTAAATTATAGTAAATCTATAAATAATTATAATGGTAGTTTAACAGATATAGATGACTTAAAAAATATTGCAATAAAATTTGGTAGTTTTTTTGAGGAAGACGTTAAATTATCTAATTCTTTTAATGATGTAAAAAGTGCAATACAAAATAATTTACCTGTAATAATAAAAGTTTATACGAATATGCGTATTAAGGGTGATTATGATATTGTACACTTCATGGTCCTCACCGGCATATCTGGCGACACAGTCTACACCAATGATCCTGGAAAAACTAATGGTAAAAACAAAGCTTATCCACTTTCACAATTTATTTATGCTTGGTCGCTGCAAAACAATGCGGCTCTTATTTTTTATCCACCTGGGCATGAAAAAATTTTAGAAAATAAATTTAGTGGTTTGTTTTTAGATTTGTTTAATTTTGGTAACAATATTTTTGATATCAAAAATATTTTACCAGATGAAAATAGTCAAGTTGTCAAAGGTAAAACAGAAGTGGCTGTACAGCCAGAAAATAATAATTTTGTTTACACTGCTTCTATAACTGACAAAAATCAAAGTTTGGAGGTAGAGACTGGACAAATCATAAACGTCGTTGTAAAAGCAAAAAATACTGGCGATATCACTTGGCAAAAAAATCTTATTTCTTTGAATGTCTTGGGTGGTGAAGTAGATAATCAAAAATTTTTTGTTGATAATTGGAAAACTCATTTGCGTCCAGCTTTGTTAAGTAGTGATGTGGCTTCAGGAGAAACAGGTGTTTTTTCTTTTCAATTAAAAATTCCAAATGATGTCGGCAATTACAATTTTCGTACGATGATTGTCCGACAAAATGGTCTGCAATTTACGCAAGTGGGAAGTGATATTTTTTCTTTGAATTTAAATGTAAAAGAAAAGAAAGTCGAAGAAGTCTTGTCACCTTTAACAAAAGAAGAAAATGAGATCAATATTTTTGATCAGGTAAAAAATACCGTGGATAATGTTATAAACAAAGTAAACGAAGTTGTGAATGATATTGTCAAAAGTATCCCAACATTTTTTGGTGGTGGTTCTTCTAATGGATCAACTAATAATACTAATAGTGATAATGATTCTGCGTCGTCAGAGATACTTGAACCTGAATTATTTTTTACCGCTTCGGCTAGTAGTACTTTGACTAATATTGTTACCACAACAATTTTTGGTGAAAAAAGTGCAGAGCTAGTGAATTTGAAAATAAATAATTTAGAAAATATTTTTTCATCTTCGGGGAAGTCTTGGTCAGCGGATGTTAATTTAGTAGAAGGTAAAAATGATTTGTTACTTTCTTTTTCCAATTTTGATCAGACAAAAATTGTGACTGGAACATTGCCAATAATTTTAGATTCTATATCTCCAGACAAACCAATTTTAAATTCTGTCTTGAATACTGACAATTCGCCACACTTAAATTTGTCATGGCAGAGTGCTGACGTTGGCAGTGGTTTGGCTTATTATATTTTAGAAAATAAAATTGCGACTAGTACTGAGTGGCAAACACTTTTGGAAAATACCACAACTACAGTATTTCATTTAGCTGTGGAAGTTGGTCAGACTTATGAATTCAGAGTCAAAGCTGTGGACTTGGTTGGTAACGTTTCATCTTGGAGCAATGACGGACAAGACAATCCAATTTTGGTTGACTATTCAAAAGAAGTTATTATCAATGAAATTGCTTATGCGCCGACTTATCAAGGTGCTTGTGGTGGTGAGTGGATAGAATTGTATAATCCTGAAAATTTAGATTTGTCTGGTTGGAATTTGGACATTTTGTCTGCAGATTCTTCAAGTACTGTTATGATTTCATCTTCGAGCACAGATAAATATTTAGTAATTGGTAGTTTGAATATTCCAGATACTGGTGCCAAAATTGTTTTGAAAAATAATGTAGGAAAAATAATTGACGAGACAGACCAAAGTCTTGGTTGGTTTGCTACACCAAATTTTAGTCATGCTCGCTCTTTGGAAAAAATTAATGTTAGTTTATCAAGCAATCTTGCAAACAACTGGCGTGAGAATAATTCTTTGAGATTTCCATTATTCAATTCTATGTGCAATCAAGATTGTTCTAGTCGTGGTTTTGATAATAATAGTTATTATTTTTTGAGTAATAATTTAGCACAAGATTATATTTTTTCTACTACTTCAACCAGTGACAAAATTTTGATATTAAGCAAAGAACATAATCCTTATATTTTAGATTCAAGAGTTATTTTGCCAGCTGGTTATACTTTGCAAATTGGATCGGGAGTTGTCATAGTAGGTGAGTGGGATGATTCTTATTTGCAAGTCGAAGGTAATCTGGAAATAAATGGTACAGTAGATGATCCTGTTTATTTCACTTCAGCTCGTGACAAGACTGTACAAGATTGGTATTTGTCAGGACTACCAAGTCGTTTGGAAGTCGGGGAAGCTACACCTGGTGATTGGGGATTGATTATTGTCAAACCTGGTGGCACAATGCAAGCTGATTATACAAATTTTTTCTATGGTGGACAGACTTATCGTACTGGTAGTTGTTTTTCTTGTTTTACAGAAAATGTAATCCGTAATGAAGGTGGTCACGTGATTTTAAACAATAGTAATTTTGATAAGTTGTTTGTCAAAGATGATTATAACAATGGTACGGATTCTTATATATTAAATGGTGGAAATTTGGAAGTAAATAATAGCAATTTTAATAATGGTTATCGGGCTATCCTGTCCAATAAAGATACACATGTTAGTGTTAGTAACAATAAGTTTAGTAATTTTAGTTTTGATAGTGTTTCACCGGTAAATGTTCAAGACGCTATTTTAGATAAATGGGAAAACAATGTTTTTGAAAATAATAAAATCAATAATATTAGTTTGCCAACTCTAAATATTTCTGAAGATTATACTTTGACGACAGATTATAATGATGTTTATTTCAATGGTATTAATGTTTCTGCTGGTGCTATCATGACGATTATGCCTGGTGTCAATATAAATTTGAATGAAAACACTTGGCTAAAAGTGGAAGGTAGTTTGCAAGCTATTGGTACAGAGAATAATCATATTAGTATTTGTCCTAATCAACCAAAATGTAGTGGTCTTTGGTTTTCAAATTCGCAAAACAATATTTTGTCTTACGTAGATATTAGAAATGGTGGATATCATTCTAATCATACTTATCCTTATTTATATTTGAATTATTATTCATCTCTTTGGCTAGTCAATTCGCAGTTAGCTATCAATAATTCTAGTATTATGGATAGTCGAAGACCAAGTGGTTTTGGCATTTGTGGTGTAAATAGTGATTTGGATATTATTAATTCTGAATTTGGCTGGAGTGCTGATTATCCACCACCAAAATATTCCAATTGGATTGATGGTGGAATAAAAATAAATGGTGGTAGTCTCCATTTAGACAATGATACTTTCCTTATGATGAATTACGCTGTTGATGCTAGTCAAGGTGGGGAAGTGACATCTGAAAATATGAGTTCTACCAATTTTATTGATATGTATGATGTGAAGTATTCTTTACCAAATAATATTTTTTCTTTTTAAAATATAAGAAAATTAATATAGAAGGATTTTTTCACAAACAAAAAACAGCCTATTTTTTAGACTGTCTTTTGTTCTCTCCCGACCGCCAGAAGAGAAACTCTTCTTTGTCATGTGCTGTCGGGCTTTTCCTCCTTACCCCAGAAAATGTATCGTGTGAAGACGATGTTCCCTTCGGGGGTTTTGTAGTTGTCTGGCATACTCCGGAAGAAGATTCTTCCGGATTGAATGTTCCAATATAGTACCTCCGGTACATCATCCTTTTGAATACGTCCGTTGGTAATATTGGACAACTCCCATTCATTGAGAGCTTCGCTCTCAGTCTTTGTTCGAAGGAGCTTCTCAATTTTTTTTACAATGTTGCACAGCTCTGTCTGTTCCCCATGGAACTTGAAGAGCCACATTACTACGTAGGTGAAGGTCATCACAATAACCAATCCCCAAAGCTCTTCTGTTCCCATAACTTCTCCAATTTCCCAGGTTGTGAAAAAAAATTACCACCAAAAATACTTTTTGTCAAGATTAAGCCCAAAAAATTGGCTTGAAGCGATTTTGTTTTTAGAGTATAATGGATACGAAATTACGAACTACGAAGTTTTCGTATTTTCGTACCTTTCGTATTTCGTATCCCTCTAATAAACCAATAATCTAATAAACCAACCTATGGAAAAACAAACCAAAATTGTCTGTACTATTGGACCTTCTTGTGAAGATGTAGAAACTCTTGAAAAGATGGTAAGGGCGGGGATGAATGTTGCTAGACTAAATTTTTCACATGGCACTTACGAAAATCATGCGATGCTTATCAAAAATATTCGTGAAGTAGCTGAGAAGACCGGTGAACCAGTTGCGATTTTGCAAGATTTGTCAGGACCAAAAATTAGAATAGAAAAAGTTGCCGAAGAAGGTGTAAACTTGGTAGAAGGTGCGGAAGTATTTTTTTCAACAGACTCTTCTGACAAAGATGCCATTCCTGTTGGTTACAAAGAATTACACAAATTTGTCAAAAAAGGTGAAGCTATGTTTCTTGATGATGGCAAGATAGAAGTCGTAGTAAAAGAAGTTCAAGACAAAAGAATTATTACAAAAGTTGTCGTAGCTGGAGTTTTGTTTTCCAATAAAGGTATCAATATTCCTAAGACTGATTTAACAGGATTAGAAGTTTTGACAGAAAAAGATAAAGCTGATGCTAGATTTGGTGTAGAACAAGGAGTAGATATGATTGCTTTGTCTTTTGTAATGCGTCCAGATGATATTCTTGATTTGCGTTATCATATCAAACAGATGGAACTAGAATTGGGTATAGAGCCTCATGATCCTATAAAGATTATCGCCAAGATAGAAAAAGCTGAAGCTGTAAAACATATCAAAGATATAATAACTGTAACAGATGGTATTATGGTGGCACGTGGTGATCTTGGTGTGGAGATTCCAGCTGAAGAAGTACCAATTGTTCAGAAAAAATTGATAGATATTGCTCTTGAAAATGCTAAGCCAGTAATTGTGGCTACCCAAATGCTTGATTCGATGCAAAACAATCCTCGTCCTACTCGTGCTGAAGTTTCTGATGTGGCCAATGCTGTTATTGATCACACAGACGCTGTAATGCTTTCCAACGAAACTGCAACTGGAAAATATCCAGTCGAAACTGTTTTGATGATGAGTAAAATTATAAAAGAAACAGAAAAATCAGAATATACCAAATTGTTTATTCGCGAACCAAAAGAAAAAACAAACAAAATAGACGACGTCATAAGTGGTTTGTCTCGTCTTGTTGCTGAAGATGTTGGAGCTGATCTTATTTTGGCAGCTTCTTTGTCTGGTGAAACTGGTCGTCTGATTTCTCGTTATCGTCCAAAATTTCCAATTGCGGTAGCGACTAATAGTAAATTAGTTTCACATCAATTGAATTTGTCTTGGGGAGTATTACCTTTTGAAGTGATTGAATGTAAAAGTATTGAAGAATTAGTAGATCGTTCGATGACACATTTGCGTGAGAAAAAAATAATCAAAGAAGGTGATAGAATTATTGTAGTCGCTGGTGAACCAGTTGGACATGCTGGTTTTGTCAATTTGCTTGAAGTGAGGGAAGTGAAGTAAAGTAAAGGCCTGAAAGGCCAGAAAAGCTTAAAATGCTTGAAAGGCTTGTGACCTTATAAATAATGAGGATTTTATGCAGGATTATCATGATTTACTTGTTTGGAGTAAATCTTTGGAATTTGTAAAACTTGTTTATAAGTTGACGAATTTATTTCCCAAAGAAGAAATATATGGACTGACTAGTCAATTGCGTAGAGCCGCTGTTTCTGTCTTAGCTAATATTGTCGAAGGTAGAGGAAAGAGCACTGACAAAGATTTTCTGAAATTTCTGTATATATCTAAAGGTTCACTCAATGAATGTCAATGTTATTTTGAATTAGCAAAAGAATTAGATTTTATAAATCAAAAACAATTTGACTACATAGAAAACAAACGTGGTGAAGTCGGTTTTCTACTTTTTAAATTAATCAAATCTTTGAAAAGTCCACAGCCTCAATCTAGCTAGTCAAAAGCCTTTTGAGCCTTTCTGGCATTTTAGGCATTTCAAGCCTTACCACTATTTTGTCAATTTTCAATAATTATGGTATAATATTTTTGCTTACTTTAAATTAATATTCTATGTTCAAAAACCGCGCCACATCTTCCAAAAAAGTCGCGGAAATTGGGAGGAAAAAAACAACAAAAATAGACGCTACCAAACATGAAAAGCGTGTTTTGTGGTTTGATGAAATAAGTATTAAGGATATCCCACTGGTAGGTGGTAAGAATGCAAGTTTGGGAGAGATGTACAACAATTTGACTACCAAAGGTATTAGTGTCCCAAATGGTTTTGCGGTCACTTCTTTTAGTTATTGGGAATTTTTGGACAAAACTGGTCTCAAGAAAAAAATAAAAGAGACGGTCAAAAATTTAAATATAAATGACATAAAAAATTTATCTCAAGTTGGAGCGAAAGTTCGCAAAATGATTTTGGAAGCTACGTTTCCCAAAGAATTATCCAAAGAAATTGAAGAATCATATATCAAGTTGTCCAAATTCCAAAATTGTAATAATGTCGCCGTAGCAGTACGTTCATCAGCTACAGCTGAAGATTTACCAGATGCTAGTTTTGCAGGACAACAAGAAACATATTTGAACGTAGTTGGTAAAAAAGATTTGCAACTAGCTGTGAAGAAATGTATCTCTTCACTATTTACTGACAGAGCAATTTCTTATCGTGAGACCAAAGGTTTTGATCATCTTGACGTAGCATTGTCAGTGACTGTACAAATTATGGTTGGTTCAGAATCTGGGGCTAGTGGTGTGATGTTTACACTTGATACTGAGTCTGGTTTTCCAGGTGTGGTACTTATCAATTCTGCCTATGGACTTGGTGAATATGTAGTCAAAGGCCGGGTTACTCCAGATCAATATTATGTTTTCAAAGAAGGTTTGAAAATGAACAAAAAATCAATTATTAGTAAAATTCTTGGTACCAAAGAAGTAAAACTTGTTTATGGTAAGACTGGTACCAAACAAATGTCTGTACCTCGTGCTCAACAAAATAAATTTGCAATTTCTGATGATGATGTTTTGCAGTTAGCAAAATGGGGAGTAGAAATTGAAACTTATTATGGTAAACACCAAGATATTGAATGGGCCAAAGATGGTAAAACAGGCAAACTTTATATAGTTCAAGCTCGTCCAGAGACTGTCAAAGCCAACAATGACAAGAATTTTATTGAGACTTATATTTTAAATAAAAAAGGAAAAGTATTACTTACAGGTACTTCTGTTGGTCAAAAGATTGGTGCTGGCAAAGTTCGTGTTATCGACAATCCAAAACAAATGAAACTTTTCAAAAAAGGTGAAGTTTTGGTTACTCGTATTACTGATCCAGATTGGGAACCTATCATGCGTATTGCTTCGGCAATTGTGACTGAACAAGGTGGTAAGACTTCTCACGCCGCTATCGTTTCTCGTGAGCTTGGTGTACCTTGTATTGTCGGTGCCAAAAATGCTCGCAAAATTTTGAAGACTGGTCAAAAAGTGACTGTCAGTTGTACCAATGGCGATGAAGGCGTTATTTACAAAGAAATGTTACCTTTTGAAGTCCAAAAAACTGAAATAAAACAGGTGGACAAAACTAATACCAAGATAATGATGAACGTCGGTGATCCTGATCATGCTTTTTCATTGTCATTTTTACCAAACGATGGTGTAGGTTTGGCTCGTGAAGAATTTATTTTTAGTAATTTTATTCGTATTCATCCTTTGGCACTTTTGAATTATGACAAATTGCAAGATAAATATGCCAAAAAACAAATTGCTGAGATTACTCGTGGTTATAAGAAAAAATCAGATTATGCTGTCGACAAATTAGCCGAAGGTATTGCTCGTATTTCTGCTTCATTTTATCCAAAAGATGTGATTGTGCGTCTGTCAGATTTCAAGACCAATGAATATGCTACTTTGATTGGTGGCAAAGAATTTGAACCAAAAGAAGAAAATCCAATGCTTGGTTGGCGTGGAGCTAGTAGATATTATTCCAAAGAATATAAACCAGGGTTTGCTCTTGAATGTGCTGCTATCAAAAAAGTTCGTGAAGAATGGGGACTAAAAAATCTTATTGTCATGATTCCATTTTGTCGTACACCAGAAGAAGGTCAAAAAGTTTTGGACACCATGAAAGAATTTGGTTTGGAAAGAGGAAAGGAAGATTTACAAGTTTATGTTATGTGTGAAATCCCTTCCAATGTTATTTTGGCAGATGATTTTGCTCAGCTATTTGACGGGTTTAGTATTGGTTCCAATGATCTTACTCAATTGACACTTGGTGTTGATCGAGATTCAGCTCTTGTTAGTCATGTCTATAGTGAAAAAAATCAAGCAGTAGTAAAACTTATCAAAGATGTCATACATGTTGCTCACAAACACAAACGTAAAGTTGGTATTTGTGGACAAGCTCCAAGTGATTATCCAGAGTTTGCTGAAATGCTCGTGCGTGAAGGTATTGATAGTATCTCACTCAATCCAGATACAGTTATACCGACGCGTGAACGTATTGCTTTTACCGAAAAGACTTTGGGACGCAAAGGTAAGAAAACACACAAAACATATCTTGGTTTAGTGACTTTGCTTGGTATTATGTCTGCTTTTACCATGACTCTTGGAGCAGGATGTAATTTGTCACAAAATGTCGAAAATTTTAGTAAACCAGTTTCCCAAGAAGTAACTCCTGCGCAGATAAGAGAAAACGCTGAGAAAAAAGCTTTGGAAAATCAACAAAAAGAAAAATTACAATTGACACAGTCTTTGAACATCGCTGAATTTGCCAACTTTAGTATCAAGTATCCTCAAGATTGGATAGTAAATTATTGGAATGGGGGAGTGACTATTACTGATTCTAGTACAACTGAGTATCTTAGTATTTTCAAACAACTTGTTAGTCATCCAGTAGATGCAAGCAAAAAAATAAAAATAAATTTGGATGGCAAAGAAGCTTTCAAATATACTCAGACTTTCCCAAGTAGTACCAAATCTTTTACTGTGGTGGAAGTAAATATGGGAGATTATGTTTTGGAGATGAATAGTGATGCCAAGAATTTTGATGAAATTTTGGCTACATTTCAATTTACTGACATGACTAATCCTGATAGACCCCTAACGCACTGGGATGTCCGTGAAAAGCGTGTTTGTGTGCAGATGATGACTTATGCCAGACAAGCTGAAGGAACAATTTGTCAGGCCTTCCCAACACCTTGTGATGTGCCAGAGGGTTGGAATGTCTGTGACGCGACGTCGTTGTAGTTTGTCGTCATCCCGAATCATCCGAAGCTCTGTGAAACAAGAGCGTAGGTTGAGAGGGATCCCTGCCTGCCGGCAGGCAGGTTTCTTAAGATTAAACTTTTCAGCAAAATATTACGTTAATTGATTCTGAGAGTTTTCTTAAAAATTATTTATAAAATTTTCATTAAAGCAGTCTTTTTAAGAGGCTGTTTTTTATTTTTTGACGTTTTGGATAACACAAATGTTACACAAATCGACACAAATATTTTTATGTCTCCTCCCCTGGTAGGGGAGGTTGGGAGGGGTTATTATGGTTATTTCATATCATTTAAATATAAATAAAATGTAGTTTTATCAATATTTTTTTCTTCAAATAATAGCTATATTTAGCTATTTTTTTATATGTCAATCTTGACAAAAAGCCAAAAATGTGCTACATTAAATCTGGTTTTCCCCAACTTTGACATTCTCAAACAAGTGAGAGTGCCATCTACCCATTTGGGGAACCAGACTCGAGGGGTTCTTCGATGTTTTCTCGCGCCATGCTCTTCGTCTCGATCATCGTCGCCCTTCTCTCTGGCTGTGACACGCCAGGCGAGAATAACTTCTACACGACCGACGTCTTGTCGGATGTGTATGGAGTCGACGACTCGTGGATGGGGGACGTGCAGCCGGACGCCCACCGGCTGTTCTTCCCAAGGAGCAAAAATGAGGAGTGGAGGATTCCCGATGACCCTCCACTCGATCTGGGCATTGAGACTTCGGCTTTTTTTTCGGGAGAGCCGATGACGCAGCTCTGCAAGGTGGTTTCGGACTGCAAGGATGACGGTGATCCTCTCACCGACGTCCGATGCGACCTCGCGTCGCATCAGTGCATTCATGAACCGCCTCCGGGCTGCTACACCCTCCGCGTCAGCGGAGAGGTGTACGGTGACACCGAGAACATCGACGGGAATTTCCCAGACCCGTCGGTGGAGCCCTGGGAGCAGTGCCCGTCCGGGAACTGCTCGCATTTTACATATTGCCCTGGGGAGCGTTGGGACTACTTCAACGTCCTAACATCCTCGGGCGAGTGGGCAGCTGACTGGGACAGCTGCCCGACCGGAAAGGTTAACAACGAGGTCTTCATCGGCGACTACATGCCGGAAGACGTCGGCTGTAAGCCGATTTGTTTTGGATCGTCTCTGTACGATCCTCCTTTTCGCAAGGTGCTCCAATGGCAGTGTAGTTTGTTCTACCTGCCGGACTGAGCCCTTCAGACACGGGCAGGCGGTGGAGCTTCCTTCGGGACGCTCCGCCGCCTCGCTCCACCACACTATTTGAAAGCTTAAAGATAAGGCTTTTTTTGTTTGTTAAATTTTTTAATATTAGTCAATATTTGTTTAATATCTGTCTAATATCCGTTAATATTTGGCAAATATTATGACAAATATTAATCAAATTTATTTTTGTTTTCATAATTAAGTGTATTATCTTGCAAACAATACCATTTTAGTATATAATATCTCCGCTTTTAAGAAAATAAATTATATTCGCACGATTTGCAACATCCGCGTAAATCTGCGTATTTATCCTTATAAATCTGCGTTTAAATATGATTCTACACAACCGTATAAACCGCAAAGAATTACGCAAAAAAATGCAAGAAGATGTTACACCTCGTACCACACTTTCTTTTTATAAATACGTAAATATTGCTGAACCAGAAAATTTACGTGATGAGCTCTATCGTGCTTGGAGCGCGATGGGAGTACTTGGTAGAATTTATCTAGCCAAAGAGGGAATAAATAGTCAGTTGTCAGTACCAACTGCCAATTTTCAAATGTTTCGTGATTATGTTGATATGTTCAAAGAATTCAAAGACGTACCTTTCAAAATTGCAGTGGAAGATGACGGAAAATCATTTTATAAATTAACTATCAAAGTCAGGCACAAAATTGTGGCTGATGGACTAGACGATGATGCCTTTGACACAACCAACGTCGGTAAGCATCTTACTGCCGAAGAGTGGAATGAAGAAATGAGTAAAGAAGATACTATTGTCGTGGATATGCGCAATGCTTATGAATCAGACATTGGACATTTTGAAAATGCTATATTGCCTGACGTCGATACTTTTCGCGATGAACTTCAATTTGTCAAAGAAGAACTGAAAAACAAAAAAGATAAGAAAATTTTGCTTTACTGTACTGGTGGTGTGCGTTGTGAAAAAGCCTCGGCTTTTCTCAAGTCTGAAGGTTTCAAAGACGTCAATCAACTTTATGGTGGAGTGATAGATTACGCTCGCCAGTGTAAGCAAGAAGATTTGCCAGTGAAGTATAAGGGTAAAAATTTTGTGTTTGACGATAGACTAGCAGAAACTATTTCTGATGAAATTTTGACCAAGTGTTCGCAGTGTGGTGAGAGTTGTGATGAATATACCAACTGTAGTAATACTGCTTGTCATTTTCTTTTTATTCAATGTGGTAAATGTAAAGAAAAGTATGAAGGTGCCTGTGGTGAAGAGTGTCAAAAAATAATAAATCTACCAGAAGATGAAAGAAAAGAAATACAAAGAGAAATGTCGAAGAAAAAAGGGAAGAATGGGAGATTGAAGAAAAAATAGCTATAAGTAGCTATTTTTTAGTTGTTGATAAGTTAAGATTGACATATTTATACCCTATAGGGTATAATAGTTTTATTGAAGAATAATTAATTAACATTATGGTTTAAACAAATTTATGGAGGTTGTTTACTATTTTGATGAAGAGTTACAATTATGTCCTGTTAAAAAATATCTTGAAAGGTTTTTGATTGATGAATTTGATACAGAAAGAATAAAAAATAAAAAAAAGAACATATTAGCTTTGATATATAAAAAAGTGCAATATATAAAAGATAATCCAACTGAGTCTGCAGGGTTTCTGAAGACATTACATAATCACAATTTTATAGAAATAAAAAGTAGAAAAAATAAAAATGTTGTTATAAGGATTCTGTATTCACGTTGTAATTCTAAAATTGTTCTTTTGAATGCTTTTGAAAAACCAGATAATTATGATACTGACAAAATAAGAAAGGATGTTGAAAAATATTATATTACAACAGATAAATATCTTGAAAATTTTAAAAATAATCCAAATAGTTATGAAAACTATAGATAAAAAACAATCTACAATCGATCCAATGGCATTAGCTCGAGAATATAAAAACTTTGATGATTATCTTGATTTGGCAGATTCTCAAATTAAATTAGCAAATATTGTCTTCAAAAGAAGAAAAGAAATGGTTTGGACTCAAGATAAATTGGCAGAAGAAATAAAGACTACACAAAGAATTATTTCTAATATAGAGAGTGGTGATGTGAATGTAGGAATGGGGTTGCTTAGGAGATTAGTTAAAGTTTTAATGTTATCTAATGAAGATTTGGGGGTTATTTTTGACAGTTGTGTTATTATTCAGTTTAATAATAATTCAGTTTCAGATTATCAGTTTCCTTCATTTTCAAATATTCCTTCTTTAGTAAGTATTAAAAATAATAATAAATAAAATAATATGAGTTTTAAGCTTATTTGGGCAGTTTTGTGTCAAGAATCGTCTATAGATAATAGTACAAATAATATAAGTCTTTTTAAGGTATTAGAGGAATTGAACACTGATATTAATATGGAAGAATTAGACAAACTTAAAAATGATCCTAATTTTGATCATGCAAAACCAATTTTTATCCCTTTTAATTCGCAGCTTGTTATGTTATGGAAAAATGAAAGTGATGATGAATCAAAAGAACTACCTATGAAAATTTTTTTGAAAGATCCTGATGGAACCGTAATGCAAGAAATTAATAATGTATTTAAATTTCAAAAGGGTAAAGATAGATTAAGACTTGTCTTGAATATCAATGGTTTTGCATTGACAAAATCTGGATACTATACTTATTCTATAATGTCCAAACAACATAATACAGATTTTGAGGAAGTGTTTTCCATACCTATTAAAGTGAACATAAATTTAAAAAGAAATAAAGAATAAAATAAAAAAACAAGGTTGATAAATCCTTGTTTTTTTGTAGCTAGAAAAGCTAATTTGTGGTATTATAAAAATAGATTTGTAAGAAAGTAAAGGGTTGTTTACAATTCATTAGGATAAAAGTAGTTAATAAGTTGTTCCATAGGAGTAAGATTATTAAGAGATTTGTGAGGTTTGACAGTATTATACCAATTAACAAATCTAATA
>Ga0208374_1000365_pt1 | contig 21769 bp, 27 predicted proteins | sample RifOxyC3_FD_184037 | JGI IMG/M metagenome (GOLD analysis project Ga0208374, IMG submission 184037) | Groundwater microbial communities from Rifle, Colorado - Rifle Oxygen_injection C3 (SPAdes) | ecosystem: Environmental > Aquatic > Deep subsurface > Groundwater | place: Rifle, Colorado, USA...
CGCCGTGTTCGCCCCTGCCGCCATCGCTTTTGAAAAGTCCCCCGAATTCTTTATTCCCCCATCGGCGATGAATGGTACATCGAGTTTCTTTGCCGCCTCGGCGATATCGAGAATTGCCGTCAATTGCGGGACGCCAACACCCGTCACGATGCGTGTCGTACACGCTGCCCCTGGACCAATGCCCACCTTGAGCCCATCTGCTCCCGCTTTCACAAGGTCACGCGCCGCTTCGGGCGTTGCGATGTTACCCGCAATGATCTCTATCTTTGTTCCAAAAGTTTTTCGCAGCAACTGCGTCGTCTCGATCGCTCGCAAGTTATGCCCATGTGCAATATCAACAACAATGACATCTGCGCCTGCTTTAAGTAGTGCATCCGCTCGAGGAATAGTGTCTTCTTTTACGCCAACCGCGGCGCCCACGAGGAGGTGCCCCTTCTTATCCTTTGCGCTTGTCGGATTTTGCATACGTTCAAGAATGTCTTTGAGCGTGATAAGCCCCACGAGATCCCCTTCTTTTGTGGTGAGCGGAAGTTTCTCAATGCGATGTTCATGCAAAAGCTCTTTCGCTTTTTCAAGACTCACATCAGGTCGTGCACACACGAGATCTTTGGTCATCACGGAAGACACCTTCAGGCGATCATCAGTCTCAAAAAGTAAATCGCGGCGCGTAAGAATCCCCACAAGTTGTTTCTTTGCTTTGATCTCTTTCACTACGAGCACGCCCGACACATTCTCGCGCCGCATAAGAGTACGCACTTCACCGAGTGTGATATTCGGTGCCACCGTGACCGGATCTTCGATCATCACATTCTCCGCGCGCTTCACCTTGCGCACCTCTTCAACTTGTCGCTCAATAGAAAGGAAGCGATGGATGATACCAATACCTCCGAGTCTTGCCATGGCACGCGCCATCCCCGACTCCGTCACGGTGTCCATGTTTGCCGAGATAAGTGGAATATTTAAACTGATATTACGCGACAGCTGTGCTTTCGTATTGGTATCTTTTCGAGAAAACACCGCGGAGCGTCGCGGAAGGAGTAGCACATCGTCAAAGGTCAGTCCCTCACGAATGTTCATGTGTATTCATTATAGCGAGGCACACAGACCACAGCAAATAATCTCAAATCACAACACGTTTCATGATTATTTGCAGAACAGAGCTGCTTACAAGCTTTCAAGAATAATACAAATCAAATTACCAACGGGATTGTTTCTATTTAAACAGTTCTTCAATTCTTACCCCTAGAGCTTTGGCAATTTTTTCAATATTTATTAAAGCGATATTTCTTTCACCTCTTTCTACTCCACCCACATAAGTACGGTCTAGTTTTGCTTTATTTGCCAAGCTCATTTGAGAAGCAATCCCTTTTTGAGCGCGGATTTCTTGAACCCGCCTTCCAAACCTTTTCAAGATTTCATTGTTATTAGCCACATCTGTAAGAATAAATAGATGGTGACTATAAGACGACGGACTATAAGTATCTTATTTTCTATGTTACGATGGTGACCGTGAAGATACTTAAAGTCATCTAACTATCATGAATGCTTGGACTCAAATTAGTATTGATTTTGCAAATCAGAGAAATTATCTTGATGAACTTTTTAAAGTGTACCCAACAATTCCCGAAGGATTAAGAGATATTGATCAAAAAAAATGGATTAAGGTGGAAAACGCGTTTCATAATGGCAATACACATGAATTGCTAAAAACCCTATTTGCTTTTGATTTATTCCCAATTAAGGATTCCTATGTCGCATATCTCAGAAGAGATAAAGGAGCGATAGAACGAAATCCAAAAACAATACAAAGAATAAGCAGTACTTTGATTAGTATGGGTTTAGATGAGATTTATGAAAAATGCTCTCAACCAAAAGAAGCAAATAGGCAGATTGGACCAATGTTTCGAAATTGGGTTCGACGGGGAAGTCTTGGCTTTCGTTTAACGACTGACAAAGAAGAGTTTATCACGAGTAAGGAAGATTTGATTTTAGATTTAAATGACGACGCCCTAATGGGTTTTGCAAAGACAAACTTAAACTACCACGGTAATAAGGGGCTGGATTTGGTGGCAAAAGTAAATAATAAGTACATCGTTGTGGAGGCAAAATTTTTGACTGATTTTGGCGGACACCAAAATGCTCAGTTTAATGACGCTATCGCACTGGTGACAAATACTCAAATACGGGCGATTACCATAGCTGTTCTTGATGGTGTTCCCTACATTAATGGGAACAACAAAATGTCTAAGTTCGTCAGGAATAATGATGATTACAACATCATGTCAGCGCTTGTACTTAAAGAATTTTTATACCAACTATGAAGTTAGAGTATAAAAATAAGAAAAAGAAAAAAGATATTTTAGCCTTAAAAAATGACATGGATTTTAGGGGTGATGTCTCTATCCTAAAGTTAAAAAATCTTACTAGGATTATTTTTGAGGGTGATAATTTCAAAATAATGAAAACCCTAATTGATAAATATAATTTAGCAGGTTCACTTGATCTCGTATATATTGATCCGCCATTTTCTACAAATGTAATTTTTAGAGTTAGTGATGATCGTGTCTCCACAATGAGTTCAAGCAAGGGTGATAGAATTGCATATACAGACAATCTAAAAGGCGCTGAGTTCCTTGAGTTTTTACGAGAGAGATTAATTTTGATACGAGAATTAATGTCAGACAAAGCTTCAATCTATCTACACATCGATTACAAAGTAGGACATTATGTAAAGATAATTATGGACGAAGTTTTTGGTGCGGAAAATTTTCGAAATGACATAACTCGAATAAAATGTAACCCAAAAAACTTCAAAAGAAACGGCTATGGAAATATTAAGGATCTTATTTTGTTTTATACAAAATCTGATCAATTTACTTGGAATGAGCCCATGGAATCAAGGCAGGACGAAGAACTACTACGACTCTTTAACAAAATCGATAATAACGGGAGACGATACACAACAAATCCTTTACATGCTCCAGGAGAAACAGTGAGTGGTAAAAGTGGTCAGGAGTGGAAAGGTATCAAGCCGCCAAAAGGAAGACATTGGAGATACTCCCCTGAAATATTGTCTGAACTAGAGGCTAGTGGATTAATATCTTGGTCAAAAAATGGTGTACCTAGAAAAATAATATATTCTGACGACTACCAAAAGAAAAGAATTCAAGATATCTGGGAGTTTAAAGATAAGCCGAATCCAATTTATCCGACAGAGAAAAATCTAGATTTACTAGAAAGAATCATTACCACATCATCAAAGAAGGGAGATTTAGTAATGGATTGTTTCTGTGGCTCTGGCGGGTTTCTACATGTTGCTGAAAAATTAGACAGACGATGGATTGGCATTGATGCATCAAATGAAGCTATAAAAATTATGACGACAAGATTCAGTAAGGAAAATAAACCTTTTAATATCTTAAGATTAGCAAAATAGATTAAAGATACTCTCTATCTACGTCCTAATTAAAGAACAAAAAAACCAGAGCGGAGCTCCAGTTTTTTGTTTTTCACCCACCTGCCCAATTTACCGAGGACCGTCCTTGGTAAATTGGGGATCAGGCTTATTACGAATACAATTCACTGTGACTACCGATCGCAATAAATTCAACATGACCTGCGGTGATCTCCTCAAAGACCGCACGAATATCACCCGTGATATTGATACTGCGACAACCTATCCACTCCCCAGCGAGTGCGTGATTATGGAGCAATGAATAATTGGGATTTTCCATAAACATCGTGATCCTTTCTTCAAGTTTATCCTGAGTCGATACTGACTGTTTCTTGAACATTTTTTTGAACGTACGACTATAACTGATCAACATATGAAGAAAAGTTACGAACGCAGTGACTTCATAAGATCAGCGGTCTTCGAAAAAGTGACGGGTTTCTTTTTGGTGCGATCTGCGCGCGAGGAACGGATCGCTCGTGCAAGAAGTGGAGTTGGCTCAAGGAGCGAGTACGAAATAGTCTTACTTCGTGCCAAATTCTTAAGAGACGCATTGATGATCGCGGAAAGAGTGAAGCCGAGTTCGTCAGCCACTTTCTGTGCTTCATCTTTTACCTTTGGGTCTATTTTGATATTTAATACTGCTGTTTTCATATATGCTAAAGTGTATACTTTGTCATTATTTTGTCAACCACCCCTCCCCACTTGGAAGCGAAGCTTCCAAGTGGGATTATTCAGCACTCTTTTTGTTTTTCTTCTTTTTGGTGATAAGCACTTCCCCGTCTTTTGCATCAATGAGCACACTATCACCACTCGTGATATTTCCCTCAATGATCTCCATTGAGAGTGGATCGAGAACCTTGTCTTGAATGACACGTTTGAGTGGGCGCGCACCGAAGACAGGATCGTACCCGAGGTCGGAAATGAGTTTACCGAGTGCGGGAGTTGTTTCGATGGTCATGTGTTTTTCTCCGAGACGCACACCCACCTGCGCAAGTTGAAGTCCAACAATGTCGCCGATCTCACTCTTTGAAAGTGGTTGGAAAATGATCGTCGCGTCGATGCGATTTAAGAATTCCGGAGGAAGCGCGGTCTTGAGTACTGCCTCGATGGCATTCTTTTGCTTCGCAGTGTCTCCCACATGCTCTGCTATTTCGGGTGAGCCAAGATTAGAAGTCATGATGATGACCGTGTTGCGGAAGTTCACTGTGCGACCCTTCGCATCGGTAAGCCGTCCGTCGTCCATCACCTGAAGCAGCACATTGAGCACGTCGCGATGCGCTTTCTCTATCTCATCAAGGAGTATCACACTGTATGGATGACGACGAACAGCTTCGGTCAATTGCCCGCCCTCATCATGTCCGATATAGCCAGGAGGTGCACCGATAAGGCGCGCGACGGTATGCTTCTCCATGTATTCACTCATATCGAGGCGCACCATCATGTGCTCATCCGCAAAGAGGAATTCCGCGAGCGACTTTGCAAGCTCGGTCTTCCCCACTCCCGTTGGACCAAGGAAGAGGAATGAGCCTATAGGTTTGCGTTCATCACGAATACCCGCACGAGAGCGGCGTATCGCATTCGACACCGACTTCACTGCTTCAGTTTGTCCGATGAGTCGTGCGCCGAGTTCAGCCTCCATGTGCAAAAGTTTCTTCGATTCCTCTGCAAGCATCTTCTCGGCAGGGATGCCCGTCCAGCGCGCAACAATACCCGCAATATCTTCGTCGGTTACTTCTTCTTTGAGCATGCGCGCACCCTTTTCTTTGAGCATCTTTTCTTCCGCATCTTTCATGTTCTTCTCGAGTGTCGGAATGGTGCCGTAATTTATCTCCGCGACACGCGCAAAATCCCCGCGACGCTCCGCCTGAATAGCCTCACCACGAAGCGCGTCTATTTTCGCAGTGAATTCTTTCATTACATCGATCGACTCTTTCTCGTGTTTCCAGCGCAATTCAAGCCCCTGATTCTTTTCTTTGAGTTCCGCAATTTCTTTTTCAATAACACTGAGGCGCTCTTTCGACGCAACATCTTTTTCTTTCTTCATTGCCTCACGCTCGATTTCCAATCGGCGGAGTTCTCGATGAAGCACATCGATCTCAATCGGTTTTGAGTCAATCGAAATACGGAGTGTCGCCGCCGCCTCATCAACAAGATCAATCGCCTTGTCGGGAAGAAAACGATCTGCAATGTAACGCGTCGAAAGATTCACCGCAGCGACGACTGCGCTGTCGGTGATACGCACCCCGTGATGCACTTCATATTTTTCTTTGATACCGCGCAAGATCGCAATAGCATCTTTCGCATCGGGCTCCTCAACCATAACAGGCTGGAAACGGCGTTCGAATGCGGCGTCCTTTTCGATATGCTGGCGATACTCTTTGATCGTCGTTGCACCTATCGTGCGGAGTTTGCCACGTGCAAGTGCGGGCTTAAGGAGATTGCCCGCATCAACCGCACCCTCGGCACCACCTGCGCCAATAATGGTATGAAGTTCGTCGATGAACAGAATGACTCCCCCTGCGGATGCTTCCACTTCATTGATAAGTGACTTCAATCGCTCCTCGAATTCGCCACGATACTTTGCGCCCGCGAGCATCGCCCCCAAATCAAGCGAGAGTATTTTCTTCCCCTTCAGTGAATCAGGTACATCACCGTCGACGATCTTCTTTGCAAGACCTTCAACGATGGCCGTCTTCCCCACCCCAGGCTCACCGATAAGTACAGGGTTGTTCTTCGAGCGACGCGAAAGTATCTGGAGCACACGACGCATCTCTTCATCACGCCCAATGACTGGATCAATCTTTCCCTCCAGTGCGAGTTTTGTAAAATCTTGCGTGTACTTCTCGAGTACTTTGAATTTTGATTCTGGGTCGGGATCGGTCACATGCTGCCCACCACGAAGCACCTCAAGTTCTTTGACAATTTGTTTGTGTTCAAGCGGGAGGATCTTCTTTATCGATGCATCTTCAATGAGTCCGAGAAAAATATGTTCCGTACTCACGTATTCATCCTTTAATTTTTTTGCCTCGTGTTCGGCGCGCTCAAAGACAGATTTTGTCGCACTCGAAAGATATGCCTCGCCGCCACCCGATACCTTTGGAAACTTTTCCATCGCAAATACAACAGCATCACGGGTCTGTTGCGCATCAACCCCAAGCTTCTCAAAAAGTGCAGGGACAATGCCGTCTTCTTGTTCTAAGAGTACAAAAAGCGCGTGCACTGGCTCGATAGCCTGATGCTCCTCTTCCTGCGCAAAGGTCACCATGTTTTGGACAACCTCTTTTGCTTTTGTTGTGTATTTATTAATATCCATGGTTTTTGTTCTTGTTTAGTACTTTTTATTATACAACAATATATATAGTGTGTAAACCCATGTCAAGATAAGAAAAAACCGCATTACTCTGCGGTTTTTTAAAATGGTTAATCCTTTTCAAAGTTATTCCGGATAGGATCACAATCCTTACCGGGATATAGATAATCGACGATACCATCGAGTTCGATCGGGGTCTTTTTATTTCCGGCGGGGAATGGATCAAGCATGGTATTCAGCACATCGGCCATGTCAGACATACCAAAAAGGCCTTGTCCGATATCATTCGCAGAGAGTTGTCGTGCTTCCATAAAATCATGAAGATCTGCGGAAAGCTCAAACAAAAGTTTTGCCTTGAGTAGTGCTTCCCGCAAGCGCTGTGCGTTTTCTTTCTTCGGAAGAATATAATTACCCGCCGCGCGACGCCTAATCTCCGAAACAACCTCCGCATACGAATACCCCTGACCCCGTCGCTTCTGCCTCCACTGTGGCACACTCATATATACACTCCTTTGAGTTCTTACTTCTGCACAGAGTCTAATGCTTACAGACTAAAGGTCAAGGGCTTGGTCATGATAGACTATACTTCATGAAATCACTGCATGCGCGGAATATTCTTGTACTCATGGGGCTTGTATTGATCGGCGCGGTATGGCAGATCGTCACTCTTTTTGCCGGACACTACCCCATCACCAATTACCCACCCAAAGGAACATCTATTACTGCACTAGGTGACAGTCTTACTACGGGAGTTGGCGCGAGTGATATTTCGCATGGATATATTTCCGTACTTGAAAAGCGTCTTGATGTACATATTGCAAATAAGGGAGTAAGTGGGGACACGACAGCCGATGCGGCAAAAAGACTACAAAAAGATGTTCTCGATGAGCACCCACACATCGTCATCATTCTTCTTGGTGGAAACGATTATTTAAAACAGATTCCGCAAGAAGAAACATTCCGTAACTTACGTTCTATTATCGAGCGGACACAAGGTGTGGGCGCAAGTGTTATCCTTGTTGGCGTTCGAGGAGGTTTACTTCATGACAAACTTGATAAAGATTTCAAGAAACTCGCCAAGGAAACGGGGTCTCTCTTTGTTCCAAACGCGCTCGATGGAATACTCGATGATCCAACACTCATGGCTGACCAAGTACATCCGAACGACGCAGGATACCTAAAGATCGCAGACAAGATAGCCCCCACACTTGAGGGACTCATTCTTGCTGCGTCGCAAGAGGGAGAATGATCATCGTTCCATCGGACTACACGTCTCGTTCGTATTCAATGTTGCCCTCAAGGAGTTTTCCAAGGTCAAAGACTTCTTTCATCTTCTGAAAGAGTGACGGGGTTGGTTCGTTCGCCTCTCTCACAAACATCGCATCGGTTGCATCGACGCCATATACAAAATGTTCCACAACAAAAGTACGTAGCGCATCAACGTCATGTATAACATCCCCCGAATCAAGAACGATAAAAGCGACCGTGCGATCATCAAACTCGGAGAGTGGAAGGCTAAAAAGAACAGCGGCATTACCTGATCCATCGGGATGTACCTCCGCAATTCCCCCACGATACATAGCATCATTCGCAAGGATCCACGGATTCTTATTCTCCCACGCATATCGCTTTGCACCATTCTCATCGGTAAGCATACGATCTTTTGCAAGCGTCACGTCGATCAAGAAATGTTTCTGTTCATCCACGTACTGAAGTAATCGAAAAAGATCGCGCGACGTCGTTGTCGACGAATCAACAGAGAGCGCACCACTAAAGACACTGTCCTCCATGCCGATCGCAGATACTTTTTCATTCATGTATTTCACGAACTGCTTCGTACCATGATCGCGTGCAAAGACCTTTGCTGCGGTATCATTTGTATCAAACAACAGCGGGTAAATGAGCGCGCCTACAGGTATCTCGTCGGCAGAACCTACGGAATACTTTCGCAATACTGCCTGACCCAAAAGGAGCTCGCTCATACGAACTTTCTTGTATTGATTGACCGTTTCAAGGGCTGTGAGCGCAGTGACGAGCGATGAGATATTTCCCGCACTCCGCATCGACTCCGCATCACGCTCCCAAAGCACGGAACCCTGCTTCATATCTGCGACAACAAAACTCGAGGCAGATATCGGTGGAAGATCACCATTTCCACGAAGATAGTATCGCGAGGTCGTCGCAACATTTTCCTGAGATACCCCACCAACAACAAAAACCTTCGTCCCTATCGATGCAAAGTCATACACCTTTTCTGCGTCAGCTGTTGCAAGACGAATACACCCGCCGGAATACCCCTTAGGAACATCGCTCCCATCAACATATGTCGGCCAACCATGAATAAAGAAGTTTCCATAAAACTGCATACTGTATGGCATCCATGTTTCTCCTATGGAAGAAAAATGTTTGACCTCTTTCGTCTGCACGACATAACTCCCCGTTGGTGTTTGCCAGAACGTCCCCTCCCTTCCCATTGAGAGTATAGGAAATGTCTGCACGGGAACAGTATTCTCATAGAGCGAGAGCTGCATACTTCGAAGATCAGCAACGACGGAACGACCTTCACCGAGCGAGACGCTCGGTCGACGGATCTCTTCATTGAGCGCAAACTTATACAAAAGCGCTGGCGACTCATCGCGCATATGCTCACCACTCGGCAAAAGAGTGCTCCCTCCCATCGCAAAAGCGACGAAGGAAAGCCATAATCCCGCAAGAAGAAAAAGTTGCCCACCGCGATGCATCATAAAGCGTGTGAAGTTCGTTCGGACAATTGTGTACGCAAGCGACGGAATCCATGGACCCAGAAGAAGAACGATGTCGCAACAATAGCACCAAGCGTATCTGCGAGCATATCTTTTTGAGCATCCCAGATATCACCCTGACTTCCAAGATACGCCGCACCAGCTGCAGGATCTGCGCCGGCAGCATAGACCCACTCCACAAGCTCGTAGCTCATTGCAACAGAGGCAATCACAAAGACCGGATATGTCCACAAGAGGAATCGGTTCATCACGAGGCGCTTTGCCCACAACCACTCAGCGACGGCATACGCATAGAACCCTACCGTAAAGTGGGCCATGCGGTCATAGTGATTTCGCTCGAAGCCAAAAAAATTCGTCACCCAATCGAACGGAACCTTTTCAAACGTATAATGCCCACCAATAGTATGAAGAAAAATGAGCACACTCATCAAAAGATATGCAGTAGTAGAGAAGCGAATGCCTCGCACGAAGAGTATCGCAAGAACCCCCACAATGATCCACACCGTGAGATTCTCCGCGAACCATGTTGCTCGATCGACAGGACCGATCGCACAGACTGTAAAAAGCACTCCGTAGAGAGCAAGCAGTGTAGAGAGAACGCGTAGTGATGGATGTTGATTCATTATTCCCATTATATCAAAAGAAATTTTTATCCCTACTTTCCGGTCGATGACTTTGGACACAGCGCCTCTTCTTTTTCAAGTAATGCTTCCTCCTTCCTTCCTATCCACCAGTTAATGACCTGCACAAGAAAAACGAGGATGATGATACCGAGAAGTATATATCCCTCTATCTTCTTTACGTTCCCGAGAAATTTTTCGATCGCCTCACCAAATAAATATCCGCCGAAAGCAAAAAAGACAGACCAGATGATCGCTCCCGTAATATTCAAAAGGGAGAAACGGAGTGCCGACACCTTGCTCGTTCCAAGCACAACGGGAATAGCCATACGAAAGCCGTACATAAATCGAGAACCAAAAATAAGCCAATTCTGATGTCGTTCAAGCAGACAGTGAATCTTGCCGACACGCGCATGCCAGTGTGGCCTCCTTGCGAGCACGCTTCGACCCTTAAAACGACCGAGATAAAAAAAGATGTGGTCACCAATAGATGAACCTAAGATAGCGAGTGGAATGACATACTCAAGAGAAAGATGCCCCTGGAATGCAGCGAAGCCAGCAAGAATAACAATGGTCTCCCCTTCAAGTAGCGTCCCAATAAACACAATAAGATAACCGTAGTTCTGTATAAGGTCAACAAGAAAATCCATTTGGACAGTATAACACGAACGACGGGTGTTTTTTACCAGCAAAATTTCCGTTGACTTCTTGCCATGCACCAGTAGAGTAAGCCAAGAATTTACAAAAAGGAGTCCCGCTATGGAGCTTTCTATATACGTCGCAAGTCCACTTGGATTTTCCGAGGCAGGAAGATTTTTCTACTATGAGAAATTGCTTCCACAGATCACAAAAATGGGATTTCAAGTACTTGACCCATGGACACTCACGGATCCATTGGTCATTGAATTTGCAATGAGCGCCCCCGAAGGTTGCGAACAACGCAAGCGTTGGTCTCAAGTGAATAAGACAATTGGGCGCAACAATGCGGAAGCAATAAAAAAGTGTTCACTTGTTGTCGCTATACTCGATGGCCCAGACGTCGACAGTGGCACAGCAGCAGAGGTCGGATTCGCGGCAGGACTCGAGAAGCTTGTCATCGGATATCGAAGTGATTTCCGATTGAGCGCGGATAACGTGGGCTCGACAGTCAATCTTCAAGTCGAATATTTCATTCGAAAAAGTGGCGGAGACATTGTCACCACACTTAATGCACTCGAAGAAAAACTTTGCATTGTACACACACAATCAAAAAACCACACCTAGGTGTGGTTTTTTATTTATCAACCGAACGGAAGTACTCTGGTGCTTAATTATTTCTTAAGTAGATCGCGGATCTCTGCAAGTAGCACAACATCAGGAGCAGGGGCTGCGGGCTCCGCCGCCTTCTCCTCTTCTTTTTTCTTCATCGCGTTCATTGCCTTGATCAACATGAAAAGCGCAAAAGCAACAATAAGAAAGCTGAATGTGGCTTGAATAAATTTCCCGTATGCGACGGTTGCGTTGCCAAGCTTATATGCGAGTCCAGAAAAATCTAATCCCCCCGTCACGACACCAATGACCGGCATGATGATATCCCCCACCAAGGAAGTTACGATCGTTCCGAATGCACCACCGATCACAATACCGACCGCCATATCGACAACATTGCCACGCATCGCGAAAGCTTTAAATTCTTTCATCATAGATATATATATATATTTATACGTAATCACTCTATGCATTTTACCATATAAAAAACCTCATGACGGCTCATGAGGTTCTTTGAAAACAATTAATTCTGCGCTGAGTGATCGGTTGAAGTCGGAATATTCTCCTCATCACCAAATGTTGCATTTTCGAGCTCACTCCCCGCTAAGATCGTATTTACCGTAGCCTCTTGTTCCGGACTCATCTCACCTATCTGCCCGTGTTCTGCATCGATCGCACGTCCCTCTCCCCAGCTGTGCTCCATTCCCATATTTTTAAATTTAATTTAAGTAATACTGAAATTATCTCTTTGTGAATAAATCATCCTCTGAAAAACGAGTTTTGTCAAATGCAGGTCCTTCTTTGCGATAACCGATAGCGAGCGCAACCACAGACTGCATATGCGCAGGAACTCCAAGTATCTTATCAACCTCCTTTCCATCGAAACCTTCCATTGGGCAAGAATCGATCTCAAGCTCTGCACACGCACCGAGAGCAAAGCCGAGGGTAATGTAGGCCTGACGTGCGGTCCAATCAAGAGCTACATCCCCTTCTGTTGTCTTGATCGCCTGATGCATAAAGAGGCGCATGGGCTGTAATTTTAATTTTTCAACCGCACTTCCGTGCGACGCAACATCAACGAATGCATTGATACGGTCAGGGACATCCGTTCGCGCACAAAAGACCAGGAGATGTGAACCGTCAACGATCTGATTCTGCGGAAACGCTGACTTGCGCATTTCCTCTCGAAGAGCACAATCGGATATCACATACACATGGAATGGCTGAATTCCATATGCAGTAGGAGCCATGCGGATAGCATGAAGTATCTTGGCGAGATCTTCATCAGAAACCTTCTTCTCACAATCAAATTTTCTGGTTGCGAAACGCCAATCGAGCTGTGAAAGCATTGTCTTATTCATATGGCACGATTCTATCACGAAATTCAAAGTTGGCGAGAAAAAGGACTATTTCTTGTTTGTCGCAAACATTATCCCCCAGAAGATGGCAGCACTCATACACATGAACCCAGAGATGAATATGAGCAAGGATATGAGCGGAGTAAAAGGAAGCAGTCCCGTGTGACTGAGGAGATAATTCCAATCATGGATAGTTCCGTCTCCCCCCAAGAGCGGAAGTTGCATTACGACTGCATCCCCAATATATACTGATACATTAACGAGACTTTCGCCGATCCAGAATAAAAGTATCGACGAGGAAAAGAATTCAGCTCGAAAGAAAAAATAGAGAACAAAGACGAGAGGGATAAACACTTGAAAGCCTGAGCCTGCGGCGATACCAAAAAATTCTCCAAAGAAAAAGAATATCGTATGCCCCGCCTCATGTATAACAAGATTTACACTATCGATAAGATGCCAAGAATTTTGTTGGAGTGCGGCAGTCATAAAGTACCAAGCAAAAAGCAAAACGACAATCATACGGGATATGTCACGAGTCTGTAGAAAATTCTTAATAAGTTCCATTCCTCCATGATACATGGGCACACGAACAATGTGCTAGAATTATCAATAATGGACAACTCGAAACAACTCATCTGGCTCGGACTCTTTGTCGGTTCCACTGCGGGAAGTTTTATCCCACTCCTCTGGGGAGGAAGTGCACTTTCTCTTTCTTCGGTATTTTTAAGTGCAGCAGGTGGAGTACTTGGTATTTGGCTTGGATACCGAATAAGCAACTGAATTGAGTGCGAGCAGGAAACTTTTTTCTGCAAAGTTACCCCCGCGTATCAACGTCGACAATATTCCCCCTTACGACATTAGCTAAAGAGAAGTCACTCGCTTGCTTTGGTGAGTGAAGAAGTACATTCACTCCCTCTTCGTCATATCGAGGTACGAGATGCCAATGAACATGTTTGATCTCATCCATGTACATCATGTAGATCTTTTCCACCTCAAGAGTGCGCAGCAATGCATCGCGAACGCGATCGACAACATGCATAAGATGCCCATACTCAGTGTCAGACAAAGAGTGTATATCTGAAATACGCTCCTTCCACACAATAACCGTGTGCCCTTTTGTGAGCGGATAGAGCGCGAGGCATGCGTACACATACTCATCCTCGTAAAAAATAGCTTCTTTGGGTGATTGCGGCAGATCTGTCATTGATCATAATCTTATCATGAGACCTTAAAAAACAAGGAGTCCATCATAAAACAAACTTTGCGGAAAAAACAAAGCAGGTATAATGAAACTTATTATGACGTATATTGAACACGAAGACCCTGATGCAATTAGACACGAACCCGCCGTTCGTGAGCATCAAACTATTTTCCATCACAAACCGAAGACTATTTCGGACAAGATCGCTTACATGATGGTGCATATTGCCGCACGTACTGCTGACTTATTCTTCCTCAAGCGTTACGGTCATCGCGCAGTTGTCCTTGAGACGGTTGCAGCGATTCCCGGTATGGTCGGAGGATTGCTCCAGCACCTGAAGTCACTCCGCCACATTCGCGATGATCACGGATGGATCAAGACACTCGTCGACGAAGCAGAGAATGAACGTATTCATCTTATGGTTTATGTGCATGTTGCAAAACCAACAATGCCAGAACGATTCCTTATTATGGTCGTACAATTCATCATCTATCACCTCTACTTTGTTACGTATCTCTTTTCCCCACGCACGGGTCATCGTTTCGTTGGATACCTTGAGGAAGAGGCGGTGCACAGCTACACAGGTTACCTCAATCAGCTCGAGGCGGAGCCACATCGAAATATACAAGCTCCAGAGATTGCTATCCGATACTGGCAACTCCCCGCAGACGCACGCCTAAAAGAAGTTGTACTCGCGACACGAGAAGACGAGATGCGCCACCGTGACGTCAATCACGCATTCGCTGACAAACTCACTAAATAACAAAGATTGCATCATAAAAAAACAGGACGACAGATCGTCCTGTTTTTGTTCATACATCCGACGATCGACTACTCCTCAAAAAGAATCTCGAAGGGATACATACCCATACTACACATTCCCTGAAGGAGTCCTGCTTTGGGAGTGCCGAGCTCAATATCAGTTGCACCACTTGCGGGAAGGCGAACACTCACATCCATACTCGGAATACGCACCGACGAAGAGCAATCGAATGTTCCTTTTGTCATGAAACGAATAACCGTAGGAATACCTGCTTTCGCGACACTTTTTTCAGGAATATATCCTCCACGCGCGCGTATCTCAACAATTTGTTTTCCATCAACAACCGAGACGTTATTTTTTATCTCCCCCACATCCTCCGCATCGCCCCGTACTCCCCCCGTAGCGTAGAGTGCGCCACCAACAAGAACGACAGCGGCGAGAAATGAAAGTAATAATGGTTTCATCATAAGCGTCTACAAGATTAGAAATTAAAGAGTGGCGGAATAATGCCGATCACCGCAAGACTGTTTGCCAGATTGAAAAGTGCGAACATGATCACAATGAGACCCGCAGTCTTAAAGAATACCCCAGCATTTTTATTTTCATGGATAGCAAGTGAACTAAAGCTCACGAGACTAAGTACGGGCAAAGTCCCAAGCGCGAAAACGAACATTATTAATCCCCCCGAAAGAAAATCTCCCGCCCCTAATGTATAAAGCTGCATCGACTGTGTGAATCCGCAAGGAAGAAAGAATGTCACGATACCGACAAGGAGCGGAGTAAGTGTGTGATTCAACTTCGACACACCGAGGGCGTGCTTCGAAATGAACTGCGGCATTCCTATTTGAAATCGTCTTGCACCCCGGAAGACACCAAGAAGGTTGATACCCATCACAAGCATTACAACACCGATCAACACACTCAGTACGAATGTTGCAACAGTACTTAATTGAAATACTGCACCAAGAGAACCGATCACTCCACCAAGAAAAAAGAACGCAGCCAGTCGTCCAACATGAAAAAGCACCTGCGGTCTTATCTTGTCTCCTTCGCGCGCGAATGTTGCCGACATCGAAAGGACCAATCCTCCAACGACCGCCATGCACGTCGAAAGTGACGCCACGATACCGATCATGAATGCGGTACCATACGAGACACCGTCACCACTGATCAAATTTACGAGGCCGGTCTTCTGAAGCAAGACGAATGCGATGGCAAATAAGAGAGCGACAGGAATGGCGATCTTAAAATCATCCCACTCTTTTGTTTCTTTGATCTCGAAGACAGATAATGTGTATCCTTTCGGCGAGAGCACTTTAGTTAAAAGTGCTGCAACTTCTTCCTTTGACTTATCGCCAAAATCCCCCGTCACGGTGACTGAATTTGTTTTGAGGGTTGTCTTCGCATGTGACACATAAGGAAGATCTGTCAGTTCACTCTCTGTCATGAGGACGCACGAATGACAATGCATTCCCGAAACATGAAACGTGTATGTTTGTGATGTTGTACTCATATTGCTTATATTTTTTTATTTTTCAAACGTAATGAATTTCCAACGACCGAGACGCTTGAGAAGGCCATCGCGAGTCCGGCGAAGACCGGGCTCAAGAGCCACCCAAAGACGGGATACAATATTCCACTCGCAAGCGGGATGCCAATGATATTGTAAATGAATGCCCAGAAAAGATTTTGCTTAATGCCACGCATGGTCATTTTTGAAAGATTGATCGCTTTGACTATCTTGGAAATATCTCCATGAAGAAGCGTTACCCCCGCAGACTCGATCGCTACATCTGTCCCCGTTGCCATTGCAATACCAACATCCGCCTGCGCAAGAGCGGGAGCATCATTCACCCCATCACCCGCCATGACCACAACAAGTCCTTCCGCTTGAAGCGTCTTTATTTGTTTTAACTTATCCTCTGGGGATACTTCGGCAAAAACCTCGTCGATGCCAACTTCTTTCGCAATATAGGCTGCGGTATTCTTGTCGTCACCCGAGAGCATTACGACACGGATACCAAGTTGATGTAATCGGGATATTTCTTTTTTTGCACCACGCTTTACGATGTCCGCAACCATCACTACACCAAGGACATCTCTTTTTGTCGCAAGAATGATCGGAGTCTTTCCTTCTCGTGTCTCTTTTTCGAGTGACGTACGATCAAGAGATAGACCGAGTTCTGAAATAAAATTCACACTCCCGGCATAATATTCTACTCCGTCGATCTTTCCACTCACTCCCCTCCCTTTTATTGCAAGGAAATCCGAGACGAGGGGAATGGTGAGATTTTTTTCTGTTGCGGCAAGAGTGACCGCATGTGCGATCGGATGCTCTGACCTGCTTTCAAGTGAAGCAAGTATCGCAACGACCTCTTCGTCTTTCATTGCTGAGAAGTTTTGCACTGAAACAAATTCCGGCTTCCCTTTCGTTATTGTTCCTGTTTTATCCACAACAAGCACGTCCACTTTCCCAAGTCTTTCAAGCGCCGTTGCATTTTTGATAAGGATTCCCTCCTTTGCACCTTTCCCTACTCCAACGATGATCGCGGTCGGCGTTGCAAGCCCAAGCGCACAAGGACACGCGATAACCAAGATACCCACAAAAGAAACGAGGCCGTACGAGAGGGCCTGTGCAAACCCGAGGTACTGCGCACCAATGAAAACCCATGACCCAAGCGCAATAAAGGCAAGAACAAGCACAACGGGAACAAAGACACTTGATATTTTATCAGCGAGCGCTTGTATGGGAGCCTTGCTTCCCTGTGCATCCTCAACCATCGCAATGATACGCGCCAACATTGTCTCCTTTCCCACTTTTGTCGCAGAAAAAATGAACGCTCCATCAGTATTGGTCGTACCAGAAACAACAGTGTCCCCGATTTGTTTTAGGGCAGGCACAGGCTCACCGGTCACCATTGATTCGTTTACATAAGATGCACCTTCTGTGAGTATGCCATCGACAGGGATCTTGCCACCCGGCTTCACGATCACGAGATCTCCCCCTCGAACACTCTCAACAGGAATCTGCTCTTCCTTTCCACCTCTCATGACGAGCGCGGTCTTTGCCTGCAAATTAAGCAATTTTTCGATCGCATCCCCTGTTCGCTCTTTTGAGCGCATCTCAAGATATTTTCCAAGTGATATGAACGCGATAACTACGATCGTCACGTCATAGTATGTATATTCCACATTAACGAACTTACTCAGGGATTCCTCAAACGCGCTCACGATGAAACTATAAAGAAACGCAGCCACAGTACCGAGACCGATGAGTGTATCCATGTTTGCAGCTCCGTGACGGAGGAAGCGATAGAGTCCCTGAAGGTACGGCTTGCCGACAACAACGAGTGCATATGTCGCAAAGATGGGTAAAAGATGATGGAAGAATTCCATCCATATATCTGGCATCAGTGGAACGATCTTCCATTGTCCAAATATTTCCCAACCCATTACAAAGATACTCACCACCGCAAGTGGTATCATCGAGAGCACATTCACTCGAAGTTGTGCCAACTCCTTTTTTTTGTCGTCTTTCATGCGTGAAATATCGTCTCCCGCATGATGCAGATCAGGAATGATGAGCGAATAACCAAGTGGTTCGATCTTCTCGGAAAGAACTTCTGGATCAATAGATGTATCACGAAAGACGAGACTGACCGTCTCTGTCCCATAGTTCACCGACGCAGATCGGACGCCATCGATCTTTGAAAAGGTCTTCTCGATGATTCCCGCACATGATGCACAATGCATTCCTTTTATCTTGTAGGTATTCGGAGTCATATTACTTTCTTTTTAATTTATACACTTTTAAGATCTCCTCTTTTGCTTTTTCTGTTTGTCCTGATCTCATTTGATGGAGCACACATGTCCCAAGATGCTCCTCCATAAGAGCGTCTTCAACACCCGAGAGCGCACTCTTTACTGCGGAGGTCTGCGTAATGACATCGATACAGTATGTCCCCTTTTCCACCATCTCCTGTAATCCGCGCACTTGCCCTTCAATGATCTTAAGGCGACGAATGATTTTTTGCGTTGAATTTGATGACTTCATATATTCCAGTCTATACCCCCATGGGGTATGAAGTCAACTACAAAGACGTACGTATCCGCAAAAATGCTCTAGGTATTCTGCTTTCGCGACAAGATGATCCGACCGGTCGTAATGATCACACCAAGGAGAATGATCGCGACCACACCATTCGTTATGATGCTGAAATTCTCTTCCCATTGCGCACCAAGCAAAAAACCAGCATATCCATACACGAGGACAAAAGCGATCTCACCGAGCACTTCAGGGAGAAAAAAAGTCTTCGGAGGCATCTTCCCCGTCCCTGCCAAAATATTCACTAATGCATTTATCTGAGTAAAAAATCTGCTAAAGAAAATTATTACATGAGGAGATGCTTGAAAATGTTTATTCACAAAAAGATATTGCCGCGAACGAAGAGTTCGAGCAAAACCTGCGCGTCGCAGCATCAGCTCTCCATATCGTCGCGACAGAAGATACCCCGTCGCATCGCCCATGATATTTCCGAGAAGCGCGGCTGCTATCACCAAAGGGAAGCTGAAATACCCCTGAGAAGCAAATGCTCCCGCGGCCGCAAGTGCTGTCCCTGATGGAACAGGAAAGATGAATGCAGCAACAAACGAGATCACAAAAAGTCCCACATATTTATACAGAAGGACGAAAGTAAGAAATGTATCAAGAAAATTTTCCATATTAAGGAATATTCTTTGATAAGAGATATTCTTGAATGATTTCTTTCACTTGAATCAAGTATTCCTCGGGTGGCACACCCTGCTCACGAGCGGCACGACGTATCGACATACGAGGATAATGACTATTTGTGATATGCAGGCGCTCACGCAACATCTCTGCGGGAATACCGAATGACGCACTGAGATAATCGAATGTCATCCAACTCTCGATCTTTTCAATATTAGAGATCAGGCGTAGATTTACCTCTCTCCCCTGATATGCAGCATGGGGACGCAAGAAACCCGAGTGACGCAGCGAGAAATACTCACGAACAAAAAGCATGCAAACAAAGACGAATAGCATCGCAAGTATGCCAAGAAAAATGATCAATGACCTTTTGCGGCGACGCTCTTTTCCTGTCCAATGTCTTTGTTCGGAATGTTCACTCATAAGATATATATTACTCTCTGTGCTGGTCATTACCAACGATCCAAACAAAGCGAATCTTAATTTTCATCCTTAATGAAAGCACCACTCTCTAATTCATTAAATGCCTGATGAAGCTCTTCTTTCGTATTCATCACAATGGGACCGTGCCATGCGATCGGCTCATGAAGTGGCTTGCCCGCAATAAGAAGAAATCGTGCAGAGGATGAACCCGCGCGAACTGCAACATGATCACCCTTGTGAGAAAAAAGAAGTATGGCCCCCTTCTTGTGAACAGCAGGCTCTTGGAGTCCGTGTGCAAGGGTACCACTCATCATATAAATAAATGTCGTATAACCTTCCGGTACGGGAAAAATAAATTCACGCTCACGAGAAACAGTCACATCAAGATAGATCGGGTCCGCAACAATATCAGCAACTGGACCACTCACTTCCCCCACCCTTCCTGCAATAACTCTTATTTCTGCATGGGCGGAGGTGGAAGTAACGGGAATAATATTTTTTCTCACATCCTGGTAGCGCGGCTGCATCATCTTATTTTTCTTAGGAAGATTTACCCACAGCTGAAACCCAAGGAGTCCGCCCATTCCTTCCGGCATTTCCTCATGAATGATACCGCTTCCTGCAGACATCCACTGAATATCTCCACCACGAATACTTCCCGAATTTCCCAAAGAATCGCGATGTCGCACTTCGCCGTCCAAGACATACGTTACCGTCTCGATACCACGATGCGGGTGCATCGGAAATCCACCGAGATAATCTTCGGGTGACGACGAACTAAAATCATCAAAAAGGAGAAAAGGGTCGAAACGCGGAAGTTGAGGAGTCGCAAAACCCCGATGCAGTCGCACCCCCGCACCCTCAAGCACTGGATGTGCTATTAATGTTTCTATAAGTTGTTTTGGGTGATACATACAGAGACAATGACAGGCGACTGAGTTAAAATAAATTTCTTAAAAATCATACCAAGCCTCGGCGAGATGCCTCTTTAAAAAAGAGACTATCGCGGATAATATTAAATCCCGTATTGTAGAATTCTATATTCCCCGCACGAAGTAATTCTTCCTGTTCATGAAATTTCTTTTCCACCTCCTCCTTGGAAAACCATACAACAATAAGTCCATTCTTTTTTTCTTCTTCAGTGCGTAGATCCTCAGATATCTTTTCTTTCACGGAAGCGAGTACGCCATATGTCTCACATCTCTTTCCCTCACGCGCACGATACTCTTCCGTAACTCCAATGATCTCCGTCGGAATAATTACATACCCCACCTCTTCTCTGCACTCCCTATCTGCCGCAACAAAAACATCTTCACCCTCATCTATGCCACCACCAGGAAGAAGAAATATGTTGTGTATGGGATTTGTTACGAGAGCGATCTTTCCTTCATTATTTTGCAAAATGATCTTTACTGTCGGACGCAAGACCCACTCAAGTACTGAGGAAAACTCTTTATGGGGGAAAATATCTTTATCGGAGAGTGTTGCGAGATAGGTCATGTGATCATTATATTCCTGATTTGAGAAATGTTTCACATTACCACCTCCCTGATGCGCCGCCACCGCCTGACGAGCCACCGCCAAAACCGCCGAAACTTCCGCCGCCGCTACCTCCAGAAAATCCTCCACCACCCGTCCACCACGGAGGAGTTAATCCCGAGGTGTGTGCCTTCTTGTAGCCCAATGAGACAACATAATCGAAGAACAAACCACTGATGACAAGCAAGAAAAATACCCAGAACTGGGTGAGCGTGCTCAGGGTGATAAAGTAGAAAATACTCAGACTCGCTACTCCACCAAGCACCCCGCCGAGCCACCAGGACTTCGTGCGACCAAGTATCGCAGCAAGCCACTGAAGCCCAATGATACCGAGCACGAATATATTGAAAGGCTCTGTACGC
>Ga0208374_1000367_pt1 | contig 21672 bp, 16 predicted proteins | sample RifOxyC3_FD_184037 | JGI IMG/M metagenome (GOLD analysis project Ga0208374, IMG submission 184037) | Groundwater microbial communities from Rifle, Colorado - Rifle Oxygen_injection C3 (SPAdes) | ecosystem: Environmental > Aquatic > Deep subsurface > Groundwater | place: Rifle, Colorado, USA...
TAGCACGACCAAGTATATCGACATTATTTCGTAGCTCTTGCTCTTTTACCCCGAAAAGTGCGAGGAGTTCTCCGAAATAGCGTGCGAGTCTTTCATGAGAAGAAGAAAGCGTTCGGTCGATCTCCCAGAGTTGCTCATTCAATCGACCAAGTAATGTTGTAGCGGAAAGCGTCACCATGGTCTTTGCATCACCCCATGAACGATTAAGCAGTATCGTCGTGGCAGTTGGGGTTGATGGTGCGAGATCTGCAGCAAGCTGCGCAAGTGGCACATCTTTGTCGTGCCCGATAGCACACACGACGGGATGTGGAAATTCGGCGATAGCACGGACAACAAGCTCGTGATTGAACGCCTGTAGGCTCTCAAGACTTCCACCACCGCGAATGATGACCAGCGTATCAATATTTTGTGTGGAAAAATACTTGATTGCCGAAAGAATATCTTTTACTGCTGCCGCACCTTCGACTCGTGAATCCATGAATTGCACTTTGTATCCGAATTTTCCAAGATTATTAAGAAAATCATGAATGACCGCACCGGTCTTTGAGGTGATGAGTCCTATTTTCTCAGGATACGGGACGAGCTCGCGTTTTTTTTCTTCCGCAAACACACCTTCCGCGTCAAGTTTTTTCTTCAGTGCATCATAGGCCTTTTTCAAAGCACCTTCACCAACAAGCTCAATGGTGTGAGCACGAAAATTGAGTCGCCCTGAGGGTTTGTATATTTCACTTCTTCCTTCGGCGATGATCTCCATACCTTCTGCCATCTCGACACCCGAAAGATGATAATCCGAGAGCCACATGAATACTGGAAGAGTGCTTTCATCGTCACGATCTTTGATGCTGAAATACAGCGCACTTCCCTGCATCTTAAAGGACGTCACTTCGCCTCGCACGCGCGCATGAAGACGATAAAGTTCACGATTTACCACATCAAGATATGTACTGACGGAAAAGACCGTCTCTTCTTGCTTTGCGACCTTCTCGGGTGCAAGCACTTTTCCGATCGACGTGAGTTCCGACTCTTCTTCCGTTGTTATCTTTGGTGCGGCAAGTGTGGGAATGTGCTCATCAATAATAGTGAGTATCGCCTTTCCATACTCGCGATACTTTGCGTCTTTGATGCCTTTGATCGCAGTAAGTTCTTCTTTTGTACGCGGCAGTGTTTTGACGATCTCATCGAGTGCACTATTTGGCAGCACGCGAAAAAGTTCGACCGCACGTTTTGCCGCCTCATGGTCTCTCCACGCATAAAGTGTTTGTCGTAAATTCGCCATATTATATTTTTCCACCAATGAGATCCTCTTCGAACTGAAGAACTCCCTTAATATCTTTCGAGTATTCCTCGCAATCAGGGAAATCAAGCGAGGTGATCTTCTTGTAGACCGCAGCGATGAGTTTTTTTGTTCGTTCCACTTCTTCAGTACTCGGAACATACGGAAGCGTCATCGGCTCATCATGATCAATGATACTTTCCACAAACTCAAGTGCGATAGAATTCACGGGTAATTTAAAACGCGCTCCATTTTCGAGAAGAATTTTATAGTAGATAAGTTGTTGCTTATAACGATGCAACTTAAGTTTATCGTTATCGCTCTGCTTTGGCGCATCCCAATCTTCATACTCAAGTCCTGTTTTAAAATCAACAACATGATATTCGTCTTTTATTGTGCGTAAAAGATCGATCTTACCCGTCAGCACCGCATTGTCGATCACGACTCCTTCATTCTTAAAATCTACCTGAACCTGATCTGTTTGAGTGAAGAATCCTTCACGCTTCTCATGATACGCAGTAAGAACATCAATGCCGCGCTTTTCTTGTTTTTTAAATTCTTGAGGAGCGAGTCGACCCTTGGAAAGTTCACGAGTGAATATTCCAATAATATGGTCGATCGGAGGCATTTCTCCTGCGTTATATTTTGGATACATCACAAATTCAGAGAGCGCTTTATCCACCGCAGAGCCAAAGACTCCTGGGACATTTTTGGGCTGAGGAAAATTAAGGAGATTTTGCTCAATGAAATAGAGTGGTCCACCCTCGGCAACACTGAGAAAATTGTTCATGTGCGTGACCGACATACGATAATCTCGAACAAGCCGCTTCAGTATTGCCCATTCGTCTTCTTTGTACGGTGCAGCGACAATAGCAAGCGCATTCTCGTGCGCACGAATATCGATCTCTTCTTCTTTCTCTTCATCACTTGAGCCAGTCTTCTCTTCCGAGATATACCGCACAAGAGGCTTGTGCCCAGAAATATAAAGCGAATGTTTTGCACGAGTAACGGCAACATAAAGAAGACGGATAAAGTCATCCTCAGTATCACCGGCGGGGGTGAGTATCGGAACAAGCGGTGACGGAATGGGTGCCTTATTCGTTCGTCCGCCCTTTGTCCAAAGATTATCATGTGCCGAAATAATGAATACAGTTCCGAATTCAAGCCCCTTGGCGGCGTGTGCAGTCATGATCTGTACAGCATGCTCTGTCTTCATGAATGGTGACTCGGAGACAAGCGTAATATCATGCTCGCGATGCACTCTCACGAACGGCTCAACATCACGAAGGAATAGAAGCTCACCCTCGCGCCACTCACGCAAACTCTCAATGAAGGTCTTGAGTGATGCGAGGAACTGCACATAAGTTGCAGGGTGCTCTTTCATTAACTGCTTTCCAAAGTAGTACTCCTTAAACCCTGATGTGCGCATGAGTGTATCAAGTATCTGCTCAAGAGGAGTTGTTTCAGCGAGAGCAGAAAGCTCGACAAGAAGGGCGTACATTTTTTTGACCGCAGGGTCGTCATGCTTACTGATCACCTCCGCCCACGAATAATGTTCTTCTTTTGCTTTTACTGCGATATCAAAAATAACTTCTCGAGGAATGTTAAAATACCGATACGAAAGTATTGCCGGCAACAGATAATCCTTGCGTTCTTCCGCGCCGACCAATGAAGCAATGTATTCACAGATGGTAACGATCTCCTTGATGTGTGGTTCATCGAACACGTTAGCCTTTTTGATGTACTCATAAGGTATCTCGAGTTGATCGAGATACGGAAGAAGGGTTTTCAGCTCACGATGATTTCGCGCAAGGATCGCGACCTCTTCTGCGGGCGCCCCTTTATCGAGTAGCGTACGAATGGTCTTTGCAGCACGAGCATATTCCTCGATGTCCGAGTTATACACTGCAACCTCGATATCACCCTTCACAACCTCACCATTTCCTTGCGCCAAGACCTTAGAGATATTTTTGTAACGATTTTCAAGCCGATTCACTCCCTGTGTGACCACATTACGTGCAAAATCAAGGATCTGTTTATGTGAGCGATAGTTCGTATCGAGTACGATCGTCACGACGTCACGATATGTCTTATCTCTGAACTCGACAATGTTTGAGATCTCCGCACCTTGGAATTTATAAATAGCTTGATCATCATCTCCGACCACCATCACATTTGGCCTTCCTTCATGAATATAGCTTCCAGTGATCTGGCGAACGAGATTCATTTGCGCTTCATTGGTATCCTGAAATTCATCGATAAGAATGTAGTGATATTGCTCTTCAAGCTCATTTCTTAGGATTGTATTATCACGGAGTGCGTGCGCAACCTCAATGATCATGTCATCGTAGTCATATAAACCTTGTTCATTCAGCTTCTCCGTATAGAGCTTGTATATCTCCCCCACGGCGCGGACCTTTTCTTGATTATACGAATCCTTCAATATCATCGCTTCGTCGCCAGTAACAGTATATTTCTTTTTCCAGGCCGACACAGGCTCCATTTTTTCCTCATTTCGCGCATCTTCGATCGCAGCTCCAAGTGTTTTTGTAAGAAAGATCCCCGTTGTCGTACCCAACTTCGATAGTGCATCATGTATCGGAAGTAGTTCATCAAGTTTCTTAATACTTGCTCTGCCTTCTGGCCATGAGGATAAGATTGCGTTTATATCTTCATATTCCCCTTCAAAAGAATTGAGTAATGCAAGATATTCATCAGGCTTAAATCCGCCTTTCTTGATCTGATTGATACGATCAAGCGTACTCTTGAGATACACATATCCCTCGGCGGGATGAGAACTTGCAAGCGGATGCCCGTGTGGAAGTGCACGAAAGATGGACTCGATAATATTTGCACGATCAAGATCACTTGCTTGAGTAAAAGTTGCCGCATTATAGAAATATTCAGGATATCGACTGATGATGGAATTACAGAACGCATGAAATGTGTAAATACCAACGCGATATGCATCTTGGCCGATGATCTTGTGTAGTCGTTCGCGCATATTGAGCGCGCCATTCTCCGTAAAAGTAAGACAGAGGATATTATGAGGGGCAATATTTTTTTTGATCAGAATATTCGCAACACGAAGAGCGAGGAGTTGCGTCTTCCCTGTCCCAGGACCAGCAATGACCATAACGGGACCATCGATCGTATCAACTGCCTTCTTTTGCTCGGAATTAAGGGACTGATACGCTTTTTCGAATTGTGGGGTGGCTAACATGAAAAGAATTATAACATGCACACAGACGGGTGGGATAATAAAACAAAAACCACCTTATCCAGCAACGTGGAAAAGGTGGTTAGTCGTAAGCAACGAATCTCAGTGCCCCCTCAAGAGAGCACCCACGCTCAAGTGCGCGAGCGACAAGACGTAACGTCCAATAAATATCCACACTCACTGCAATGTCCTCAACGAGTGGCGAAGCTTGAGTATTAGAATCAAATTCAAATAATAATCTGCGAAGTGCACCAACTTCATCAGCTCCATCCGCAAAAAGTTCTCGATGGCACGACACGGACTTTCTCGTACGAAGTCGTACCCCAGGAAACCATTCTCCACGAGCAAGGACACGCAATCGCGCAAGTGCGATCGCCATCATGAACCAAATTTCTTTGATATCCTTATCTCCAACACCAGAGAGTGCGTCTCGCTTCAGAAGATAATGAAGTCGCTCTGATACATTTACTCCCCAGATGATGTAATACTCCTGTTTTACTGGAAACATCAAGACCGAAGGAGAATAGATGATCGGTATTTTCGTGGTAAAAGTAACAAGCTTTGCGATGTGCGATCCGGGCATTTCTGGGCCGGGAAATCTATCAAGGAGAATGATCTCGCAATAAGGTTTTCCGATCGAGTGAAATATGCGCTCGTCGATATCCTTTATTGCGCTCGCGAAGTCTGCGAGATACATTCGAAGATTCGGAATATCAACGTTCATAATATGCACTCCTTCACAATGTGCTTCCTTATTCATTATTCCCGAGAGCGGGAGGGTGTCAATATTACAACCTATCTCTCGACAAAAATACGATAGCAAGTAGACTCACAAAAGAACGCACAACAAAGGAGGATGCACGTATGACCGCCAATGTCATAGAGATCCGTAACACGATATTCGTGAATGACCGACAATACGCCCCCACAGACTGGGAAAAGGCCTTCATTGAATTTCAAGAGATCGTTGAGATAGCAAAACACTGCACGCAACGGCTTCGTATCGGAATGATCAATATCGACTACCATCCCAACAAACATTTATTTGTTGCATACGGGACACCCTCGCAGACAATAGCTGAAGTAATTCCACTCCGGCGAATGTCTCAGATCCAAAGTGCTACGCCGGACAAATATAGTGTTGCGTTCGGGCTTCTATATTTTGCAGAAGAAAAAACAAAAAAGGTTTGGCGTGTTAACCTTCGAGGTTTTACGCTCATCTTCTTGCGTGATGAAGCAAATAAATTACAGCTCATTGTTTCGGGAACGATGCCAAAAACATCACCACTCGCACACGAAGACTGCTCATAAAAGAGCAGTCTTTTTTATTGGTGGACCATAGCGGACTCGAACCGCTCACCTCATCCATGCCATGGATGCGCTCTACCAGATGAGCTAATGGCCCAATGCTGATGCATTATACAAAAAACTAACACATAAGGAAGTATGTTTATAAGCTTTCCACTTCTGATACTTCTTTTTCTAAGACAATATCATCGGCACCAAAAAGAAACTTTGTACGAAATTTCTTTCCCTCAAGGAAAAGTGGTAACCAGTACTGATCATCGGGCCACATTATTCCGTAAGGAATATCAGCAAAGGCAAACCACTTCGGCTTCATCTCTTCCGTTTCAACTGGTACACCCGAGAATGTGTCAACACGAAAGACATGCACCTCAAGGATCTCACCACGCTTTGCATCGAATTCGAACTCATGAATACCAACTTTTTCCATCGCAAGAACATTCACTCCGCACTCTTCATTCATTTCGCGTCGTGCCGCATCTTCGATCGTTTCACCCGCTTCGATCTTTCCACCGAAACCATTCCACCGCCCAACACCGAAACCGCGCTTCTTCATCCCCAGAAGCACCTTCCCATTCTGAACAGCAAGACATAGTGTTAAAAGTTTTTTCATGAAGTATTGAAATGAGTGTATCACGAATCACTAAATTTTTAATATTACAAATGGACCGTCCATCTATCATCATGTCACTATATTAAATCATTGTGGTCAGGAGTCACTAAGCAAATGCGGAGCAAAGCTCCTTATTTACTAAGTGCACCACAAGAGTACTTCCTGTGTTTCTAATTCGCTTCACTCATAAGAAAACAATGTCGCTCACGACCCTAGCTCGTCTGTTTCGTAGAACCGAAACATGACTCCGCTTTCCACAAGCTAAAAATATCAAGCAGTTGATATTTTTTTAACGCTTGTGGACCCGAGCGGACTTTCCACCTACCGTGGCGGGTGATATTCGATCTCGTGGACTCGATAACGAATATCCTTTCAAGTCCACTACGGAGCAAAGCAGTTTGCTCCTCGGTCCACAAATAAAATTCCTGTGGACTTTTATTTGTGGACCCGAGCGGACTTGAACCGCTTACCTCGTCAATGCGAATGACGCGCTCTACCAGGTGAGCTACGGGCCCAATATGTCATATGTATACTAACGAAACCGAAAGGCAGACGCAAATGAAAAATTCTTGTTTTATATGGGTAAAACAAGAAAAACTTGACACAAATCACAAAACGGCGTATCTTACTCCTCTTAGTTCTTTTACAGCAAGTGTTTCCCTCTTTCAAGGAGAAAGGCAATGGAAAGCAAAGGAAAAAGGCGCGACCGGAAGATAGGTTTCTGGTTGAGTGGCATTCTCGTCTGGTTATTACTTATGGCCTACGCTCCCCTCATGGAAAAGATCTACAAGGATCTTTCTTCAAAAAACACGAGTGGGCAAGTCGTGAGCGGACTCATTCGAGATGCATCCGCGGCAACAAAGCAAGGCACCGAGGCAAGATCAGAAAAAACACAAGTGTGTATGTACACCGTCAAAAGTGGTGACACACTCACGAATATCGCACGGCGCGCAAATGATACTATCGATGGCATTGCGGAACGCAACAACATCGAGAACATCGATATCATTCGTATCGGTCAGGTGATCGCACTTCAAATGGATAGCGCTCCTTCTTCCGACATGGCTATGTCAAAAGCTTCTTCAGAGAAGTTCATTGGCCACGCCGGAGCTTCTCAGAAAAAGCCTTTAACAAAAACTCTCGAAAAACGGAAGCAGAACGCATCTCGCACACACAACAAGAAACATGTTGATCATGTTGCAGACTCGACACACGCAAACTGTGCACTCGTCGGAACACGTATCCGAAATAAGGCGGATCGTCTTATTGCACGAGCAGAATGCATTCGGACCCATTATGGCGATATTATCAAAGACGCAGTAGCGTCGGAGGGAAATCTATTTTCTCCACTTGAGATCCTTGCCATCATGATCCAAGAGTCGCAGGGTAACCCGCGCGCAGTATCAAAAGCGGATGTCCCATGTCTCGGATTGATGCAGTTACAGCCTCCGACGGCAAAGCAGTATGGTGTGCGCAAGATCTTCGATCCGCGCGAGAATATTTTTGGTGGTGTTCGTGTATTTACGGACTATGTGCATCGCTATGGTGGCGGGAATAAATCCTACGGCCTTGCGGCATACAACATGGGCCCTACGGGCCTACGTAAATCTGGCCTTGCGCCGGAACAAGTCACGTATGTGCATGAAGTAAAAGCGATACTCTATACACTCGAGTCGCGCCAATTCACGCTGTGAGCTAATGCTCACCCGAAACCCACAAAAAGCTCCATGAATTTCCGTGACAATCCGATTGTCACGAAGGGTTACTTGCAGGCCAAATGCAAGAATAAGTTCTTTTTTTCAAAAAAACAAATCCCCCGATCATCTGATCAAGGGGATTTTTTGTATCCAGAAATAAGATATTTGGTATAACTATCTTATCCCACTCTTCACCGCATTCTGAATAAGCTCTGGAGAGAATCCTTGAGGCACTATCCCTGTACGAGCGTATTCATAGAGCGCAAGCTTGAATATTGCATTAAGGGATGAGGAGATTATTGTAAGTGACAAAAGATAGATAATGACAAGTGCGATAGCGACAACGGTCATAAAGAGACCTTGGACGATGATCACAAAAGTAAGACCAACAAAGATTCCCAACACCATGAGTATGCCAAAAAGTAGTCCGACTCCGAGATTGATGATAATGGTTTCACCCCATGTCTTACGAATCATTGCGGCGGAGTCCCTAAATGAATCTTTAATGGAAGTCTGACCAATGACGAGCGATGGAAGACTAAAATATGTCAGAATATCCCACGCAGCACCCAAAAGAGCGGAGACGATCTTCCCGACAACCTTTGATCTATTCGCAATAAACTGAAGGACAATACCGACAGTCGCAGAGATGAGTGACCATAAAAAGATCTTGTTGATATTTTGCATTGCACCATTTATACCGTCACTGAAATTCAAGTCACGACCAGTAAAGCGCGCATGAACAATAATATACATGCCCGCTTGGAAGAAACTCGCAACAAAAAACGCGGCAAGATAGTAAGCAAAAAGAATTACATAGGAAGCTACTCCTTGGCCTTGTTCCGGATCGACCTCTTTCAATTGCTCCATGCTTCCACCAAGGACGACGAAAAAGAAAACGGTGGCCATGACAATAAATACCAGAATAGAGGCAATTGCCGAAATGATTGGAAATAACATAATTTCCTTGTCCTGTTTTAAAACAGCCCATGATTCTCGTGCGATCATTTTGCTTGCTTTCCACTTCCCTATTGTGAGTGGAGTGATGTGCGTCGGTGCTGGTGTGGAAACTTGGATGGTTTCTTGTGGTGGCATAGATATCTATAATTTATAAATATCAGTATATCGTGAAAGAAAAATGACGCAAAGAGTAAATTTGAGTCTAGTTTCCTGCTATACTTACAAGCAATGAACAGCGTATCACATTCATCCATACTCAAGATGGTCAATGATGGAATCATGATCTCACTTGCGCTTGTAAGTGGCTATTTTCTTGTTCTCGAGGAGGTGGTAACACTCACACAAGAAAAGCTCGCTTGGATCGATCTTATTGATACGATCATTGCAGTCATCTTTATGTTTGAGTTTTTTGTAATACTTTTTCTTGAAAAAGATCGCGTCCTATTTTTTAAATCACGATGGTGGGAACTACTCGCCGCGATACCTATTTCGAATACAATGACTCAAGCACTACGGCTTCTTCGCTTACTTCGTATCGTGAGACTATTTCGCATTGGAGCACATATCGCCATTGCAAGAGAAAGATAGTACGGGACCGTACAGGAATCTCGACGCCTACTGCGTCAGTACCCCTTTCCCATTTATTCAGAATAGGAATTCTTCATAAATACGGGAGAAGGGCTTCGAGTCCTGTACGGAGTGAAGCAGTTCACTCCTACGGTCTCACAAAATCAAAAAACTGTCCCTGGGGACAGTTTTTTGATTTTGTGGACCGTACAGGACTCGAACCTGCCACCCCCGCATTGCAAATGCGGTGCTCTACCAGATGAGCTAACGGCCCAATATTATTCGAATTTTAAAAGAAAACTCGAATTCAAAAATAGTACACGAAATCAAAAAGAAAGACAAGTCTTAATAACCCACAAACCTCAGATCTATTTTCCTGAAAGTGCGAGTGTGACAATATGATCAAGAAAATCAGGTAACGCCACCCCTCCGGCTTGAAGTGCCTTAGGAAGAAGTGATGCTTCCGTAAGCCCAGGTAATGTATTTATCTCGAGCACGTAGATACCCCTTGGAGATATAATGAAGTCGGAACGAGAGTAATGTCGCGCACCGATCGCTTGGTGACTTTTCTGTGCAAGCTCACGAAGTTGAGACTGAATATGCGGAGCAAAGCGACCAGGGCAGATCTCTTCCGTTTCTCCTCCGTATTTTGCATCATAATCAAAAAAATCTTTCGATCGAGGAGGTACGATCTCGATCGGATGTAGTACGAGATTTTCACCCGGAGTACTTGTATCAATAACACAACAAGTTGCTTCGGTTCCCTCGATATACTCTTCAACGAGCACATCGCCATACTGACTTGCCTGTTTGATCGCAGAAACAAGGTCTTCATACGTACGTGCAATACTCGTCGCAACAGACGAACCACCGGAAACAGGCTTCACAATGACGGGAAGATGTCGATTGCGAAAAAAATGAAACGCGGTTTCTTCGATATCACCCTCGGACTCGACAACATCTCCTTCGGGCGTAAGAAGTCCTGCTTTACGAAAACGATCTTTTGCAAGACCTTTATGCATACCAAGCGCAGAAGGAAGCACCCCTGAACCAGTATATGGAATATTGAATGCCTCAAGAAGACGTTGAACCTTTCCATCTTCACCAAAAGTACCATGGAGTGCGTTCCAGACAATATCCACTTGCTCCGCGACCGTTCCAAGATCAGTGCGAACGCCATTCATGTACCAGTCACCATGCGTTGATATGAGTATATCGACAGGAAGATAGCGCTCGCTATCTAAATTACGCAACACACTCTCGCCAGTCTTTAGCGAAACGGCATACTCACTTGAAGGTCCACCACGAATGACACCGACGCGTATCTTTTTCATGACTTTATTATACAGCGGAAGGTCCACTACCGTCACTACCGCCGAGATTTATAAGGAGTGACAAATCCAAGTGTAGTTGCGTCCTCGCAAGCTACCGGGGCAAACGATCACGCAAAAGGCGGTGATACTCCACCGCAAAACGATGCGCTTCGGCGTTCGCCATGAGTATGCTTGGTCGGTACGACGAAGCAAGTTCCTTGTCTCCTAGTATTGCCTTTGGCTTGTGCCGTGCGTCTTTCACTACACTGACAACATAACAAGTGAGACCAATATCTTTCAAAACCTTAAGCGCAACACGTCGTTGTGCAACACCACCATCAATAACTATGAGGTCGGGGAATCTCCAGTTTGCGTGAGCGAATCTCCGGCGAAGGACCTCTTCGAGGTGCGCAACATCATCAGATATATCAACCTTTGTACGAATCTTGAACTTTCGATATTCTGACTTCTTCGGATATCCATCCTCAAGCACCGTCATTACTCCAACGGTGTGCATGCCAGAAATATGCGCAACATCATATGCTTCGATACGAAACGCTTTCTCGCTCATACGTGATGAACGCCTCGAAGCTTCCCGAACCTCCTCTTTGATGAGTGAAACGTCTTTGATGTGTTGCAGAGCAAATATCATACGCTTATATTCATCCGCACGTTCAAACTCCAAAACCTTCGCATTCGCATGCATTGATCTTTCGAGTTTTTTAAGAAGCATACTTTTTTTTCCTTTGAAAAAAAGTTGGATCTCCTTAATGCGCTCAGCATACTCCCTTACACTGATCTCTCCCGTACACACACCAGGACATAACCCTATCTGTCGATTAAAACAAGGTTTTACTGAGTTCGGAACACAAGTGTCACGAAAAGGAAATATCCGCCTGATGATCTTGAGTGACTCTTGAAGGTTTGAGCCCCCCGGAAATGGTCCATATACCGCAATATATTCGGATGATGCCGGAATATCTTTTGCACCAAGAAGCATCGTGCGCTCGCGAAGTGTCATCACTTTAGGGAATTCCTCTTTTGTGATAACAACATAATTAAAACTCTTATTGTCTTTTTCTTTTGTATTGTAATAGGGTTGATGCGCCTTAATGAGACTTGCTTCGAGTATCACCGCCTCAAGCACTGAGTCGGTCTTTTCGTAGCTCACGTGAGTTGCGAGCGTCACCATGTCGAGAATATGTTTCCCTCGTGTCTTAATGAGATCATTAGAAAAATAACTGCGCACACGATCGCGAAGCGAGGTTGCCTTGCCGATATAGAGGATCTTCTTTGTACTGTCACGAAAAAGATAGACCCCTGGGGCATCGGGAAGTTTTGTTTTTTTAAGATCGTCGATAGTCATAACGAAATGCGATACACTTCACCACTAAGCAGCTTTTCTTTTCTTGTGTTTTGCAAGCATCTTCTTCAAATATTGTCCCGTATAGGACTTTGCCGTATTTGCCACCTCCTCAGGAGTACCCTTCGCAACCAATTGCCCTCCGCCAAGACCACCTTCCGGGCCAATATCGATGATATAGTCAGCGGATTTAATGACATCGAGATTGTGCTCAATAAGTATGACGGAATTCCCCTTCTCAACAAGCGTCTGCAGTATCTCAATGAGTTTTTTTACATCCTCATAGTGTAATCCTATCGTTGGTTCATCGAGTAAGTAGATGCCGCGCTGTGTAGCGGGGCGATAAAGCTCAGAAGCGATCTTTACGCGTTGTGCCTCACCGCCAGAGAGCGTCGTTGCGGATTGTCCGAGTTCAAGATACCCAAGACCAACATCAACAAGAGACTTCATGCGGTCAGAAATCGCGGGAATATCTTTAAAGAATTCAAGCGCCTCTTCGATCGTCATCTTTAAAATATCATGAATGCTCTTCTTTTTGAACTTTACCTCAAGGGTCTCCTTCTGGAATCGTTTTCCCTGACAGACATCACAGAGCACATACACCGTTGGAAGAAAATGCATTTCCACTGCAATGGTGCCGTTCCCCTCACACGCCTCACAGCGCCCACCCTTCACATTAAAAGAAAAACGTGACGCCTTCCATCCGCGAACTCTTGCTTCTTCGGTCTCTGCAAAAAGATCGCGAATGAATGTCCATGAACCTGTGTAGGTCGCAGGATTCGAACGTGGCGTACGCCCAATTGGAGATTGGTCTATCAAGATAGCGCGATTCAAATATTCGGTGCCGGTGAAGCTCGCACAGTTATACGTCTGTGGAGAGCGATAGCGACGATCGAATCGTGCCTGAAGATTACGATGAACGAGCTCATAGAGGAAAGTTGATTTTCCTGAACCCGAAACGCCTGTGATAGCAACGAGTCTTCCGAGTGGAATATCGATATTCATATTCGTGATGTTGAAGGCCTTTCCCCCCTTGATCTGTAGTGCGCCTTTTTCTTTATCGCGACGTTTTTCCGGGACGGGTATTTCTTGATCTCCGCGAAGATAATCGAGGGTAACGGACTTGTGTTTTTTATCAAGCAACAATTCGTCGAGATAACCCGACACGACCACCTTTCCACCGTGCACACCCGCACCAGGTCCGATATCAATAAGATAATCCGATGCGAAGATAGTATCCTCGTCATGCTCAACGACGATGATCGTATTACCGATATCGCGCAAATTACACAATGTTTTAATGAGACGGTCGTTATCGCGCTGATGAAGTCCGATCGTTGGCTCATCGAGCACATAGAGTGCTCCAACAAGCCGTGAACCAAGCTGTGAGGCTAAGCGGATGCGCTGCGCCTCACCACCAGAGAGTGTGTTTGCACGACGACCAAGAGTAAGGTATCCGATACCGACATCAAGCATGAAGCGGAGCCTGCTTTCGATCTCCTTGATAACGACGGAAGAGATCTGCTTCTCCATTTCCGTAAGCGTGAGTGAGTGGAAGAAATCACTCGCCTCTGCGATGGACATATTCGTGATCTCGTTGATATTCTTTCCCCTCGGCGCGATGGCATCTCCTGATCTTTTCTTTGAATTTTTTGCCTCTTCCCCTGCATCAGTGTCGCCAATGGTCACATGAAGTGCTTCTTCTCGAAGACGCGCACCATGACACACTTCGCAGACTTCATCGCCAAGAAAGTGTTTTGTTCCAAGTCCATTACAACCCTGACACGCTCCCGCAGGAGAGTTAAACGAAAAAAGTCGTGGCTCTACTTCAGGATATGAAAAACCATCATCAGGGCACGCAAATTTTGCTGACATAAGCGTAACCTCCTCTCCGATCACCAGTCGTACGAGTCCCTCAGTCTCCCCAAGTGCACGCTCGACCGCTTCAGAAAGACGTTCGCGCACGCCTTTCGTATTATCAGCAAACTCGGAGACATAATACTCATCAACCATAATGTCGATGTCGTGTTTCTTTGTCTTTGTGAGCACTATCTGTTCACGAAGATTTTTAACCTTCCCATCAATGCGCGCCTTCGTATAACCCTTGCTTAAATAATCATAAAGAAGTTGGTAATATTCACCCTTTCTTCCGCGTACGACGGGTGCGTAAACACCGACCTTGAGCGTCGAGTATGTTACACCCATGACGACATCCTTTTCCTCGTGTTTGCCTATTTCAAGGACTCGCTCAAATATAAAATTGATTATCTCTTCATTCGTGAGACGTTTTATCGCTTTCCCGCAGACGAGACAGTGCGGTATGCCAATACGTGCATACAGCACACGCAAATAGTCATAGATCTCCGTTATCGTTGCCACCGTCGAACGCGGATTCGATGAGTGAGATTTCTGATCGATCGATATTGCAGGAGAAAGTCCCAATATCTCATCAACGTCAGGTTTTTGCATCTGATGGAGAAACTGACGTGCGTACGCAGAAAGAGACTCGACATAACGACGTTGCCCCTCGGCAAATATCGTATCAAAAGCAAGCGATGACTTCCCAGATCCGGAAAGCCCCGTAAATACGATCATTTTATTGCGTGGCATTTCAACTGAAATGTTCTTGAGATTGTGTGTTCGTGCACCACGCACAATGATCGTCTCTTGGCGATATGACTCGTTCTTCTTTTCAGACATAGGGCTATCCTAGCAATTTTGACCTAAAAAAGACAGTGATACTCATAAAAAACAAAACCGCTTTTCGTGGTTCAGAAAAGTTCATTATGGGGTGCATCTCTAGAGAGGCTTCCGCTCCTTTTTCATGATATTTTTTGCCTCTTCGATTATTTCATCAAGGGTGAAGTTCGCTTTCACGAGAAATTGGTCGGCACCAGACGAAAGCGCCTTCTCAACATCCTCGCGTTGTCCAAAATTTGAGAGCATGATGACACGAGTGTCTTTCAGTGCGGGATTTGCGCGGATACGCTTTAGCACTTCGAATCCGTCAATTCCTGGCAAGAGAATATCAAGAAGTACGACCTGAGGAAGTTCTTTTTCTGCGAGTGCGATACCCTGCTCGCCATCAACTGCAGCGTGAACGGCGAAATTCTCCTGAATAAGTTTTTGTGTCGCAAGATCACGAAGAAATTTATCATCCTCAACAATAAGAAGCTTTATTTGCTGTAATGAGTCACTCGCAGTGGGTGCTGAGACTGAAGCTTCTGCGTTCCCATCTTGCACAGGAGGAACAACAGTGGATGTATCCCCGAGATGTTTCTTTACTTTTGAAAAAACCTGAGATACATCGAATCGACTCTTCACAAAATAATCAGAAATACCGAGCTTTAAAGCACGACTGATCTCAACAAGATCTCCTGTTTCTGATGCAATGATAACAGGAATCTTTGCGATCACTGGATCAGCGTTTGCGCGCAGTGCTTCAAGATACTCAAAACCATCTACACCAGCCATCTTCACATCAAGAATGACAATGTCGGGATGTATGCGCATTGTCTCCGCAATGGCGGCGCTGACATCATGAGATTGGAAAGTCTCATAATCCGCAAGAGAGAAAGTCTTTAAGAGAGGAGAGATCATCTGTTGATCACTCATGACAAGTAAAACTTTTTTTGAATAGATTCCTGACATATGAATTTATTATACCAGAATAATACCTTATTGTATGAATGGCAACAGCACATGGAATGTTGTTCCCTGATCAAGTACGCTCTCAAACGTGATAGTACCCCCATGTCGTCGCACAACACTTAATGCAATAAAGAGACCGAGCCCTGATCCGTCTGTTTGTGTATGCACAGCGTTTGCAGCCCTAAAGAAACGAGAGAATATCTTATCCTTCTCTTCTTCGGGAATACCAATGCCTGCATCCCTCACCCAGAAATGAAGCTCTTTTTCTTTCATTTCAACACCAACGGTTATTGTTGTATTCTCCTTTGAATACTTTATTGCGTTATCAATAAGATTCTGTAAAACATCACGCATCTTATCCGGATCGATGCGTATCTTCGACAGAGGCTGTTGCGGTGTAACAAATTCAACACGAATATTTTTTTGCGTTGCAAGAGGCAACAAGGTTCCGATCATTTCTTGTACGAGACTTTCGAATTGCACGGGAACGAAACTATATTTTAATTTTCCTGATTCAAGTTTATCAACAGCAAGCATGTCATTCACCAGTATGATCATACGCTCATTGGAATCAAATCCTTTCATGAGTAATTCTTTTTGTGCGGGAGTCACCTTCCCCACATCCTCATCAAGAAGTATTTTGAGTGTCCATTTTATCGCAGCAAGTGGGGTGCGCAACTGATGAGCAACGACTGAAATGATCTCGGATTTCATTTTGTCGAGGAGCGTCAATTTATCATTTGCGACAGTGAGCTGTATGTCTCTTCGCACAAGTAGCTTTGCACTCTTATCGAATTCTTTTGTGAGTTCTTCGAGGCGATTCACGTGCTCCTCTTCTTTTTTGATCTGTTCGAGTAGACGCACGTCACGATCATGAATCAGTCGCGAAACATATCCACCAAAAAATCCAGTGAGCAAGTAGAAGAGAAAAATAACCGAAGCCTCAGTCAACTCAGGAGCAACAACCCTTAAATGCACCTCGATCGCAGTAGAAGTAGTAGGAAAAGTAAAAACACCTCCATGGATCAAAACAGATAAAAATACCAGTGCTCCCGATGCAAGCGCGGCGCGAATTGCACCACGAGAACCGAGTAGTATCATTGATACGATGATCGGCACAAAGAAGAATATGTGTCCGATACTATGAACTCCACCACCGGTAAAAATAAGGACAAAAAAGAAAAATAAAAGATCGGCAGTGATCTGCGTCACATTCAATCGATCAAGACTCCCCTCCACATCTCCCGTATTACTGATCTTGATGAGACGATAATGAAAAAAAATGTTCGCGCACACGAATATAATAAGCATCGTCAGCAAGACAACGAACGGATCCACGAATGCTGACGGCTCTTTCGCGATCATTGCAAAGAAAAATGCCGCGGTGAGGTAGTACCACCGCGCGTCAATCACCCACCGCGTTGAGCGTATCCGTGTTTCTGATCGAAGGTCTTTTTCCATATGTATATCTATGTTACGCAATATCACCACTACTCAGCAAGCGCCCAAATAAGTATCGAACCATTATGAAACGGGAGTTGCCCATCTATAGACCCACCAACTTGTCCATAACTATAATATCCAACAATCGGCACATCTCGACCAAACACTCGCTGAATAATGGCGATCTCATCATTTGCCTGCGCTCCAAGCATTTTCTTTCGCGCAATAGAGCTGATCACAATGATCGCCTTCGGCTGTCTCCCTCCTAATTCTTCGAGTACTTTCTTTGCGGCGAGCTCGGCCGTTTCGAGCGCTTGTTCAATATCGGAGATCATTAAACGTACCTCGGCACCGAGAGGGATGGGTGAAGTAAATTTCATTGTGCCGTCTTTATCCACAGAGACTGGATTGCGCAAGATCACATCATTGCTCTCAGGAAGAAATATTCCAAGCGGATATGAGATAGCAAGAGATGGCAATAATCCCTCATGTAATTCATGTAAATGTTCCTCCCCAAAATATTCTTGATATATGGATGATGCTGGCTTACCATCAAGCTCCTCAAGAATGAGGTCTTTCGACTTTGTAACCTTTCGCGCAACACCAACAGGTAAAAATCCGTGCATAACAGCCCCCGCAGCATGAAAATCACCGGATAACCCGAGTCCAACGATCGACCCACTATAGGCCTTGTCTTTGTAATATTGATAGGTCTCAAAAAAAAGCAGATCATCAGATGCTGCACCACCCCAAAGAGGAAAACCATTTCCAAGACGCTCGGTTGCGCCAAGTAACGCCTGGTCGCCGTTTCCTGATATCACATCAAGAAAAACGAGTGCGGAACTAATATACCCGCGAGATTCATACTCGATCTCTTCCATGCAATCTTCACCCGCACGATGGGGGTTCCAAAGAATGTGGTGACCAACCCCTCCCCAGAATTTCATTTGATCAGAAGTGATCGCAAGCACAACAACGCTCTTTTCAGTAGCAAATCCTTCGCTGGAAAGTTCACCCGCAGTAGAGCATCCAACAATAAGTGAGCCTGGTGAAGTCTTCGATATTGCTTCGATCAATTTATCCTGATCAAGCGATACTGAGCCAAACACGATCAATACATCTGCCTTATGTTCAGGTAGCCCAAGAAGTGCTTGCATACATGCTTCGGTCGCAGCCTTATAGGCGCTTGAACCAGTACCAACTCCTACACTTGTGGCGATCATACCTACTTATTCTAACACGAGAGAACATTAAAAGAAGAACCCATTCGAAAAATGGGTTCCAAAAATTTAGAGTAGATGAAAAGGAATGGTTAATTCATATTCCTTCATCACATATTTTTCACACAAGGGAACGAGCGGAGCATGCAACGTGAGCTCACGCAAAAGGATCACAAGGATCGCAGAGATGACAACAAGAGACCTTTCCTCTACCTCTTTCGAATCGGGAACCTCGAAACTGTCTCCTTCCATGAATAAGCCATGAGCAACACTCGCCTGTCCAACGATGATCATCATATCTTCTTTTCGAAGAAAGGAAGGCTCGATCATTGGTACTGCGTTATTTACAATGTGTAATTGTACCGGATCAGGGGGAATCAGGTGCAGTATTTCAAGGCCGACATTAAAATGCTCTCTTACATAATCCTGGCACTCCAAAGTCGACTCATCATCTTTCGGAAAATTGTTTAAAAGAATTTCTCTTATTGAATCAAACTCTTCACCGATCGTTTCTCTCGAAGCGAGAATGAAGTCATGATCGATACTTGAATATTCAACATCACAAAGAAACGAGAGCAGCGAGTGCGCATACACTGCATGTGCGACCTCACTAAAAAATGCCTCTTGTTTCAAGAATCGCGGGATTGGTCTCTTTCCCATGACATTCTCTCCTACAAAAAGTACTCCCATAGTTCAGAATACAGGAGTCGCGAGGGGATGCAACAAAACAAGGACGATCTCTCTTATCTGCGTTTTCGTGATGGAGCTTTGGGTTGAAGTGACTCCCCGCGAAGAAGTTTTATTTCATCACGAAGCAAAGCTGCGGTCTCAAAATCGAGTTCCTTGACGGCATTCTGCATCTGCTTCTCTTTTTGCTTGATCAGTTTCTCTGGATTCTTTTCAAAAGCTTTTTTATCAAGCAATAACAATTCTCGGAGAGTCTTATCATGTGTACTTTGCATCTCGTCGGTAATATCCTTGATCTTTTTATGTATGCTTTGGGGGGTGATCCCGTGTTCTTTATTGTATGCGATCTGTATTGCACGGCGACGATTTGTCTCATCGATAGCGAGCTTGAGTGAGCCGGTAACCACATCCGCATAAAGCACCACTCGCCCATTTATATTACGAGCAGCACGACCTATTGTTTGAATAAGTGATGTTTCTGAGCGCAAGAAACCCTCTTTGTCGGCATCAAGTATCGCCACCAATGAGACCTCGGGGAGATCGAGACCCTCACGAAGCAAGTTCACTCCAACGAGGCAGTCGAATGTTCCCTTACGAAAATCAGTGAGTATCTTTATGCGATCCATTGTTTTCACATCACTGTGTAAATATTCTGCCTTAATACCCTTCTCACGCAAAAAGAGAGAAAGATCCTCGGACATCTTCTTCGTAAGCGTCGTCACGATGACACGCTCACCCTTCTTTACGATACGCGCGGTCTCGGTGATAAAATCCGCAACCTGACCCTTGTATGCACTTTTTTCCACAACAGGACGAAGATCTATTTCTGGATCAATAAGACCCGTTGGACGAATGACCTGCTCAACGATCTGTTCACTTACTTCGCGCTCAAAGAGTGCTGGTGTTGCTGTGGTGAATACGACCTGCCCAACACGCTCCTCCCATTCATCAAACTGAAGCGGGCGATTGTCCTGCGCCGAAGGAAGACGAAAACCGTGTTCGACAAGTGTCTTTTTACGAGACTGGTCACCTGCATACATTCCACGGATCTGTGGCACAGTAACATGTGATTCATCGATGATCGTAAGAAAATCGGGCTTACCGTCTTTTGTGCGAGGGAAATATGAAAGCAGTGTTTCCGGAGGCTCTCCTGCTTTTTTGCCGGAGAAATGTCGAGAATAATTCTCAATGCCATTGCAATATCCCACCTCCTCGATCATCGCAATATCGTAATTTGTCCGCCGCTTTAAACGTTCTGCTTCAAGCAACTTCCCTTCTTTCTCAAATTTCTTTAATTGTTCTTTTAGTTCGGCGCGAATATCTACAACCGCACGATTCCGTTCCTCTTCGCTTGTAATGAAATGTTTTGCAGGAAAGAAAAAAATGGTGTGCTCAGTGCTCACGATCGCACGAGATATCGGGTCGATCTTTTGAATCATCTCAATATCACTTCCCATAAAAGTGATCTGATAGATCATCACTTCGCCTGTTGGCATGATCTCAAGAGTATTTCCTATTGCACGAAAAGTACCAGGACGAAGATCGGCATTTGTGCGATCAAAATGGATATCAACCAACTTACGAATGAGCTCGTTACGCGAAAGTCTGTCACCAATGGTGAGCTTTAAGTTCACACTCAGGTACTCTTCGGGTGAACCCAAGCCATAGATACATGAAACCGACGCAACGATAATAACGTCCTTGCGCGAGAGAAGTGCCTGCGTTGATGCGTGGCGCAGCCGCTCGATCTCTTCGTTTATTTGTGCATCTTTTTCGATGTACGTATCAGAGGTCGGAAGATATGCTTCCGGCTGATAATAATCATAATAAGAAACAAAATAGTGCACTGCATTTTCAGGAAAGAAGGAACGGTACTCCTGTGCAAGTTGCGCGGCGAGTGTTTTATTATGCGCAATGACCAATGTTGGTTTTTGTACTGTGTTTATGATATTTGCAGCGGTGAATGTTTTCCCAGAGCCGGTCACACCAAGCAGTGTCTGATAACGCATGCCTTGCTCGAGTCCAGAAAGAAGCCCGGCGATTGCCTTGGGTTGATCTCCTGCTGGTTTCCAATCTGCCTTCAACTTAAAATTCATGCTTGACAATATAGCATAAAATTGTATTTCTTGAAACCTTAGTCGCTCAAGCTTGTGTGTTGTTCTTTTTTATAGAATCTCCCGAGCACTTCTTCCTTTAATGCGTCATAGTTTCCATCTAATATGGACTGACGGATCTGTTTTACGAGATTGGTAATGAAATACAAATTATGGATTGATGCGAGTGTTGCAGCGAGCATTTCCTCTGCACGAAAAAGATGTGCGAGATATGCGCGCGTGAAATTGGTACAAGTATAACAGTCA
>Ga0208374_1000369_pt1 | contig 21639 bp, 20 predicted proteins | sample RifOxyC3_FD_184037 | JGI IMG/M metagenome (GOLD analysis project Ga0208374, IMG submission 184037) | Groundwater microbial communities from Rifle, Colorado - Rifle Oxygen_injection C3 (SPAdes) | ecosystem: Environmental > Aquatic > Deep subsurface > Groundwater | place: Rifle, Colorado, USA...
GCTGGCAAGGGTCGTGCTGGGCGCCCCCCACCTGCGTCTGCTGATCCGGATCGGGTCCCTTTCGTTGCTGTGGATGGCGCTGGATGCAGCCCAGACCGGGGGCCTGATGGGGCTTGAAGCCTTCCGCCCGCTGACGCTGGTAAACCTGCTGCATGGATTCCTCTACCCGCCGGTTATGGTGGGAGCCGTACTGCTGGATGGAGTTCGTGGCGCCGTGTGGGGGTCCAGCCTTTGCCTGGGTGTTAAATACCTGATGAATCGTCATTTCTTGCATCGTTCCCTCGATGCCGCCGCCCTGCCCACCGGCATCCGCATTCACCCGGAAGACTGGTCGGTCCTTTGGACATTCAGCCTCCCCTCCGTACTCACCGGCCTGTTGGTTACCCCCGTCACCTGGGCATGCCATGTGCTATTGGTCAATCAACCGGGCGGATATGCACAGTTGGGCATGCTGGGTGTGGTTGCATCCTGGATGCTGATTATAACATTTGTGCCTTCCATCCTGGGAAACCTGGCCATGCCGATTCTGGCCAACCTGATCGGCGGCAATGAACGCAAGGCCTTTTCCGACGTATTCCGGCTTAAAGTCGGCCTGGCTGCGGGAATGGCTCTGTTGACCGCCATACCCATTGCCTTGTGCGCCCGATTCATCTTGAAACTCTACGGCCCCTCGTTTGCCGAAGCCGAACCGGTCCTGCTGGTCTCCTGCGCCGGCGCCGTGATCACCTCGATCTTGTCACCCCTGGGCGCGCCGATAACCAGTTTCGGCCGCATGTGGACCAGTTTCGGAGTCAATGCCGTCTGGGCCCTGACTTATCTCGGTCTGGCTTTCATCTGGATCCCCAGCCACCTGGCGCTGGGACAGGCAACAGCTCAATTGGTCGCCTACGGTGTGCTGGCCATTCTGGCCTTTTTCGTAGTCCGCCGCCTGGTTGCCACCAGATGGGATACCCCGACGGGCTCAGCAAGAACGCCGTCTCAGCCTTCAATCTTGGACCCCGAGTCCGAATCTTTCATGGCGCCCATGTGAGATCAGCCTAAGCAGGGACATAATCGATCCGGGCAACACGACGATCAACAGGGGAAGAAAGAGTCGGCTCTCTTCAACCCGTGCGGTCAACAGGTGAGGCAATATATAGAGCGGGCAGAACCACAGGACAAGACGCCGGTGAAGCGGCGATTGTTTATTCCACAGGACAAATGGTAAAAGTAAAAAAAGATGATACGTTGTCAGGTAATTTGTAAAAACAGCCGGGGTTGTCAGGTTGTGCCGCAAAGCTTCCAGACCCCATCCATACCATCGAGCCTGATCCACCATGGTATTGATACCCCGATCGGCCCAACCCCACCGGAGGAGGCAATACGTGGCAAGTGATAGGACAACCATTACCGTCGATGTGGCAACAATTTCTCCATTAATCCTGACCTGTTGCCTGATTGAGATCACATTTTCATTCCGCCAATGAATCACCATATGGAGTATCGGCAGAAGAACCGCCGTTTCCTTCACCAGGGAGGCAACGACCGTCACTAACGGCAGCCAGGTCCACGCGCCTTTAAGCGACAGCAACAGGAACCAAAGGAACAATAAAAGAAACATCGGTTCATAATGATTCAGGCCTTCATTAAAGAAGGATGCATTTATCGAATATTGGACAAACAGAATTCCACATAGTGCAGACCCCCTCGGCACCCCAAAAGCTATTAACACATAAAACGTCGTAAACAGCACCAATGTCCTGAGCAGGAATACGGACAACTTCAGGGCGGTTAACACATCACCGCCTGTAAGGCGATGCCACACTTGGCACATTGCTTCATTGAAACCAACAGCCAGGATCCGATAATCATAAATACTGCGTATACTTTGACTCGACACGTCTTGCCATGACTGGCAGTGGGCAGACGTCTCCCGCCCCAAAAGGCATGCATTCGTCAATCGCAGGACCTGGAAGCGGACACTACCAAGCGACAACATGCATGCAAATATGCCTACGATCAAAATACTGAATACAGTTCCCCCTTTTTTCGCGTTCATATCCCCTCTTATTACTCAAGGTATTGCATGTATACCGGCACGCTACAAGGAAGTTCTTCCTGCTCGTCTATCCGGCATGGCACATGTGCAGACGACCCCAGCCGTATCGCACCTAAAAACTCTCAATCCGGTTCGGAATCCTGAATGACCCACACCTGTCCCATCTGTTTATCCGACAGCGACCTGCTTCCGGCGGGTGTCCGGGGAGACGGGCAAACCGTATGGAAATGCCGGACCTGTTCATCGGGAATGATTCAGCATGTTTTCACCTTGGATGAGGATCCAAAATCATACAGTGCGGATTATTTCAGCGAACATCCCAGTTATTTCAACGCGCTTGAGGCACAAGTATCGGACCCGAACAACCTGGGGAACATGATTCTGGATCGGCTGTCATTACGCCGACCACTGCCGGGCAAACATCTCCTGGATGTTGGAACCGCTTCCGGGCTCCTGCCGGCGGTTGCAAAACGCCGCGGGCTGGATGCCGTGGGCCTCGACATATCGGAATATGCTTGTACACAGGCGCGGGCACAACTGGGCATTCATGCCGTCTGCGGGACCCTGCTGAACCATCCGTTCCACGCCGGCGATTTCGACATCATCACCATGATGGATGTGATTGAGCATCTTCCACAACCCCGCCCCGCCGTGGCCGAAGCGGCGCGGTTATTGAAGCCCGAAGGCCTCCTGGCCATCATGACACCCAACTTTTCATCCCACAGGGTATGGGGCGATCGCTGGCACGGTTATCAGGCCAGTTATGAACACTTGTATTATTTCAACCGAAAAGGATTATCCCGTCTGTTGATGGATACCGGTTTTCAGGTTTTGTCGTCTGAAACTTTCGCCATGGTGGATCTCCTGCCCTACTACTTCCCGAACCTGTACCGCCATCTCCCCGGCGGATTCGCCAACCGGCTGGGACGATTTCTCTCCAACAAAATCCTGCGCCCTTTGCAACTGGAACACCGCTTATTGGTTACAGCCCGGAAAGCGGGGACATGAACACACCGGTTCAGAGCACCGTCCAGGAAGAACTGAATAACCGCAATCCCTGGTACACGGGTGACCAGTCTGAATGGGCAAATCGTCCGGGCATACGGGACATTTATGCCGGGAGAGAGCGGTTTTTCCAACGATGCCTGGACAGGACCCATGATCATTTCCGATGCCATTTGCATGTTCTCGATGCCGGTTGCGGAGACGGCTATTGGTTGACCAGGCTGGGGCACCCTCCCCACACACAATGGGAGGCTTTTGATTATAATCCGGTTCGTGTCAGACGTGCGCGTCAGGCATCACCCGACATCGAGGTGACGGAGTCGTGTTTTGCCGATTACCACCCACGCCATTTGTTTCACGTTGTGCTCTGTAGCCAGGTACTCGAACACATCCCGGATGACATCTCCGCCCTGAAGGCAATCCGTTCCTGGTTGCACCCCGAAGGCACCCTGATTCTGGGCGTCCCCAACGAAGGAAGTCTTCTCCATCGCTGGAAACGCCATCGCATGGGCGAACGATTCGTAACGGACCATATCCATTTCTACACCGAATCCGGCATCCGGGTGTTGCTCCTTCGTGCGGGATTCAAGACACATCACGTCATGCGCGAAGTGCTCTACACGGGCATTGAACGACTCCAGGATTTCCTTATCCGCCAACGGTTAGGATTCGCGCTTCTCTCCGGCTTGTCGCGCATCATTCCCTCCGAATGCTCGGATTTCTACATGGAATGCACCACCCGGTGAAATCCCTCCCTCTCATATCCGTGGTCCTTCCTGTCCGCTATGTTCACGAGGACTGGCTCCGGCAATCCATTGAAAGCGTGCTGAACCAGGATTATCCCAACAAGGAACTGATCGTCGTCAACGACGAAGCCACCCAGGATATTGACGGGTTGATTCAGGAATATAGGATCCGCAAATACATCAAGAACGACCGCAACCGCAAGCTCCCCTATTCCCTGAACCGCGGCTTCGAACAGGCCGAAGGTGAACTCCACACCTGGACCTCTTCCGACAACTACATGTTGCCAGGCATGCTGTCGCGCCTATCGCGACCACTCATTGATCATCCGGAAATATCCATTATTTTCGGTTCCTATAAATATGCCAACGACGCCGGTATACTGGAAGGGGATTGCCGCGCCAGTTTTCGTGCCGCGTGCCGTCAGGCAAACATAAATCCCGTTGACTTCGTGATACCCGGTCGATGGACCTATTTTGCAACCTTGGGGGCGGCTTTTCTATATCGACGAGCGGTCTTTGAGACGTTGAGTGGATACAACGAACGGCTGCATGGCGCCGAGGATTATGATTTCTGGATTCGCGCATCCTCTAGTTTTCGCATAGCCCATCTCTCACTCGAAGAGGAACCGCTTTACGTTTACCGGCTACACGAGCATTCCATTTCCAACACCACACCTGGGTGTTTCACCACTTCAAGGCTTAAGGTGCTGGCCCGACAATTTCTGCGCCAGCCCGGACAGTGGTTGCTGGCCAAATCCTTCGCAGTCTACAGCCGGCTGCTCCTAATGTCATCCATAAGGCAAATATGCCACCGGTTGCTCAAGATGCTAAAAAGATCAGGCCCGCAAACAAAACACCTCAACCGATAATGCCACCGAAAACTCCATTTACAAACCTCCGCCATTACTTGCGTACCATATTACGATGGTTGAGTGTACAGACCGCCTACCGACTTTATAACCGGAAAATATCTCGCAACCAATGGAAGGACCCCGCCTCCATCCACACCTATCAAACCATGATGCAATGGACATGGAAAGAGACATCGATCAAAGCGCCTTCCTACTTCAGGCGGCTGACAGGCAGTATCGATAAGACCCACGGAAAAGTACTCGAGATCGGTTGCGGCATTGGAACCATGACACGATGGATCGCACAACGGGAATCGGTCTCGCGGGTGTGGGCCGCAGATTGTTTCCCCGAATGCTTGAGCCTTTTATCTGATTATCGCCTGGAGAAAGTCACCCCCTGGCTGTTGGACATGGATAATCCATCCTTGCCACCGCACACGTTTGACTGTGTCGTGGTTTGCGAAGTCCTGGAACATCTTTATCCGGATGAGGAAATCCGTTTGTTACACATCCTTCATAAACACATCAAACCAGACAGCCATTACGTGGTTTCGGTTCCGATTGGTACGCTTATGGATCCTTGCCATGTACGCATTTTCACACGCCGCACATTCCACCGTCATCTCCGGAGGCATTGGGGTATCCCCGAAGGCACGGATTACCGCTCTGGATATTCACAAGTGGCGTGGGGTCAATTCAACACGCGTGGAACATGATGCTTCCTTCCGTCAAGAATACGGCATCGTCACCGGCAACACTGGTCGTCATCCCCACCAACCCATTGGCAGCCTATGAGGCAAAGGGATTGGTCCGCCTCAGGGAATACTACAACCCGACCGGGCTGTTCGAACAGGTTCATGCCGTCAGCCCCCTTGAAACCGGCACCTATCAAGCATACGGCATGACCGTCCATGGAGTTAAGCAAAAGCATTTCAAGCGACAACTTCAGGCCGTCAATCCGACGATCGTCCGCGCCTACGGGGGGTATTGGCAGGCGGATCTCGCCTGCCGGTACCGATTGCCCGGCGTGCCGGTCGTGGTGAGCCTTCATGATGCACCTCCCGTCCGGCCCCACCCGTCCATCCGTTATGCAGACCACGTCATCTGCATGTCCCAGGCGGTGGCTGCGGGCGCCCGTACGGCCGGAGTTGACCCTCAACGTATCCACATCCTCTCCAATCGGGTGGACCGCGCAATCTTCAAGCCTCCAATCGATCCGAAAAGCCCCCAACGGGTTCGCCGACAATTCCCAGCAGGCAAAATGATCCTGCACATTGGCCGCCCCACGCCCCAGAAAAACCTCGACACCCTCCTCCGGGCGTTGGCTCGCCTTCCGGTCGAATACTTTTGCGTTTGCATCGGACGCGGGGACCAGAGACCGTTCCGACAACTTGCACACCGGTTGAACGTGGATTCGCGCTGCCAATGGTTCGATTCTGTACCGAACAACCAATTACCCGACTGGTATGCCGCCTGCGACTGTTTCTGCGTGCCCAGCCGCTACGAGGGGTTCGGTATTGTGTTTATCGAAGCCGCCGCTTGCGGCGCGGCCATCCTCACTTCACGCATAGCCCCCATGACGGAATACCTGACGCACCGTATCCACGCACACCTGATTGAGGATTACGAGGATCCCGCGGCCCTGGCTGCAGCGATCCGGACGGTGTGTGAAAACGACGATTACCGGAAATCGTTGCAACACCAGGCGCCGCGCGCGGCCGCCCCCTTCGACACCGCACAGGTAGATGCGCAGGAAGCCGATCGGTACCGGCACTTCATGTCGCTTTCCGCCCGAACGTTATCCCGCCGCCAGCAACTGGATCTGATTCTGCATGCGCAAGCGGCCGATTGCCGTGAACAACTGGTCTCAGGGTTCTGGTCGCTCTGGCAGCACGCCAAGTCCCGTATGCCGGCGCTTCGCCGCATGGCCGCGTATCGACACCGCCACTATACTCCCGCACCATGACCGCACACCCCGACACCCCTGGCGCACCCCCCGCAATCAGCATCGTGTTGCCCGTATACAATGGCGAATCGTTCCTGCCGGTCGCCATTGAATCATGCCAGGCCCAAACCTTGAAATCCTGGGAATTGATCGTGGTGGATGACGCATCCACCGACCGCACCGCCGCCATCATCCGCACATACGCCGCCGGGGATGAACGGATACGTTGCATCCGGCATCAGGAAAACCGCATGTTGGCGGCATCGCTCAACACGGGCTTTGGATCGGCCCAGGGGATATACCTGACCTGGACCTCCGATGACAACTGGTACGAACCCACCGCCCTCCAGGAAATGAAACAGGCCCTTGACCTGCATCCCGGCGCAGGACTGGTCTATGCCGGCATGCATATTGAACGTGAACCGCATGGCCGCCAGGATCGGTCGCGCCTCTTGTCTGCGGAACGGCTTCCCCTGCAAAACGTGGTGGGCGCCTGCTTCTTGTACCGCCGCACCATCCTCGATTCGGTCGGCATGTACGACCCCCTCCTGCCCGGCGCCGAGGATTACGATTACTGGTTGCGCGCCCGTCGACAGGCGGCTTTTAAACCCCTCCGCCGGTGGCTCTACCACTACCGGTTGCACGAACACAGCCTGACCTCCACACGCCGGGACACCGTGCTGCGCAGCAGCCTCACGGCGCTTGAACGGAACTTCGGCGCCTCATGCGCGGCTCCCGCCAGGGCGTTGGCTGCACTGCATGCCGCTCGACTTGCCGACCAATTGGGCGACCCGGCGGCCGCCCGCCGCCACCTGGACCATTGCAAAACCCTCTCCCAGTGGGTATATCTCCGGCACGCCGTACTGGGGCCATTCATCCATCGGATGAGAAAACTTCGCTGATGCCCGCCGCCTTACAACGTGCGTTGAATGTACTGTTGGCCATGGCGGTCGTGCTGCCCCCCTTCCTCGCCCTGCAACGAGGCATGCTTGGAGCATCAAGCAAACTGCAGACCGTATTATGGTGTTCACCGGCCCTCGTTCTGCTGCTGGTGGTTTATTACCGCCTGCACCCGTATCTCCTCTTCCTTGGATTTGTCATTCCATTCACCATCCCACCGTTCCTCGGACATCGCCCGATCCCGCTTAATATGGTGTTCCCCCTGTTGGTATTGGCCGGTGGAATCGCCCGGTTGTGCCTGGGTATCAACCCGGCCCCACGAACGGACCGCCGTGTCAACCTGCCCATGATCCTGATTTCCGTCCTTTCCCTGGGATGGATCGCCATGGACCGTCCCGGCATGGCCAGCATGGGCGCCGGGATGGGTGGCGCGTGGGAAGCCATGCTTGCGGTTGCCGGGTTGAGCGCTTACTGGGGATGCCTCTCACTCCGGGGCATAACCCCTCATTGGGGCCGGCTGGTAAAGACCATCTGGGTGGTTTCGACCATCGTCTTGATCGTTGTCTCGATCGAGAACATCGTCAAACAATTACCGCTCGCGGATATCGTGTCCAACTGGTTCTGGCCGACGGGTTGGTGGTTCTACGGGCTGGCGCTGGGTTACGCCCTCAAAATATGGCGAAAGGAATCCAGGGTTCTTCCTCTGCTTCCCGCTTACCTGCTTGCCGCCATTATCATGATCAATGGATTATTGAGCGGGTTTCGCAGTCGCATCTTATTCGCTCCGCTTATGGCTGGTAGCGCCTTCTGGGTCAGCGGGTTTAGGAAACAAACGATCCTGGCGATTGTTGCCTTCAGCCTGCTTTGCCTGGGTGTTGCCAACACAAACCTTTATGAACGCTTCCCGGCACGGGCTCAACGCGTCTTGTCGGTGGTACGCATCGAAACCCGAACCACCCGTGCCGTCACCATTTACGGTCATGGCGAAACCGGCCCTAAATCACTCTGGCGAAAAGAGCTCTGGTCACGTGCCATGCGCATGATCCAAGAGAAACCCTGGCTGGGTCACGGCTACGCCTTCAGCAGTTCATTGTTACTGGCCGACCTGGCATCGGCCACCGACTTGTACGAGGCAAGAATGCGCGGGGTTGCCACCGCCGGCCAGTTCCATAATCTCGCCCTGAATGTCATGTACTTCAACGGCATACCGGCCGGTCTGTTGTTCTGCTACGTGTGGATTCTCAGTTTTATTCATCTCGTCCAACTCGCAAGCCGGCATGATGGCTGGAAAGGAACCCTGTTTGTCGGCATGCTGGTCTATGCCGTATCCGAAACCGGGCAGGCGTTGATGAACGGCGGCGGCGAGGATTTCCTGGCTACCTGCATCTGGATCGGCCTGGTCCAGGCATTCCGCGCCGCTGATGAACATGCCCGCACCTCAACACCACCACTCGAACCCGCACCAATCGCATGAATCCTCCGCTTCACCCACGAATCGCATTGCTTCCCGACATGCCTCCGGAATCAATACCGGCGATCCGCAGTGCCCTCCGGGTTCTTCCCGACCACCCGCGCTTGAACCGGTACCAACCGCTGATTGCATCCCTGGCTGCCACCGGCGCATGCGACGTTCATGTTATCATCGAAACCCCCGGCCTGACCCTTCCGTCACTTACGGCACACGATCAGGGGGTCTGCTACCACCTGCTTCGGCGCGAACCGTATACCCTGGCCCCGTTGTATGGTTACCGCACCGGGATCCGCCGCATCCGTCACTTGCTTCGCGCAATCCACCCGGATCTCGTGGTCGGATTCGGCACGGAACAATCGCTCGGATGGCTGGCCGTCAACAGCGGATACCCGTCCATCATCGCACTGCAAGGCATCATGGCCGAACTGTCACCCCATCTGCCGCACTGGCCCCGCTGGCAGAAATGGGCACTCCGCCGACTTGAACGTGCGGCGGTCAAACGGGCCGACGGCATCATCGCGGAAAGTCCCTTCGGGTTGGACTGGGCACACAGGATCGTCCCGGACACGCCCTCCTTCGAGATACCCAACAGCCTGAACCCCGCATTCATCACCCTGACTCCAGTCCCGAAAATATCCGAAATCTGGTGTGTGGGGGAATTGTCTACCCTGAAAAATCCCCGGATGATTCTGCAGGCCTTCGCATCCCTTCCATCGACCGACACCACCCTGATATTTGCCGGAACAGGACCGTTGCAACCCGTTCTTGCCGGACAAATCGGGAAACTCGGGCTGGGCAACCGCTGTCGACTGGTCGGCTGGATGGATCCGCCAACACTGGCCCGGCATCTTGCTGCCGCACAAATGGTCGTCCTTGGTTCATGGATGGACTCCAGCCCAAATGTCATCATCGAGGCCCATGCTGCCGGAACTCCCGTGATCGCCACCCGGGTCGGCGGCATACCTGCCCGTGTCCGGGACGGCATCGACGGCCTGCTCGTCTCTCCCGGCGATCAACCCGCGATGACACGCGCCATGCAAACGATCCTTGAGAATCCCGCAAAGGCTCAACAAATGGGCCAGGCCGGACATTCCCGCGTCCTCCGGGAACATGCCCCCGACCGGATTGCCCGCCTCCATTGGGAAGCCTATGCCGCCATCATCGGGAAATGCAGGAACTGTCCACCCGTCCCATAAGTTGCTCCATGACCGATATACAATTCTCCATCGCTACCCCCACCCGGAATTCACTGGCCGGCCTGCGCCGGTGCGTCGGGTCCATTCGCCAACAACAGGGCGCCCGATGGGAACACCTGGTCCAGGACGGGGCATCCACCGATGACACCGTGCCCTGGCTCTCCGGCCAACCCGACTTGAACTGGAAAAGCGAGCCGGACACCAGCCTGTACGAGGCAGTCACGCGCGCCTGGGCAAGGAGCCACGGCGACATCCTCTCCTACCTGAACACGGATGAACAATACCTCCCCGACACACTGGCAACCGTCGCGGCGGCCTTCGCTGCCCACCCCGGGATCGATGCCGTGTTCGGTGACGCCATCCTCTGCGATGCCGAATCCGGCTTACCTCTGGCCGCCCGTCGCGAGATTCCACTGCGTCGGATCTATATCACCCACGGCCCCTTGTACGCCCTTTCCTGCACCCTATTCTTCCGGCGTCGACTCCTGGACCAAGGACTCCTCACGTTCAGACCTGATCTCCAAATCGTGGCGGACGCCGAACTGGTGCATCGCCTGCTATCGGCCGGCATACGATTCCTCCACCTCCGACAGAATCTGGCACTTTTCGGCATATCGGGCAATAATCTGTCAATCGGTAGCAGCGGCACCTCGGAGATTAACCGGCTGCGAACCGAATGGGGAACGGCCGGGTCACCTTGGTTACTACCCATCCGCTCAATTCGTGTCTTGGAAAAAGCGTTTCACGGCTGTTATCTGCCGACCCGCATCTCATACCCGTTCTGCATCGATGAAAACGGCCACACTGTCACCCATTCGGCCCGACGGCTCGGTGCACGCTGGCGGTGGACCCCACCCGTCCCCCCCACCAAGCGAATCGGCCTTTACGCCCTGGACCTTGATCACCATCGCCTGGCATCCCCCGGCATCTTCAACTACACACGGCAACTGATCCACGCCCTCGCCGCAGGCCCGAACCCCGGTTTTCATATCCGCCTGTGGCTGTCGTCTGCCAATGCATCCGATTTATGCCCGTCCATCTTGCCCGCCTGGATGTCCGTCCGCATCATCCCCGGGAATTATGCCGCCGGGTGGCGTCGCCTTTTGGCTGACCACGGGTGGGGTGCCCTGCTTCCATGCATCGACCACGTGGATGCCGTGCATTATCCCAAGGGCTGGCTTCCCTTCTTCAAAATCGGATCGGCAGCCAGCATCGTCACCATGCACGACACAATTGTGCATTATCTTGCCAAACACTACCCCGATTCCAGGTCCCGCTTCAAACATCGCTACTTCATCAACGCCAGCCTCCAATCACTCCGGAAGGCAAACATCATCCTCACCGACTCCCGTTTCAGCGCACAGGAATTGGGAAAATTGAATCCCAACCGGATTTCCGATATTACGATCACCGATCCTGGCCCCGGTCTTTCAATCGACGGCATTCCTCCTGCCGTATTGAAACGCGATCAACTGGTTGTCATCGGTTCCCGCATTCCGTACAAAGCCACGGAAACCACCTTGTCCTTGCTTGCGGATTTTGTCACGCAATCCTCCCGCCGGTGGACCATTCTCGTAACGACATTGGCACACTGGCCCCACGACTGGGAACCCCTCCCGGCATCACTGGATGTACGCTTCACCGGCCCCATCGACGACACCACCCTCATCAACGAGCTGGCACGAAGCCGTGCCCTCGTATTCCTCAGTGAAATCGAGGGATTCGGTATGCCGGCCCTTGAAGCCTACCTCTGCGGCATACCCGTCGGTTACCGCAACGGAACCGCAACCGCCGAACTGCTTGAAAGCCTCCCCGGCGGTTGGGACGGCACCGGGCCGGCATCATTTATCCGTGCCCTGGACGCGGCACTCGCGATCGCTCCCGACGAAATCGACAACATCCGCCACAGGCTGACGGACCGTTACAACTGGCCCCATTGCGCCCGCCAGACCCTATCGGCCTACCGTACGGCATTATACGGTCCGGAAACCTGACCATGTCCTTTTACCTCGACACATTGACAGCGTGCCAGGCCCGTTTCCGGAAACATAGGGACCGGTGGCTCGAACATCAAATCCGGGATTTCGCAAAAGGCCTGGGCCGACGAATTACCGTCCTGGATGTCGGCGGATATCCGGCGTTATGGAATGACCGTCTCAGTTCATGGCCCGTGGCTTCCGTGTGTGCAATCAACCGGCGGATTCAGGCTGTTTCATCCCGATTCATCGTGGCGGATGCCCTTGCCCTGCCCTTTGTCGATCACGCCTTTGACCTGGTTCACACAAATTCCCTCATCGAACATATTCCCGCTGCACAGCAAACCCTCTGCTTTAACGAACTCTGCCGCGTCGGGAATGCCGTCTACCTTCAAACACCCAACCGCAGGTTCCCCATCGAACCACATTTCTGTTTTCCATGGTTCACCTTCCTGCCTTCAACCTGCCGCGCATGGATAGCACGTCATTGGCCGGGATCCTGGTACCATGTCATTCCCGGCATGACCGTCAACGATGCGGTCCACGATGCCCTCACCCTTCACCTGCTTACGGCCTCGGAACTCCAAGCCTTGACCACAACGGACCCCGGGCACCGCCGGTGGATGCTCCACCGCGAACGGATGGCAGGATTCACCAAATCCTTCTGCCTGTTCGGGTCCCCCGGTGACCGGTTACCATCGGCGGCTCATTAACCATGCCGGACGCCACACAATCCATAAACATCCTCGGTACCCGGATCAGTCCGGTTAACCCCTCCGACGCCATACGCCAGGTCGAACAATGGATTTCCTCTGACCGGACAGGCCGTTACGTTTGCGTGACCGGTGTCCACGGCATCATGGAAGGTCTGGACAACGCTGCCATCCGCACCGCCCATAACCGCGCCGACCTCTGCGTCCCCGACGGCATGCCCATCTCATGGATCGGCTGGTTGAAAGGACACCGGCAAATGGACCGGGTTTACGGTCCCGATCTGATGGACGCCGTCCTCCGCCATGGAATACCCCTCGGGTGGCGTCATTATTTCTACGGAGGGAAACCCGGCGTGGCGGATCAGCTGTCCCACCATCTGCAGGATCAATTGCCGGGCCTAAGGATTGCCGGAACCTGGTGCCCCCCGTTCCGCCCCCTGAACCCGGCTGAAGAGCAGGAATTGCATGACGCCATCACGGCAGCACAACCGGATTGCCTATGGGTCGGATTGAGCACGCCCAAACAGGAACTTTTCATGGCCGACTGGCATGACCGCCTCCCCGTCAAGGTCATGTTCGGGGTGGGCGCCGCCTTCGATTACCTGTCCGGGAACCTTCGTCGTCCTCCCCGCTGGATTCAACGCATCGGCATGGAATGGCTGTTCCGCCTTTGCCTTGAACCCCGACGCCTGGCGCCACGCTACCTTCGCAACAACCCGCGGTTCATCTGGCACCTTGCACTCCAGTGGACCGGTCTGCGACAATACCCGGATACGGATTAACGATGGATTCGAACATCAAAACCTTGAAGACACAGCAACTGGCCTCCGCGACTTGGATGGTGGCAATTGCCGCCCTCCTGGCCGCCTTGTTCCATTGGAACGGAAACACCTCCGACATACCCCTCTTCGGCCATTCCGTTTTCCGCTGGATGGTCATCCGGTGGGGGGATCTCGGCCAGCAATTCTCCTATGCCTGGCTGGTACCACCAGTCAGCGCCTGGCTGGTCTGGCGCCAACGCCAGGCATTGCTCGACGCACCGGTCCGGATTGACTGGCGTGGCTTATGCGGGGTGGTCGCTTTCCTTGTGCTGCACCTGCTGGGCGCACGCCTGCAACAACCCCGCCTTTCCCTGGTGGCCTTTGCCGGATTGTTGTGGACCATGCCCTGGTACCGGTTTGGTCCCGCGGTCGCCCGCCGCCTCGCTTTCCCATGCGCCTATCTGCTCTTCTGCGTACCTCTGACCTTTCTCGACACGTGGAGTTTCCCGCTCCGCCTGTTTGCCGCATCGGCGTCCGCCCTGTTGCTCAACGGCATGGGTATTGCAACCCTCCAGGTGGGGACCGCCCTCGTTTCCGCACGTCCGGACGGGTTCCGGCTGGAAGTGGCCGATCCCTGCAGCGGCCTGGGCTACCTCCTGTCACTGCTGGCGTTGGGCGCCTTGATGGCCGCCATCACCCAGCCAACCCGCTGGCGGCAATGGATACTCTTCGCGGCTTCCATTCCCGTCGCCGTCATGGCCAACATGGTGCGCATCCTCGTCATTGCACTCTGTGCACACATGCTCAACCCGGCCCTGGCCGCCGGCCTTTACCATTACGCATCCGGTTATGTCGTCTACATCACCGCCGTGCTGCTCCTGCTTGCAGCCGGACGGATACTCGAAACCCCCTGGCACACCCGATGGAACCAATGGAAATCCGCGCACAAACCCCGAACCTGATAGTGGCCGGTCTGCTGGCGGTCACCCTGGTGATCCTGCGGATCATGCCCCCCCCGCAACTCGACCCGGACTTCAATCCGGTCGCCCCGCTACCCGCCATGGCCGGCGGACTGGAAGGCGAACCCCTGCGCTATTGCACCATCGAAACCTGCCTCCGGAGTTTTGAATCCGCACCCAACGAGCCCACCGACTGCCCCTATTGCGGGGGACCATCGGACGACTGGTCGCCTGCCGAACGGCGACAGTTGCCACCCGACACCGGGTTGTCCCGGCGCATCTACCATCATCCGGATGGCCGCCGGTTCGTCGCGGCCGTGGTCACCAGCGGCCGGCAGCGCACCAGCGTCCATCGGCCCCAGATGTGCCTGCCGGGCCAGGGATTCGTGATTGAACGCGAAACCACCGAAATCCTTTCCCGGGCAGACGGTCAACCGCTCGAGATCCGCCGCCTGTTGTTACGGCGACCCTCCCAGCCAGAACAACCGTATTACGAGTTTGTATACTGGTTCAGCGGATGGCGTGGCGAGACCACCAGCTACCTCCGGCTGGCGGCCTGGAACATGGCGGATTCACTTTGGCACAACCGGGTGCGGCCCTGGGCTTACGTGTCGATGCTAACCGCACGCCCGGACGGGGACCCACGCCCGTTGGACCCCGCCTTCCAAGCCTTCGTAGTCTCCCTCCACCAGTCGCTTACGATCCCGGACTGAACGCCCCGTCCTGAACATCGAACAGCGAACAAGGAACTCTGAACTCACAAGTAAGGAACGCCCGCAAGAACCCCGAAGATCGATGAACGTTGGGCGTTCCTTGTTCGCTGTTCAGTGTTCAGCCTCCCTGTTCAATAGGCGCCGCGGGCAAACAGGACCACGCCGATCGTCCGCAGGAGAATCTGAAGGTCCAGGATCCAGTTCTGGTTCCGCAGGTAATACAGGTCCAGCACGCACATGTCATGCAGCCCCAGCTCACTGCGCCCCGACACCTGCCACAGGCAGGTCAACCCCGGCAACCCTTCCTGCCGGCTGTAGTGCCAGGGTTCATGAAACCGTTCCACATCGCGGCGCGGTAACGGCCGCGGTCCCACCAGCGCCATCTCCCCACGCACCACGTTGATCAATTGGGGCAGTTCATCCAGGCTGAATCGGCGCAGCAACCGCCCCACGGGTGTCACCCGGGGGTCCCGCCGGATCTTGAACAGGCCGCCAACCGAATCATTGAGCGGTTCCACCGCCTCCTGCTGTTCATCGGCTCCCAACACCATCGTACGGAACTTGTACATGCGGAAAAACTCACCATCCGCACCGATCCGGTCCTGCACATACAGGGCCGGCCCCCGGCTGGTCAGCCGGATAAACAGGGCGATGACGGCCAACAACGGGCTCATCACCAGCATCAAAGCAAGCGCCAGTAACAGGGATATGCCGCGCTTGATCCAATACCCGTGCGCCGCGCGCGACGGTGCATCAAAATGCAGGAACGGAATTCCCCGGATCCGGTCGGACGGAATACCGGCCTGGTCCACCACCACATTCAATGCGTTCGACAACACCTTGGTTTCCAGGTCCAGGTCCCGGGTCTTGTCCAGCCATTCCATGATGCCGGACACCGGCAGTTGCGGCTCCACGAGCAGCAGCATCCCGGCACCAGTCCGCCGGACCGCCTCTGGCAAGGCTCCCGGCACATCAGCCGGGATCCGCCCCACGACCTCGATCCCATGATGCGGGGCCGCCGTAATCAACGCCGTCACCCGGTCCGCCCACTCACCGGAACCCGCCACGATGGCCCGGATGCGGTCCATGCCGCGGGTTCGCAGCCAGGCCAGCCACCGGTCCGCCCCTGCCCGGAAAAGGATGGTGAATCCCGTGTTGAGAATCATCAGTGTGGCGAAGAAGCTGCGCGGATGAAAGGTGTTCCGGCGCAGGTAGAAATACGCATAAAACAACAGGAGCGCCGTCACATTGGTCCCGATCACCTCCCAGGCCACCATCCGGGGCTGGAGCAGACGCCGACCCGCATACAAATGCCGGAGGGCATAAATAACCACCAGCGTGGCGGTCAGCAGGAGGATGATTCGGGGTGCGCCGGCCAGGTAGAACAACTCCAGTTCCCACCCCATCGACCCCAGCCGGTCAACCCCCAGCAGGCGGTTGATACCGTCATACATCCCGTGCGCGAACACACTGTGAAACCGCAGACACCATGCCAGGTAATAGGCCAACGTCGTGGCGGCAAAGTCCGCCAGAAATACCGGCAACCAGGGGTAACGGAATCGGGCTTGCATGCAATCATCCAGCCTACCGGTCAAGGTTCATCGCCGCCAATTCGTTGGTGTCCCGCAGCCGCTTGAGCAACTGCTGGAGGATTCGGGTGACCGGTTCCGGAACCTGTTCCATCATTCCGGCCAGATCCTTCTGGGTGATGATTTCCACCTCGACATCACCCTTGGCCGTCACCGAGGCGGAACGCGGACTGTTGTCGATCAAGGCCATTTCACCGATGATCTCACCGGGACCCCGCGTCGCCAGTTCTACCCGCCGGCCCCCGTCATCCTTCCAGATGCTCACGTATCCGCTCCGGATCAGGTAGGCTTCGTGACCGGGTTCCCGCTCCTGGAACAGTGGCTGGCCGTTCGCAAACCGTTTCTTCAACAGGATGATCTTCAACATCGCGGTACCCTCCCCATTCAAATCAAACCGGCAACCGGCCGCGTAATGCCGGATCCAGACCCAGAACCGAATGCGCCCCGCCGTCCAGCACGATGTTGCTGAACACGGGGGGTCCGTCAAATACCGCCGACTCAAAATCCAGGCATCCCCGTATCCGGGTATGGATGAATTTCGCCTCCTGCTTGAATGCAGCGCCACGGAACACCGCATCCCGGTGGAATACGGCCCCCTCAAAAACAGCCGGCTGCCGGAACACGGTTTCGGAAAAATCCGCCAACCCGTGAAATACCGTCCCCCCGAATCCGTTGGCCTGCCGGAAATGGACCCGGTTAAACAGCGCATCCCTCCGGAAAACCGCAGCACCGAACATCACGGAGCGATGGAACGTGACCTGTTGGAAGTCGGCTTCCTGCTCAAACACGGCATGCCCAAACCGCGCCTCACCCCGGCAGAATACATCGCGGAAATTCGCTCCGGCCTTGAACACCGCATTCAGAAATTCGGCCTGCCCTGCAAAAACAGCCGACTCGAAATTCACCGGCGATTCAAACACCACCCCCAGAAAATCGCCACCCTGCGCCGGGAATTGCCACCCCGAAAAATCAGCTTGGCCCGTCCTGTACCGCCGTCTCGCTTCACCCCAGACATCCGCCCCCAACGGGTCATCGGCATTCTCGGCGGCATGATACAGACACATACCCTGCCCCGACCGGACCCACGCCGGTTCCCCGCACACGCCGCCTCCCTTGTAGGCACAGGTTCCCATCACACCCTCCAGAATCAAACCGGTCTCGTCCGACGTTAGCGGAATTTCTCCAGGATCTCGACCAGGGCCTGGCGTAACCGGACCGGGTCGTGCCGCAGCAGGAACTGCTTGTGCCAGAGCGCCTGGCGCCGGCTCCGTTCACGCAGGTCCCGGGCAATCGGGACAACGGTCCGCGGCAGCTTCTCCACATCCAGGTCCACCATGCGGGCACGTTCCGCCGCATATTCCTTGAGCACCCGCGATGCCGGCCGGCTGTTGTTGTACAACACGTAATGCAGCACCCCGGCACCCAGGTACCGCTCCAACTCGAGCACATGCTGGGATAACGTCATCCCGTCCGTCTGCCCGGGCTGCGTCATCATGTTGACCACATACACCTTGGGCGCCCGGCTGTTCCGGATGGCTTCCGGAATACCCTTCACCAGCAGGTTCGGCAGGATCGACGTGTACAGGCTGCCCGGCCCGATCACGATCAGGTTGGCATCCCGGATGGCTTCCAGGGTCTCCTCGTGCGGCACCACGGGATCCCGCAGGAACACCCGCCGGATCGGCCGCTTGCCGGGTTTGCGGACATTGAACTCCTCTTCAATCACCGTGCCGTCATCAAGTTCACAGCAGACATGGGTATCCTGCAGGGTCGAGGGCAGGACCCGCCCGCGCACGGCCAGGATCCGGCTGGCCTCCCGCACCGCCTGCTCGAAACTGCCGGTCACCTTGATCAGGGCCGCCAGGAACAGGTTCCCGAAATTATGACCCTTCAATCCGCCACTGGTGAACCGGTACTGGAAAAGGTCCTGCATCAGGTGTTCGGAATCACTCAACGCAATCAGGCAGTTGCGCAGATCCCCCGGCGGCAGGATGTTCAACTCCTTGCGCAACACCCCGCTGCTTCGCCCGCTGTCGGTAACCGTGACAATGCCCGTCAGGTTCCTCGAATAATGTTTGAGTGCGCTGAGCACGGAGGGGAGTCCCGTCCCCCCCCCGATCGCCACAATGTTGGGATGCATGTGGCGGCCGCGCTCAATCTCACCGATCACATCCAGCACCTCACGCAATCGCTGAATCTCGAAGTCCGGCGTCTCCAGGTGATCCCGGGGTTTCAGGTTCCGGTAATTGCCATGCAGGAGCCTGACCGATGTGATCCCCAGCTGGTTGCCGGTCCGTATTTCCTGCCGGATCCGGTCGCCCACATTCAACACCTCGCCCGGTTTAAGGGACAGCCGCTTCAAGGCTTCACGGAAATGGTCCGTCTTGTATTCGCCGCCGGTTTCAATGTCATGCACCAGCATCAGGTTCATCCACCCGTCCAGCTTGAGCTTGCGCACTTTATCCATCTGCCGGCCATGGATGCCGGAGGTGATCAACACGCGGAAGATCCCGCGTTCCTTTAATTCCTTGAGCAGGGGCAACGTATCAGGGAACAACCGTATCGTGCCAACCGTACCGCTGTTGTAGGCCGCCAGTGCATCGGCGGCACAGGTTTCCGCCCGGGGAATTTTGAGCTGCTGGCACAGGCGCTTCAAGACCTCCGGGGTCGACAGCGAACGCGCATAGAACTCCTCCATCATATTGAGAACCTGGAGGGCGGAGTTTCCTTTTGCAGCACCGGCAATCACACGCGCTGCCCGTTTACGGGCCGTCTGCGCCAGCTGCCCGGTACAATCGAACAGCGTATCATCCAGATCAAATATGACCGCCCGTATACGACGCATGCCGGTATCCTACCTGTCTACAGTTTCCCCGTCAATCAACGGCTCCCCCGGATCCGGGCCAACCGGCCCGTCCGGATCCCGAACCTGCCGCGCCCGGTACCGCCCGACCACGTGCCCGGGAATCGCCCCGGCCACCGTCCAGACAAGTCCAACGGCCGGATTCCACCGCGCGAATTCACCCCCGATATAGGTGCCGTAGGCCGGATACAGGATCCGGTACGCCTCCCGTTCCGAATCACGATTCCCGGCCTCCTGCAGGTATCCCATGACATCGCCGGTGGCAATGGATTCGTGATACAGGGGAACCAGCGGCAGCATGCCGGCTACGGCATAGGTCCCCTTGTAGGTCCGGCATGTCAGGTCACGGGCATGGGCACCCTCATGCAGGGCAATCGCCGGATGATCCGAATACAGGTTGATGGTGTGGCTGAACGGATTGTAGTGATCACCCCCGATAATCCGGCCGGGCAGAATGGCATACACCACCCAGCTCAACACCCCCACGGTGTACCGCCATCCGGCGCCCACGGCGCGGTTGCGCACCAGCCGGCCAAACTCTGGTCCCGGCGCATACTGGTTGACGCGCACCTTCACGTTGGTCAGGCGGTTGTGGTCCAGGTACGACCGCAGGACCATCACGGTGTTGGACCCGATCCGGTGGTTGTCAACCCGGCGGTCCCACAGGATCAGCTTGGATGGAATGGAAAACAACTGACCCAGCCCGTCCACCACGGAGACGGGACGCCCCTGCTCGACTTGCGGCTCGCCGGGCGCCAGGACCGGTCCCGGCCCATAGGCACGGTCCAGGGCATGGTACGGCACGGTGGCACATCCGCTACCGGCCAGCGCCATGACAAGCAATCCCAAAGCAATGCGCATGGACAGTGGCTTAAGGAACAGGCGTCGGGCCCAGGATCTCGATCTCATACAGGGAAAAACCCCATTCCGGATTGACGTTCCGCTGCAGTTCAAACTTCAGCCTGGACGTCACAACATCTTCCCGGAACGAAACCGTATCCACTCGAGGCTGTGGTTTGTCTTCCGATTTAAAGTAGGAATGAACCGGCTTCCAGGTGGTTTCCGTGGCCGCCGCAATCGCGTAACTCGTTGCCGATGCCGCCTCCCAATGCAGGCGCACCGCACGCACCGTTACCGGTTTCCCGAAATCAACCATGATGTTCTGCGGAGCCTGGTACAGGCTTGACCACCGGCTGGTCAGATCGCCATCCACCAGGTTTTGTGCCGGGCCTTCCCCTGGATAATTCGTGGCGGTGGAGGACACCACGACCGTAGCCCGCAGCGCCAGATTGGTCAATCCGTCGGTCAACAGCACCGGAGGGGTTCCGGATTCCAACGGTAAAGCCACGGGCACCATGGCGGCTTTTTCTTCCGGTTTCGATCCGGACTCATCCGTACACCCCGATAGCATCCATACGGTGCAACCGGCCAACAGGCACAACCACCCGGCAAGCGTGCGTACGTTCATATTTATTCGCCTCGTATATCCGTTTAGAATAAAAGATCCCGCAACCACACCCGAAACCCTACCATTCCGTGAATCCGCTTCCAACTGTTTTCCCATGCTCCAGCATTTCATCTTGCAGAGACGCCATGACATTCTATCATGGTCGGCACCTATGATACCTGAACGTATTCGATCCAAGCTCGCCAACGGCCAGCCTGCGCTGGGCATCAGCATCCGCTACCCCGACCCCTCCCCCATGGAACTGATCGCCCCGGCCTGGGATTTCATCTGGATTGATCTCCAACACGGCACCTGCTCCCCCGCGCAAGTCCCCGACCTTGTCCGCGTCTGCGATACGACCGGAACCGCCTCCCTGGTCCGATTCCCGGCCCAGCATGACCCCAACCTGGCCACCTGGATCCTCGACTGGGATGCTTCCGGGATTGTATCGGCCCAGGTGGACAAC
>Ga0208374_1000371_pt1 | contig 21579 bp, 18 predicted proteins | sample RifOxyC3_FD_184037 | JGI IMG/M metagenome (GOLD analysis project Ga0208374, IMG submission 184037) | Groundwater microbial communities from Rifle, Colorado - Rifle Oxygen_injection C3 (SPAdes) | ecosystem: Environmental > Aquatic > Deep subsurface > Groundwater | place: Rifle, Colorado, USA...
TTAGCTTTATCTCTTACTGGTGCAATTTTCCCAATGCTTGTTATGACAACTTTGTCAGAAAAGTTTATGGAAGCCAAATCTGAAACAGGAATGAAGTCTGCTGTTTTAGGTGTTCTCGAGACTTTGTTGGTAGTGATGGTGTTATATTATTTTATGATTTGGTCTTTCTTTGATAACTTACTTATCTCTTGGCCAGAGATAGTAATTTTTCCTATCCTGCTTACTTTGCTACTTGGTAAATTTACAGGTTTACGTATTAGTGAATATATTAGATTTAGAAGTCTCTTTTTAAGTCATATAGGTGAAGAAGAATAATTATGAAATTTTTTGAAAGAGCAAATGCTATTTTGGGAATGAACGCTCGTAATTTGCATTACGTCGGTCGTTATAATACCAAACAAAGCAAAAAATTTGCTGACGACAAAATTTATACCAAAAATTATTTGATGACTCGTGGTATGGGTGTTGCAAAAATTTATAATACTATCAAAAGGCATAAAGAATTATCAGATATCAATCCAAAAAGTTTACCACAAAGTTTTGTAATCAAGCCAAATCATGGTTTTGGTGGAGAGGGGATCATTGTTATAAAAGAGCATAAGAATTTGATTTTCAAAGATGTTACAGGAGTTGTTTATGGTTGGCATGATTTGTATTTGCATATGATCTCTATATTGGATGGTAAATATGCTATTTCTGGTTTATCTGATCAAGTGATTTTGGAAGAAATGCTTTTGCCACATAAAGATTTATTATCTTTTACCGAAGTTGGTTTGCCAGATATTCGTGTTATTGTTTTCAATTATGTACCTGTCATGGCGATGTTACGTTTACCAACTTTTGAATCTAGAGGAAAAGCAAATTTGCATCTTGGTGGTGTTGGTGTGGGTATAAATATTTCCAATGGTAAAGCAAATTTTGCAGTTCATCACGACAAATTTGTAAGAAAGTTGCCAAATGGAGAAAAAGTGAAAAGTATTCAATTGCCTATGTGGGATGAAATTTTGACTACAGCGGCCAAGGCTCAACAAGCTAGTCAGGTAAAATTTTTGGCTGTTGATTTGGTTTTGACAAAAACAGGTATAAAAATTTTGGAATTAAATGCTCGGGCTGGTTTGGGTATCCAAATTGCCAATCAAATTCCTTTGAAGCATCGTCTGGAAAAAGTAGAAGATTTGAAAGTTTCAAGTCCTGAAAAAGGTGTAGAAGTTAGTAAAGCTCTTTTTAGTGCTTTACCAAAAAAGATAGAAAAGAAAACAAAGACAAAGACTGAGAAAAAAATAATTGGTCTTTTTGAAGAAATAAATATTTTGAATACACCAAATACTTCTGTTTTGACAAAAATAGATCCTCATAGTGATGTTGTTTTGTTTGATGAATCTTTGCCAGGTATTGATAAACTAAAACGTTATTCAGATGTATTATTGAGAGGTGAGCGTGTACGTTTTCCTTTCAAAAAAACAGATTTATCATCTAGCCTTTACAAAGTAATAATTGGTGGCAAGACTTTGAATAATTTTTTGATTGATGTAAATCTTAAAGAAGAAACTGACAAAAGATTGCCTGCCAGTATGACTATTAGTGAAAAAATTATCAAAAATATTGATAAAAAGTTATCAATTATTGATAAACAATTAAAAATGTTGTCACACATAAAGCCTTTGAATCTTACAGAAGAAAAGGAAAAATTTATGGCTAGCAAAGATTTTTCTCCTAATTTTATTTATAAAAAACCGGATATCAATTTCACAGCTTTTTTGCGTGATATAAGCTCTTTGCCAAAAAATATTAATCATTCTCTTTATCCTTTGTTTATCAAAAAAATAAACGAAATTATTTCCAAAATACAATTTTTGGATTCTGTTGGAACTAGTGATTATAGTGAATCTGCTCAAGAATTATATGGTAATGTGGATGATGAACTTTTTGAAAAAGCTAAACAATATATAAAGGATAATCCTATTAAAGAAGATACTAGTAAAATTTTGGCTTCTAAATCAATTATCAAACATTTTGAATACTTTTTAGACAAAAGTAGATTGGTTGGCTGGAAAGTAAAAGTTTCAGAGATTGCAAAAACTATATCTGTTGATCCTTACAAAAAAGTTATTTATATAAACAAAAAATCAAGACGTAGTACCAACAAACTAAAAGCTCTTTTGGTGCATGAGATTGGTACACATGTTTATCGTTATGCCAATGGTGCTTTGCAAGATTACAAAATATTCAAAAGAGGTACTGCCAATTATCTGGAAACAGAAGAAGGTTTGGCTATCTATAATCAAAAAAAGATATGTTTAAATATGGGGATGAAAGATGTTTGGCCAGCTTATTTAGTGATTGCCATTTATCATGCTCAGACCATGTCTTTTGTTGATTTGTTTCATTTTTTAAAAAAAGAGTATGGTCTAAAAAATCAAAAAGCTTGGGACGCTTGTTTGCGTGCCAAACGTGGTATGTCTGATACTTCTTTGCCAGGTGGATCTACTAGAGATGCTATTTATTTACGTGGTTATTTCAAAGTTTCTGATTATTTGTCAGAAGATACTGAACAACGTCTAAAGGATTTGTATGTTGGCAAAATAAATGTTTCAGATATTAAATATTTGGAATATTTAGATAAGCCAAAGGTAAAATATTTTAATTTTGGTGATTTTGATTTTTAAAATGAGACGCAGATTAACACAGGAATTTTGTGAGTGAAAGAAAATTTTGATAATTTTGTTGTATTTATTTTTGTTCTAGTTTTTTTTGTACTTTGTAACATTATATGTTATAATTATCTCGATTAAAGAGATAATTTTTTTTATGCTTGAAAAAAAAATTTTTGATAAAGCCTATATCGTTACTGTAGACATGGGTTATGGTCATCAAAGGGCCGTTCATCCTCTTCATGAAATTGCTCAATCTGTACCAGGTATGTCTATGGATGAATATGGTATTATCAATGCTAACAAATATGGTGGTATTACTAAGTCAGACCAATTCAAATGGGAAGGTGGTAGAAAAATTTATGAAAAAATTTCGCGTCTAAAGCATTTGCCATTAGTCGGTAATTATATTTTTGGTTTAATGGACTATGTTCAGCGGATAGAACCTTTTTATCCTTATCGTGATTTGTCTCGCCCAACTCTGCAAGTAAAAGAAATTTATGGCATGATAAAAAAAGGTTGGGGCAAAGATTTGATAAACAAATTAAACAAATTAGAACATTTACCATATATTACTTCTTTTTTTACTACGGCTTTTTTTGCTGAAGAACATGATTATAAAGGTGATATTTATTGTATTTGTACAGATACAGATATTAGTCGTGCTTGGGCTCCTCTTGATCCTAAGAGAAGTCGTATAAATTATCTTGTGCCAAATAGACGTGTCAAAAAAAGACTAGAATCTTATGGTGTGCGTGAACATAAAATATTTATTACTGGTTTTCCTTTGCCAAAAGAAAATATTGGTGATAAAAACTTAGATATTTTGAAAAAAAATCTAGCTTCTCGTATTTTTAATCTTGATCCAGAAGGTCTTTACCGTAGTAAATACAAATATACTATGGAAAAGTTTTTTGGTAAGAAAATTTGTGATAGATGTAATGAATCTGATCATCCTTTGACTTTGACTTTTGCTGTCGGTGGTGCTGGAGCTCAGCGTGAACTTGGTGCTGAAATTGCTAGTAGTCTTAGAGAAGAAATTGTCAAAGGTAAAATTCGCTTGAACTTGGTAGCTGGTATAAAAAACGATGTTTTTCGTTATTATCAAGCTATTTTGGAAGATTTGAATTTGACTAGTCATATCAATAAAAATATTTTTTTGATATATTCTGCTCAATCAAAATTTGATTATTTCAAACAATTCAATGAAGTATTGCAGACTACTGATATTTTGTGGACTAAACCAAGTGAATTGTCATTTTATGCTGGTTTGGGATTACCTATTATTATTGCGCCTACTGTTGGTTCACAAGAAGATTTCAATAAAAAGTGGTTGACTTCTATTGGTGCTGGTGTTGTCCAAGAAGATCCAAAATTTACCAATGAATGGCTCAAGGACTGGTTGGCTTCTGGTTGGTTGGCAGATGCTGCTATGAACGGTTTTCTAAATGCTCCTCGCAATGGTGCTTACCATGTGGAAGAAATAGTTTTGAAAGGTAAGAAAAGTGAGATAGAGGATATGCACCTTTTTTAATTTTGGAATTTAGGAATTTTAAATTTTAAATTAATATTTATAAAAAAATCATCTAAAAGTATAAGTATGTTTATTTTAAAATTAAATAATTTAAAAATTGAAAATTGTTTCCACTCCGCCGATTGGGCGGACGGATAAATTAAAATTTAAAATTTCAAAATTCCTAAATTATTTCTTATGTTCTGGTTCCTCATTGCTCTCATTGGTTACATCAGTTTCGCTGTTGTCTTTATGTTGGACAAAGTGATAGTGAGTGACAAATTGGGCAAGCCGATTATCTATACTTTTTATTCCACTATTTACATGAGTGCTGCTTTGCTTGCTTTGCCTTTTGTAGGTTGGGGGCTTTTTCAAGGTATAGATTGGCTTTTTGCTATTATTTCTGGTCTTGCTTTTGGTTTTGGTCTTTGGACTTTGTTTTTGGCTTTAGAAAAAGATGAAACTAGTCATATTTCACCTTTCAATGGAGCTTTTGTGACTATTTTTGTTTATTTTTTTTCCAGCTTTTTTTTGGGAGAAAATCTAACCCAGTTTAGTCAAGTTGGAGTGATCGTTTTGGTTTTTGCTGCTTTGCTTTTGTCTTTACAAAAGACCAAAAAGAGACAAAGTTTTAGTATCGGATTTTTGTGGGCAATTGTGTCTGGTTTATTTTTTGCCATTTCACACGTCTTGGCCAAGTATCTCTATGATATTTATCCTTTTTGGTCAACACTTGTTTGGACCAAAGCTTTTGTCGGCTTGGTAGGAATTTTGACTTTGTTTTCACCAACAGTTTACAAAAGTTTCAAAAAAACAAAAAACAAAGATGTAACCAAAAATAACACCGCATTTTTGATAATTCTAGACAAAGTCTTGGCTATTATTGGTGTCATTTGTATTCAATATGCTATTGCTCTTGGTAGTGTGACTGTAGTCAATGCTATGATTGGTGTGCAATATGTGCTTATGTTTGTGCTTATTTTGTTTTTTACCAAATTTGCTCCTCAAAAGTTCAATGAATATTTTACCAAAAAAGAATTAGCTGTTGAGTTTATTGCTATTTGTTTAGTAGTTTTGGGTACAGCGTTTTTTGTATTTTGAGTTTGAATAGGAACACGGATTGAATGGATTTTTAATTAATACTTACAAAATATACGAATCAAATCAGTTTTTATTCGTTTAATTCGTTAGATCTGTGTTCCTGTTTGATCATTGTTAAAAATAATTTATAAGTTATTTATGAAATTTGTAAAATTTTTATTTATGTTTATCATCTTGGTAATTATTATTTTTTACGCTTTTTTATGGTTGTCTAGTATCAAAAAATATCCTGTAGATTATGGTATATCTTTTAGTGAAGAGCATGCTGCTTTTCTTGGTTTAGAATGGAAGGAAACTTACAAAAAAATGTTGGCAGAACTTAAACCAAAATATATTAGAATTGCTGCTGCTTGGAATTATGTAGAAAAAGACAATAATAATTTTGATTTTAGCAAAGTAGATTTTATGATGGATGAAGCCAACAAAGCTGGGGCAAAAGTGACTTTGGTAATTGGTCAAAAAGCTCCACGCTGGCCAGAATGTTATGTTCCAGATTGGGCTAGTAAGCTGGGGGACAAAGAGTTTTCAGAAAGTCTAAATAATTATATTGAGACAACTGTAAAAAGATACAAAGACAATCCAGCTCTTGAATATTGGCAAGTAGAAAACGAACCTTTTATAGCTTTTCATTTTGGAGAATGCGCCAATTTTCATGCAAATTTAGTTGATGATGAAGTGAAGCTGGTAAACTATTTGGATCAACCACATTGGACAATCATTACTGACAGTGGTGAACTTAGCTTTTGGAAAAAAGCAGGTAAACTAGGTGATTTGTTTGGGACTACTATTTATCGCATAGTACGTACACCAAAGGGTCTTGTTTGGAGCTATGATTGGCTACCAGCGTCTTTTTATCGTTACAAGGCAAAATTGATGGGTATACATCTTGAAAGAATGTATGTCTCAGAGTTACAAGCAGAGCCTTGGTTTACAGGTGAAGGCCCTCACAAAACACCGTTAGAGGCACAATATAAAACTATGAATTTGAAAAGATTAGAAAAACATACAGATTTTGTTGAAAAAATTGGTGTCAGTCGCGCTTATCTTTGGGGAGTAGAGTGGTGGTATTGGATGGCAGAGAAACATGGAGATAATAGTTATGTGGAGTATGTGAAAGAGTTGATGAAGAAATAGTACGAGGCACGTAACGCGTATCACGTAACATATAACCTGTATCATGTAGCAAATTTGTTACGCGTTACGGGGTATGTGTTACGAAAAACTTGTTAGTAAAAAGATTTTTGATTTTACATTATACTAAGTTAGTAAAATAATATTGTTATGTTTTTATTTTTCAATAGAGAACGAAAAGAAGAAAAAAAGATTATTCAGCACAATGGTATTTTCAAAAAAGAAATTACTCTTTTTCAAGCCGTTGCTTTGATTACTACTTCGACTATAGGTGCGGGAATTTTTAGTTTGCCTTACGCTATTTCGAAATCTGGATTATTCGTGGGAATAATCTACTTAGTTTTGTTGGGTATTTTGGTCATGGGTCTCAATCTGATGCTTGGGCAAGTCGCGGACGAAACAGGGGAAAATATGCAGTTGGTAGGTCTTGCCAAAAAATATTTGGGTAAGCCGGGTGAATATTTGATGACCCTATTATTTTATCTCATGTCTTTTGGTGTACTCGTGATTTATTTGATTGGAGAAGGGGAGGCACTGTCAGCTCTTTTTGGTGGAACCAAATTTATGTGGTCCATGATTTTTGTGGCGATTGTCTCTCTTTTATTGTTTGTAGGAATTCGAGTTGTAAAAATTATAGACTTTGTTTTGAGTATTTCTATTTTATTTATTATTTTAATAATAATTTGGATCAGTGCTCCACATGTAGATTATCAAAATTATGTTTATACTGATTTGAAAAATGTCTTTTTTCCTTTTGGTGTCATACTTTTTGCTTATTCTAGTATTACCGCAATTCCCGAAGCTCATAGCTTACTAAAAAACAAAAGCAAAGATTTGAAAAAATCCATTGTTATTTCTAGTTTTATTGTTATCGTTGCTTATATTTTGTTTGTAGTCGGTGTGCTTGGCGTGACTGGGGTCAATACTTCGGAGCTCGCGACTATTGCTTTGGGTCAGAAAGTCGGACCAATGATATATCTATTTGGTAATCTGTTTGCTATTTTGGCTATGGGTACAGGATTTTTGATGACAGGGCTTGCTCTCAAAGATTCTTTGGTGTGGGATTACAAAATTTCTAATATAAAATCTTTTTTGATTACAGTTGTTATACCTTTGATTATATTTTCTCTTGGGGTGAGACAATTCATCGCTGTGATTGATATTGTTGGTGGTGTCGTCGTAAGTAGTCAAATGCTTTTGGCTTTACTTATCTATTGGCGAGCCAAGACTATGGGTCATTTGAAAAATGGTAAGTATCAGCTTCATCATATACTTTTGACGATGATTCCTTTGTTTCTGATTTTGCTCATTGGTACTATTTATAGTGTGGTGAAGTTGTTTCTATAATATTGGCGCTATTAAAACATGAAAAAAATAATCTCGGTGGAGATTATTTTTGTTTTTCCGTTAATCAATTGGCTATATAGGCTGTAGTTTTTCCTTTTCCTGTAGCTTTAATCATTTTTATTTTCTTTAATTTTTGTAATTGTAATTGTGCAGATCGGCGTGGACAAGATAAAATATCCTCAACATCTTTTACAGCGATTCTACCAACTTGGTCTAAGAAGTCAATAATTTTTAGTTGCTCTGGAGTAAGATAAATTTGTGATTTTATTTTTCCGTCAACATTACGAGTAGATAATGGTAAAACTTTGTTTTTTACCTCGTCGATTTCTTTTTTGAATCCTTTTACAAAGTATTCCAACCAAGAAGTAATGTCTTTGCGTCGCTCATCATAAGTTTTGCCTAAATTAATGGCTTTGTAATATGACGGTCTGTCAGTATTATAAAAATCTTCTAATGCAAACAATCGACGAAAATCATATCCGCGCTGGTAAAGTATTAAGGTGGCTAAGGCACGAGCTGTACGTCCGTTTCCATCGTTAAAGGGATGGATTGCAGCAATTTCCATGTGTGCAATGGCGGCTACAAGCACAGGGCTTATTTCTTGTTTTTCGCTTTCTTTAAGCCAGGCGATAAATTTAGTCATAAGTTGGGGTACACGCTTGGCTTCAGGCCCAGTGTATAAGGTTTCTTGTGGTATACCTAAGCGTCGACGGACGATATAAATCGGGCCTGGTCGGTAATGTCCGCAATATTGTGGATCTAAAGTTTTGGCTGTTACTAATTTATGTATTTTTAAAATAACTTTTTCAGTTATTGGTTGTTTTTCGGTTACGGTTTTTTCAATAAATTTTAAAGCATCGAGATAATTTTTTACTTCATAAATATCCCTATCGGGTGCATCGACTTTTTTCTTGGCGTATAATGCTTCTACCTGCCCCATATTTAATTGATTTCCCTCAATCTCGGTGGAGTGGTGGGTCATGCGGATAATGGCTTGTCGGCGTAATTTTATTTCTTGTTGTGGTAGAATTTTGGCTCGATCAATAATGCCTTTGGCTTCCGCAATTGCGGTGAGGTCGCCCAGAATTTTATTGGTATGTTTGTATTTAGGGTTAAACATATTGTGTGATTATGATTATATATTACACGAGTATCATATCATAAAATAGCGGTTCGCGCAAGATACGCGCAAGATACGCGCAAAGAAAATGCTTTTGGCTTTACTTATCTACTGGCGAGCTAAGACTATGGGTCATTTGAAAAATGGTAAGTACCAGCTTCATCATATACTTTTGACGATGATTCCTTTGTTTCTGATTTTGCTGATTGGTACTATTTATAGTGTGGTGAAGTTGTTTTTTTGACACTGATTCCTCCCAAGGCGGATAAATTAGACTGATTTTATAGGATTACACTGATTATATACATTTCACCCTACGGGTGATCAGCTTGGGGCTAAAAAACAAAAAAACAATTCCGATTGAGGGGATTGTTTTTTTAGTTTTTTGAAAAATTATTTTCCAGCATTTGCCTGCAACAATTTTGCAAGCTTTATTAATTTTGCTAGATGTTCATTTTGGACATTATCAATTATTAAATGGTGAGGGGAAAAATACAATCCATTTCAATATCAATAGTTCCTTTTGCTGGTAATACAAAGATTTAACCTGATTTTGAATCTTTTGGCAGAATTAACATAGTACCTTCTTCTTCACATCTTTTTATTATTTCTTAGGTTTATTATGTTTAATTTTTTTCTTTACGTTTTTTTCGAGTTGTACAAAACGATCAAAATCACTTGCAAATAATCGATCTTGTACGATGCGATACTTTTCAAATTCAGATTCGGCAAATTCTTTTGCAAGTTCGCGGGTGACTTTTCCTGCATCGGAAAGTACCTCTCGATCGGTCATCTGGATAAATCGATCAAGTCTTTCTGCCCAATCTGTCATGGTCATGGGGATGTGACGTGTTGCCATATCTTCTGCAAGATCCAAGTATGCAGAAACCATGCGTTCAAGAGAAAAAAGTTCTGTCTCTGTGAGATAATTTTTTGCCACGGAAACATCAAATTTTTGAATCTTCCCATCTGGAGCATCTGTCCAACTCGTAAGTCCCATATTGTCCTTTTCAGCGTTTGCTCGTGATACTATGACTTCAGCAGCTGTTTGTCCATGAATAGCCCAATGTAGTTTATTTTGCACCATGGCAAAGAATTGTTTTGTCGTTTCGGCTTTCTGATCATAATCAATCGCCGTAGTATAAATGTCGGTTATTTTTTGATAAAATTTTCTCTCTGACAACCTAATTTCTCTTATACGGGAGAGTAATTCTTCAAAAAATTGTTCGGTAAGTATTGTCCCTCCATGTTTCAAGCGTTCATCATCCATGACAAATCCCTTGATAGTAAATTCTTTGATAATTTCTCCTGCCCATTTGCGAAACTGCACAGCCCGTTCATTATTTACCTTAAAACCTATAGCAGTAATCGCATGCAGGTTATAGTGTTGGACGTTGTAATTTTTGCCATCTGAAGCAGTTATCCGGAATTTCCGGATAACTGAATCTTTATCTAATTCATTATCTTGAAATATATTCAGGAGATGTTCATTTATTGTTCTAACATCTACTCCGTAGAGTGTAGCTATCAATTTTTGTGTGAGCCACAAGTTTTCATCTTCATATCGCAGTTCGACCGCAGTTTCTTGTCCGCCAATAGCCGATACATAGGAAAGATACTCTGCTGTTGATGAGCGAATGGTAATATTTTTTGTTTTTTTATTGGGTTTTGTCATATTTCTGGTTTGTTTATATTGGTCATAGTAATGTAAACATTTTATACGATTTTGTTTATATTGTGAAGTGTGATATAAACTAAATGTATTTCAATTTTTATATTATTTTTCATAAACTATAAAACAAGCTCTTTCCTATAATTCAAATCTTTTTCTCCAAAACAATCTGATCATCCCAACCTTCTACTCTAGCTTTTTTGTAGAGTATTCTTTCAAAGCCGTTTTTGTAATAAAAAGAGCGAGTTCTTTCATAAGGCTCGTAATCATCTTCATCTGGCAAAGTTTCTACTTCAATTGAGGTAAAACCTAATTTTTTGCTTTCATTTTCTAGCCACTTCAACAATTGTTGTCCGATACCTTTTCTTTGTTTTTCTTTTTTTATACCCATCCACATTAATAACATTTTTCCACAATAGGATGTATAACATAGGAATCCCAAAACTTGTTTATCTTCTTTTGCTACGACCACACTGTTCAATTCGAAATCAATCTTCATGTTTTTTAATCCTTCTTTATTGAACCAGTCCTTTAGATCATTAGCTATTTTTAGTGCTTCTTTTTTGTCATTTTTTGTTGCTTTGGTTATTTTCATAGGTGTAATAATTTAATGTAGCTTTTAATTTTTTGTGTCAATAATTTTATTACGATAGTATATTTCAAGGCATTAATCAATCAAAAAATCTAGTTGTTCTTTTGGTATGCCCATTTCAATTCCGTATTCAATCGCTGGTGTCCATGATTTTTTGTCATCATAATTGAATTCAAATCTTTTGCCATGAAAAATAACAATTACGTTTTTATCTTTCCAAAAATGCATATACCATTTAGGTTTGATATTATCGGACAAACGTTTAATATCTTCGTGTGTAATAGAAACAGTATATAAGTGCCATCTGTCTGCTGGATTTTCATCGTTTGAAATTTTAGAATCAATAACTTCAAAATCATTAATAACACTATTATCAATCAAACTTTCTTCAACTATTGTTCCTTTGTACATATCTGTCATATTACTATTTTATAATTATGAGATAATAATTTTTTTTCTAGTTCAATATCAATATTATTTTTAATTCCATTTTTGATAAATTTATTTAATGCTTTGTATGCAATAATTTTTTTTATTATCTGAATGTCTTTTTCTGATGCATTTAATTCTATACCTTCAAGATAACTATTAAAATAATTTTCATCTTTTATCATCCAAGGATGTGTTGATATAGGAAACCAATCAAAAAAATCTAAATAATCAAGATCACTATAATTATTTCCTATCTGTAAATATGTTACATCAATTAATTTTATTCCATGGTCACTTTCAATAATATTCTGTTCATGAAAGTCTCCATGACATAATGTAGAAAAACCAACTGCTGAATTTTTTATAAAATTGCTCTTATGAAATTTTCCAAGTTCAATAAATGCTTCTTTTAGATTATTTTTTTTGATTGGTTGTCCATTAATCCATTCAAATTCGATGTATGGCTTAGGGTCTGTAAGGGAATATTTAATAATTCTTGGTAATAAATTAGTATTAAACTCTTTGTATAGTTCAATTATTTTTTTTGCTTTTTTCGATGAAAAATATTTTGTTACAGTTTTCATAAAATCTATATTGATGATGTTTAACGTTGCGCGTGTATGCGATGTTGCGATAGCAATATGGGTGAAGCGTAGCGGAACTGCATATGACGTGTTAAGTGATGTGTAATTTATTTTTTTCTTTGTTGATCAGATTTTCCAGAATGGATTCAAAATCATTAAGCTTTTCAGCTTTGATAACCAAACCTAGATTATTTGGAATTCGTGATATGGGGCGTACTGTTTGAGTGGTTGGTATATCTACGATCTCTAATTTACCTTCTGCAGTGTGCTGTGGACCAGCATAAAGAATACCTAATAAATAAATACGTGTGCCAACCACGGTTCCACCACCTTTTTCTTGATACATTCCAGGATTGTATAAAAGCACAGGCGATCCACTTGAGCCAGGGAAGCAAGCCATGTCAATCATGAATTCTTTTTTGCCGTTATAATCATTATAAGCTGCGGTTGCAGTAATACCTCGACGAACAAGTGGTAAGTTATTTACTTGATCCCAAATACCGTTTGGATAACCAACCATTATAACATTTTCAATCGCTGTTAGATCATTGAGTTGATCAGGACTTGCGATTAGATCTTTATTAAAACTTCGGCGAAAAAGTTTTGTTTCTTCAGTATCAAATTGCAAATGCAATGGTTGAGTTGGCATGATTGCAATATCTACATCTTCTTCAGGATGTAAAATCCACGCTTTTTCAAAGTTCGTGATATTAATATCGTGAAACTTGTTAGGGATAACTTGCCAATCTTTATCACAAACCGTAAATCTTAGTTTCCCTTGAATTGCATTTGCAATTACATGCTTATTTGTAACAATTGTTGGAACATTCTGTTCGCCGATTTTGAAATTAAAAAAGAATCCCGAACCTGTACTCTTTGTATTGTCAGGTAGGATGCACTCAATTCGAGTAGTGCAGTGGAGGATCTGGTCAGCAAAACTTTGTTCACTCATAAAAAAATAAATTACATTTTACTTAACGTTTGCGTATCATCTGCTGTGTCGCGGTAGCGCATGGCAGATATACGCTGTTATATGCTGTTTAGTCTTTTGTTTCTACAACAACTATCCCAAAGTAGTCTTTCAAAGCTTTTCTTGATCCTTTCTCTGCTTTTTCCTTTAAAAATTCTGTTTGCTTTTCTTGATCGGTTAATTGAATAGCTTGAACTACGGATTCTATTTGATTTTCATTTATTTTCATTCCAAAAAGTGATACAGGGTCTATTATTTTGATATTTTCAATATTTGTTTCTGACAAATTTATTTCGGTCAAATCAGACTCCTCTATTGTCGCCTCACTTAAATCTGCTTTTGGGAAAATCGCCTCGTAGCCAGAGCCTCCACCAAAATCAGCATTTACCCATCTAGTTTTCTTGAAATTTCCTTCACTACCGTTAAAATTAAAGAGCCCGCCGGTGTCTTCTGCTGTTGGAGCTTTGCCAGACTCTTTGTGGCGTTTTCTTCTATCAACTAACTTTTCTGTATAACCAAAAGTTGCTCCACCTGCGTCAACTCTACCAAAAAATACTTCTGGTCCCATGTCTGCAATAGTTGTATCCGTAAAATCAGCACCTTTAATATTCGTTCTTATTTCAACAAGAGTGCCGTCTTCTTTTTGTTCCTCACGATATAGACTCATGCCCCGAATATCAGATTCGCGAAAACTTTTTCCTTCAAAATTTAATCCAGCCAAATCAAGGTCTGTTAAAATCAGATTTTCCAAACTCTCGCCCGTTGCAAGCCTACTTTCTACTTCATCCCTTGTTAATTTTTTAGGTTTTTCAATCTCTGGTTTTGGTGGCGTAATACCCCTTTCGAATTCATTCATAGAAACTTAATTAAATTTTTAATATAAAGACTAAATAGTATATAACGCGGAGATATCCGAAGTTTACCAAAATTCCATAAAAAAATGAAATTATATTTTGGTAAATTTAGGAGAGCGAGTGGCAGACGAGCGAACCGGATATCGTAAGTTGTCCGAGTCGAAACCACACGGAACACTTTTTCGCAAAAGTGTGGAGTGGGATTGAGACCAAGCCAGAGTGGCAACGTCCCGCTACACGAGTCCGCAGACGAGTGAGCAGGGCTGGCGCAGAGCTTTTGATTCTCCACACAGACCTTTGTTTACGTTGTCCCGACTCTAAGTCGGGATGTCGCATAACACACGTTCGACGATGTTGTGCTTTGTAAAAAAGACACAATTTCGTCGTAACCGTTATGCGAAGTAAACAAGAGAAGTCTGTGTAGCTTGTCGCCAAATTTTTTTAAAAAAAATAACATGGCGAAGAATCAAAAATTTTGGGCAACACTTGTTATACGAATTCCTTAAAATATTAGCTAAATTATACTATTATTTTTGTATAAATTTCCATTCATAATATATTTATGAATTTATTGCTTTAATAATACCACACCACCCACAATTTGCAAGCCATTTTAATATCCTTTTTTTCAAAAATCTGTTATAATATAAATAGCTAATTTTTAACACTTTATGACTTTTCTTCAATCTATTGTTTTAGGTATTATCCAAGGACTTACCGAATTTTTACCAGTATCTTCTTCTACTCATTTAATCTTTTTACCTCGTTTTTTTTCTTGGGGAGAACATGATATTGCTTTTGATATCATGCTTCACTTCGGTACGCTGTTTGCGGTCGTGTTTTATTTTCGCAAAAAATTGTGGAAGTTGTTCTTAGCTTTTTTCAATTATCGAAAAGATGTTTCGGTGGAAGTGAAATCTGACAAGAGATTAGCTTGGTTGATTGCTTTTAGTATTATCCCTGCTGGACTTGTCGGCTTCTTCTTTTCTGATTTGATTGAAAATACTTTTCGCTCATCGTCTTTCATGGCTTTCAATCTTATTTTCTGGGGTGTTGTCTTATTTTTGGCTGATAGATTTAGTAAAAGACAAAAGAGCTTGAAAACTTTGGAAAATATCTCTTGGAAAAACAATTTTTTTATCGCTTGTGCTCAAGCCTTGGCTCTTATCCCTGGTACTTCTAGATCTGGTATTACTATGACAGCCGGACTTTTTTCCAAATTAGACAAAAACTCTGCAGCTGAATATTCATTTTTGATGAGTGTACCTATTATTTTTTTGGCTGGAGTGGATAGTTTGTACAAGCTTGTCAAAAATGGGTTAGGGGATTTGAATATTGCTATTTTGTTTACTGGTTTCTTGTTTTCGATGATTAGTGGTTTTTTGGCAATATCTTTGTTTTTGCAAATTATTAGAAAATGGAGTTTTACACCGTTTGTTGTTTACCGCGTACTTATAGGTTTGCTTATTTTATTTCTTTTGTAGTTTTTACAAATTCCCCTCCTATTAGGAGGGGCTAGGGGAGGTCTGGAGTATAACAAGACGTTTTATTTTGCTAAAGACCCCCTCTAACTCCCCCTACTAGGGGGAGAAACTTGCCCCATTTAAACATTTTTATATTTATCTTATCTCTATCTTATCTCTATCTTATCTCTATATTTCCTCTATCTATAATCAAATAAACTATAAAAGCTTGTCATTATGAAAAAATCTCAAACAATTGTCACAGTCCTCGGCGCTGGTAATATGGGTACAGCTATTGCTCAAGTTTTGGCTGACAATGGAAATATTGTCAATATTTGGAATTGGGAAGGGGACATCGAACCACTAAAACAAATAGAAAAACATCATGAAAATAAAAATTATTTGAAAGGTGTCAAATTGTCAGAAAATATTATTGCTAAATATAATATTGAAGAAGCCCTCAAAGATGCTGAATTTGTTTTTTTGGCAATTCCTAGTGGTGTACTTGAACATACTATTGCTTTTGCTTCTAGAAATATAAAAAATAGGGCAGTCGTAATAGACTTATCAAAAGGAATTGATGCTAAGAGCTTGCAAATTACTTCTTTTGTGATTGCCAAACATTTGCGTGCTGGTCTCAAAAAAAATGTCGTGACTGTCTCAGGTCCAGCTATTGCTAGTCAAATGGTGGACAAAAAATTTACAGCCATGGACATCGCTTCCAAAAATAGTCGTGCTATCAAAAAAGTTAGATCGATAATGGAAAATGATTATATTAAATTAGTTCCTACCAAAGATGTGATTGGAGTGGATGTCGGAGGATCATTCAAAAATGTCTATAGTATCGCGATTGGGATGTGTGAGGGTCTTGGTTATGGTCTCAATACCAAAGCGGCTCTACTTACTTATGCTATCAAAGAAATTGCTGACATTACCAAGGCTATGGGTGGAAAAAGACATACTGCTTATGGTTTGGCTGGTTTGGGTGATCTTATAGGTACTTCTCTTTGTGAAGATAGTCGCAATCATCGCTTTGGCAAATATTTGGGTCAAGGTTTGACTACCGAAAAAGCTCGAGCCAAAGTAAATCAGACCGTGGAGGGGATTGATGCGGCTGCTTGTTTGGTGAAATTAGCCAAAAAATATAATCTTGATACGCCTTTTGCTTATACTATTTATCACTGTATTACGAGTAAGCATGACCCTAGAAGAGCCTTCGAGCATCTGTTGAGGAGTGTCTTGTAGTTAAATGGTATTTAGTAGATTGGTGGTAATATTCTTTAATACCGAACCTCACCCCAGCCCTCTCCTACCAGGAGAGGGAGACGCCATTTTCCCCTCCCTTCGTAGGGGAGGGGCTAGGGGAGGGGTTTTTCGCTAACAAATCCAACTTATCAATTAAGCAAGCACATAGTTTAAATGTTGACATTCTCCATCGCTATGGTATGATAAGTATGATAATTCATATTTATCTTTGTATTTATGAAAAAAAATAAAATAGAAAAAGAAGATGTTTTTGGCTGTGTTTATGGTACGACCTTATTGGGAGAAAGAGGACAAATAGTTGTACCAAAAAAACTCAGAGAAAAACTAAATTTAAAAAAAGGAGATAGTTTTGTTGTTGTTGAAAAGCATGGTATGGTAGCTTTGATGCCGACTGGTATAATGGCTGATTTCATCAGTGAAATGACCAAACATTTAGAAAAAATAAAAATTAATAATTAATTAGTTATATGGCCGAAAAAAATAAAAAAATTAAATGGTACAAAAGAAAAAAGTTTTATATTATTGGAATAATAGCTTTGCTAGTGTTTTCAGTTGTATATGCTAATATCAAAAAAGCCAACAAAGCTCCGACTTATGAAACTGTGAAAGTAGAAAATGGTACTTTGTCACAAACAGTGGATGCTACTGGTAATGTCGAATCAGCCAATGAACTTGATTTGCGTTTTGAAACTAGTGGAAAATTAGTAAAGATTTTCAAAAATGTAAATACAGAAGTAAAAGCTGGTGATATTATCGCTGAGCTTGATTTGAGTGGCGACAATGCTCGTGTGGCTCAAGCTAGTGCTTCTGTCCAAAGAAGTAAAGCCAATTTAGACAAAATTTTGGCAGGTGCTACCAATGATTATATTTTGAGTATCAAATCTACTTATGACAAAGCGGAGGCTAGTCTAGATCAAATCAAGGCTAATTCAGCCGATGCTATCGCTAACGCTGAATCTGTAGTGAAGACTGCGGAAAATAATTTGAAATTGTCAGAAGGTGGCGAAAATAGTCAAATAGTAGAAAATTCTTATCAAGATTTGGTAGCAACTATTCAATCGGTACAAAATTCTTTGTCTAGTGCTCTTACTGAATCAGACAATATTTTGGGTATTGATAATACTTTGGCCAATGATAGTTATGAAGATGTTTTGTCAGCTTTGGATAGTAGTAAATTGAATTCTGCTAAAGACAAATATGGTGTAGCCAAAACTGCCAAAAACAAAGTGGATAGTGCTAGTATCAATGTGAGTTTGAGTGCTAGTCATGACGCTATTTCTAGTGCTGGTAAAGTTGCTGAAGACGGTCTGATCGCTTCAAAAGATCTTTTGTATGCTGTGTCCCAAATGCTTGATGCCACAGTACCAATTGGTAATTTGACCCAAACAAACTTGAGTGCTCTAAAATCGACGATTAGTGCGTCTAGAGTAGATGTGACAAGTAAGTACTCAATACTTATCAATCAATTACAAGCAGTAAATGATGCAAAAAATAGTTATTCTACTTATCAAATAGCTTATGAAAAAGCTAAAGAAAATTTGAAAAATGCTGAGACTAGAGCCCAGGCTGATATTTCTTCGGCTGAAGCTAGTGTCAGACAAGCTGAAGCTCAATATAATGATGTAAAAAATCCAGCTAGAACTGAAGATGTTTCTTCGGCTCGTGCCCAACTTTATGAAGCTCAAGCTAGTCTATCACAAGCTGTTTCTGCTCGTAACAAAGGTAGAATTGTAGCTCCAATTGCGGGTACAGTAGGTAAAGTAAATGTCAAAGTTGGCGAATTTGTCAGTGCTACTGAAATTGCGGTAAAACTGGTCAATCCAAATATGTTTGAAATACGAGTAGATATTCCAGAAACTGATATTATAAAAATTGCAGTAGGAAATGACGCTGATATTACTCTTGATGCTTATGGTGAAGATCATCATTTTGTAGGAAAAGTAAGTGAAATAGAAACAGGTGAAACTGTTATTCAAGATGTAGTCTATTACAAAGTGACTGTAGCGATGGAAGATAGTAATACTGATGAGTTCAATATTTTGAATGGTATGACTGCAAATATTTTGTTTTATACAGAACAAAAAGAAAATGCTTTGTATATTCCACAACGTGCTATCAAAACAGATGATAGTGGCAAAAAATATGTTCGTATTTTGAAAGGAACTAAAGTTGAGGATGTATATATTGATACAGGTCTTCGTGGAGACAATGGTCTTATCGAAATTACTTCAGGTTTGCAAGCTGGCGAAGATGTAGTCTTGCGTGATATTATCTAAAAAAATATTGCAAATATTTATACAGTTGATTGAGTTATGAATATAAAAAAGATTTTTTCGACAATTCATCAAATTTCCAAAAAAGAAAAAGTAGATGTATATGCTGTTGGTGGTTATGTACGAGATCTTTTGCTTGGTCTAAAAAATAAAGCTGATATAGATTTTGCTGTTGTCGGTAGTGGTCTTGAATTTGCTAAGAAATTTGCTGAAAATTGGGATGAAGAAGGCACACTGATTGAATTTCCAGATTTCGATACGGCTAGATTTGTATTCACTAGAACAATGGATCTGAAAGTGGAAGAACCAGAAAAAAATTTTGATGAAAATCAAATCAAGAAAGAAAAATTGTTTGAAATAGAATTTGCTGGAGCACGCAGTGAAAAATATGAAAGTAATTCTCGCAAACCACAAGTAGTCGCTACAGATTTGAAAACAGATTTGTTACGTCGTGATTTCACGGTCAATGCGATGGCTAGAAAAGTCCTAGCTACGGGTCTTAGTAAAAAAATAGAAGATTATTTCGATGGACAAAAAGATTTAGAAAAAAAGATTATTCGTACGCCACTTGATCCAGATATTACTTTTTCTGAAGATCCCTTGCGCATGCTTCGTGCGGCGAGATTTGCTTCACAACTCAATTTTGAAATTGACAAAAAAACTTATCAAGCCATAAAAACAAATAAAGAAAGATTGAAAATAATTTCAGCTGAAAGAATTCAAGAAGAATTTTTTAAATTATTATCTACACCAAAACCTTCTATTGGTCTTTGGATTCTTTACGAAACTGGTTTGCTCGAAGAATTTTTGCCAGAGGTTTGTGATTTGTGGGGAGTAGATGAAGTCTATGGACATACACACAAAAATAATTTAGAGCATACTTTCAAAGTCGTGGATAATCTGGCTGAACGTTCTGACAAAAAATTGTTACGTTATGCAGCGCTTATGCACGATATTGGTAAACCTGGTACTAAGCAATTTGTACCAAAACGTGGTTGGGCTTTCGATATGCATGAACATTTGGGAAGAAAAATTGTGCGTGATATCAGCAAAAGACTGCGTATGAGTAAGCAAGATACTGAATATGTATCTAAGCTCGTGCGTTGGCACCAACAACCGATTGCTCTCATGGATGAAGGAATTACTGATAGTCCAGTGCGACGTCTTGTTGTAAATTTGCAAGATGATTTGGTAGATTTGTTGACTCTTTGCCGTAGTGATATTACCACAGGTAATCCAAAAAAACTTGAGAAACGTCTCAAAAATTATGATATTTTGGAAACTCGTATTGCTGAGGTTTTGGAAAAAGACAAACTTCGTGCCTTCAATTCCCCAGTACGCGGTGAAGAAATCATGGAGCTGTGTAATCTAAAACCTGGTCCAACTGTCGGTAAAATAAAAAAAGCACTGGAAGATGCGATTCTTGATGGTGAAGTAGAAAATGATTATGAAAAAGTAAAAGAATATTTTTTTACTATCAAAGATGAATTCATGCAGAGTGTGCAGGAGTGGGAAAAGAATTAAAATCCTGATATCCGGATAATCCAGATTTACGGATATTTATAAAAAATTTTTATATGAAGGAGGAAAAATTATTGTATAAAGATTTTACTTATAAAGTGAGAGGATTATTGTTTGAAGTTCAAAATGAATTAGGACATTATTGCAATGAAAAACAATATGGAGATTCATTTGAAAACAAGTTAAAAATTGCTGGTATAAAATATAAAAGAGAATTTATTTTACCAAAATCATTTGATGGAGAAAAGGCAAGACGTAATATAGTAGATTTCATATTGAAAGAATATAACATGTTTTTAATTATAGAGATGAAGGCTGTACCTGCTTTGAATAAGGATCATTATTATCAATGTGAAAGATATCTATGTGCATTAAATTTAGATTTGGCTTTATTAGTAAATTTTCGTCCAAAATTTTTGATGATAAAGCGCGTTTTAAATGTTGAGAAGTATAATAAAGAAAAAAATAAATTAACTTAGTTATCTGGGAAATCAGGATTATTAGAATAATATGAGTAAACTAATTGAAGTCAAAGATCTAAAAAAACAATTTGAAAATGGGGATGTGATTACCAAGATTCTTCATGGTGTAACTTTTGATATTGATAAAGGAGAATTTGTTTCTATCATGGGTCCGTCTGGTTCTGGTAAATCTACTCTCATGCATATTTTGGGTTTCTTAGATGTTTTGAGTGAAGGTCAGTTTTTGTTTGAAGGACGTGATGTGAGTAAACTTAGTGATGATGAGTTGGCTGATATGCGTAGCAAAAAAATTGGTTTTGTTTTTCAAGCTTTCAATCTGCTCAATCGTTCGACAACTTTAGAAAATGTGATGTTGCCACTTTTGTATACTGACATGCCAAAAAAAGAAAGAGTAGAAAGAGCAAAAGATCTGTTGAATCAAGTAGGGCTTGGTCATAGACTTGATTATTCTCCAAACAAATTGTCTGGTGGTGAGAAACAACGTGTCGCTATTGCGCGTGCTTTGGTCAATAATCCTGAAGTTATTTTTGCAGATGAGCCAACTGGTAATCTTGATTCTAAATCTGGCTTACAAGTGATGAAAGTCTTGCAAGATTTGAATGAAAAA
>Ga0208374_1000372_pt1 | contig 21505 bp, 16 predicted proteins | sample RifOxyC3_FD_184037 | JGI IMG/M metagenome (GOLD analysis project Ga0208374, IMG submission 184037) | Groundwater microbial communities from Rifle, Colorado - Rifle Oxygen_injection C3 (SPAdes) | ecosystem: Environmental > Aquatic > Deep subsurface > Groundwater | place: Rifle, Colorado, USA...
CGGAATGGGACGCCGAGTATGCGCAACGGATCGGGCAGGCCATGGACCGTTTGTTGGCGGGAGGGTGTGAACGGGTCATCTGGTTATTGTTGCCACCCATGCGGGATGCGGTCATTGACCGGTTTGTGAAACGGCTCAACACCCTGGTTATGGCGGAGGCGGAACACCGACCACAGGTGTTGCTGTTTGATGTGGGCAAGCTGGTGGCGGACCGGAAGACCGGTGGGTTTACGGAACGCCTGATTGATCCGAGGACCGCAGTCTCGGTAAGTGTCCGGGATCGGGATGGCATTCATTTGACGCCCGAGGGGGCTCGTCTGCTGGCTTCCGCCCTGATCCGGGAATATTGGCCATGAGTGGGTCCGGCAGGAGAAGCCCGGAGCACCCCGCGGATGTTGATCGGGGAATGGTTTAAATGGGTGCCAGTCATGCATAAGCGCTTGGTGTGCGGTATCGGTTCGATTTCTGTTCTGCTGGTGGCGCTTGGTTGGGACAATACCGTGCCCCTGGCGGCCATGCCGGGGGGTGGCATTTCCAATCCCGTGGAATGGCGGGCACAGGTGACGGTTGATCGTTCTGCCCGGCGTGCGCCGTTCGTGCTTGAACCCGCGGGGCCAACGGATCACTACGAGGTGCCTTCCGGTGATAAGGAATTGGAGACCGCGATCCTGTTGATTCAGGAACAGGATCATGCCGCGGCCATTCCCCTGCTGGAGAGAGCCCTGAAGCGAATACCGACCGTGGAGGCCGTGTGGGAGGCGTTGGGTTGGTGTTATTACCGTGTCGGCCGGGCGCAGGATGCGGAACGATTGTGGCTGCAATACTACGCGCTTCAGCCGGATTCGCCCAAGGCGCACAGCCTGCTGGCGCAGATGGCCGTCTTGCAGAGCAACTGGCAGAAGGCGGATGGTTACTTTGCCCGTTCCATGGCCTTGGATCCGGGCAACTATGACATACGGTATTGGTATGCCCAGAACCGTTTCCGGATGGGCGACCTGCCGCGCGCCCGTGAAGTGATCGAGCAACTGGTGGCGGAGGACGATGCGCGGTACGACGTGAAAGCCGACCTGGCCCGTATTTACACCATGATCCAGCGCTACGAGGATGCGATGGACGGCTGGGCGGATATCGTGGAGGCCATTCCGGAGAACCTGGATTTCCGGACCGAATATGCCCGTTCACTGATGCTGGTGGGGAACCTTGAGGAGGCGGATGAGCAGGCCCGCCGGATACTGGCCGAGGATCCGCAACGGGCATCGGTCATGAATATCCGGGCGGATCTGGCCGAGTTGACCCACCGCCCCGAATCGATGGTGGATTCCCTCCAGCGGCTGATCCGGGATGCGGAGGATCCCGCGGTGCGCGCGCATCTCCGGGTCCGGCTGGCGGCACGTTATATCCAGCTCAACCGCGAGGATGCGGCCCGATGGCCGCTGGATCTTGCGCTGGAGCAGTATCAGGCGGCTATCGACGCGGTTCCCGAGTATGTGCCGTGGCTGAACCAGTATGCCCAGTTGGCGGTGATGGCCAAACATCCGGCCCGGGCGCGGCGGGTGATCGATCATATCCTGACCGAGAACAATCCCTACAACCAGCAGGCGTTGCGGACCCGTTTCGAGTTGGAATTGATGGCGCGGGATTTCGATGCGGCGGAACGGGCGATTGACGAGGTGTATGACCGGTTTCAGCCCCGTAACCCGTACCGGTATCTTGACCGGGCGCGGCTGGAAGTCCAGCGCGGCCGGTACCGGGAGGCGCTCGATGAACTGGACAAGCTTGAGGCGGCAGGGAACCGCGGGGCCCTGCTGGGGTTATTGTATCACGGCTTGACCGAAAGTGAATGGATGGCCATGACCTCGACCCGTCGCTTGCAGGAGCACCTGATGGCCCTGCGGCAGGCTGGATTCACGTTCATCGCCCCCTCGGATGTACCGGCCTATCTACAGGCGGAGCAGGAGGTTGTTGATGTTTCCGACCGCGAACCGTGGCTGGCGCGCCAGGTGGACCAGGTGCGTTACGCCTTCACCGGTCGCCGTCGCATACGCGCGGCGGAGGATGCGCGTCCGCAGAAGGTGGCCGTGGTGACCTTTGACGACGGGCTCCGGACCTCTTTCAGCCTGGGAACCCCGATCGCCGAGGAGTTGAACATTCCCTTCGGCATGTTCGTGATCACCAGTATCGAGGAACTGAATGCGCCGATGTATGCGGCATGGGATGAGATCCGCGCCTATCGTGAGACTGGTGCGTGGGAAATCGGCAGCCATTTGCTGTGGGCCAATACTGATAAACCGGCGGGGCCGGACCCGGAACCGCGGGTATTCACGCTACCCAACCGGATATGGGTGCCGGAACGCAACCGTCTGGAGACTTTGCGCGAATGGAGCCGGAGGGTAAGGAGGGAATTCGAGGAAAGCCGCGCGCGGATTGAACAGCGGCTCGGCCTGCCGGTGGGGGCGCCCCTGGCGGTGGCCTACCCGTACAGCGAGATCGGTCAGGAGGAAGGAAACAATGTCGCCCGGCTGCTCAATCCGATCCGTGCGATTCTCAATGAGGCCTCGCGCCAGTACCAGATGGGGTTCGTGGTTGACCCCCGGGGGTATACCTGTTCTGACGAAGACCTGTTGATGGTTCGCCGGTATGAACCGGCATGGGATGAGGATGCCGAGACCGTGGTGGAACATGTCCTGGTGCATCATCCGGTTATGTTTGCCCGGCGCATGCGGGCGGAAATTGCCACCCTGATGGGGCGGCCTTATTTGGCGGAACGGCAGATTGACTTGCTGAGACGGGACGGGTATCCGGACCGGCAGTTGCGCGAATTGATTGCCTTTACGCGGAACCGGGCCGCCTCGGCGGCGTCCGCCGCCTTGAACGATCCGGACACGTCCGCGAGCCGGCGGGCCTGGTTGCGCCCGTCCAATCTGTACCTGGCCGGCGCCTATCGGGAGAACCAATCCAACGAACAGATTCTCCAGGACTATTACGAACTGCGGGCCGGACTGAACCTGAACCCGGTGACGGGAATCGAATTCGTTTTCCAGGATGGCGGAGTGGATCAGACCGTGACCACCAACCGCTGGTTCAAGACACGCCAGACCGAGACATCCAGCAGTTCCGAATCCCGGACGGAAACGGTCGACGGCGTCACGAGCACCAGTTATGTGGAGGTCCAAAGCACCACCACGCGCGAGGTGCAGACCAACCGGGTGGAAAAGACGCGATACAAGGCCGATGTGGAGCAATGGCGCGCGGCGTTAACGGTCCGGTTGGACGAATCGACGACGCTGGGTCTCTCGGCGGGGGAGAAGGCCCTGTGTTTCCGCGACCAAGGCGGGCGTGAGATCGGGCGCGATGATGCCGTGGTGGCGTCGGTCTCCGTCGGTTGGCGTCCGCATCGCGCGCTGCAACTCCAGGCCTCGTACCAGCATGACCTGGTCCCTTCTGCCCAGCGGATGATTGTGTATGATGCGGCAGGACTCAACGCCTTCTGGAAAGTGACGGATGACTGGGACACCAGTTTCAACGCGCAGTATGCCAGCTACCAGGACAAGAATGCCTTCGCCACGATGTCCGGAAGTTCGCTCTGGCAGTTGCTTGAGCGGCAGGGTATCTGGATGGGCGTGGAGGGCGCCATCTATTCGATGGACGAGGATTCCGGATACTATTGGTCCCCGTACTGGGATACGCGTTATGCAGGGGTCATGCGCATGCGGCGCGCCTATCCGCAATATTATTTCCAGTTTGATGTCCGCATGGGGCGGCAGAAGGAAAAGGCGCGGCCGGCGGTGGTCAATGCATACCATAATCTCAAGGCGCAGGCGGAATCCGACGGCACCTGGGATCCCGGGCCGGATCCGAACGCCCCCTGGGATACCTTCCTGGGGCTTGGCGGCGTCTACCGCCAGCAGATATGGAACCATCTGGACCTGATTGCCAACCTGTCCGTGAATTTCCTGCGGGATTATTCCGAACATGATTTGACGCTTGGCCTGCAATACAATTTCTAGCGGTTGCCCCCGGTTCGGGCGATGTTCTGATGAAGGAGTCCATGATGTCGTTGTCCTTTCAAGACGGGATCCGATCGTTCTTGGTATCCCATCGGGATCCGGGATTATACCTGTTCTTCCCGGATGGCGGTTTCCTGGACCTATCCCACCGGGTGGTTGCGGCGGAGGCGGACCGCCTGGAACATGACCCGGCCGCGCTTCCGGATGATCGCCGGGCGGCGGCGGAATTCCGGCCCTGCCCGGTCTGCCCGGCGCGTGAAACCGCGGCCATGTGCCATGCCTTGCCGGCCATTCTCCCTTTCCTGGACGCTCTGGACCGCTATGGGTCGTTTGATCCGGTAACGGCGGTGTACCTGGAGTTGGATGAAACACAGGGGGCGTTGCTGCATGTAAGCGCCACCACGCTGCAGCGGGCGTTGCAATTTGTGGCCATGCAAAGCGTGCTAAACTATTGTGAGGTGGGGCGGCTTTACCGCCCGTACTTCAGCGGCGTCATACCGTTCACTTCCGCGGCCATGATGGCCGAACGTATTTACGCCAATGTCATGCTGGAGAAGAATGGCGACCATGCCGCGATTGAATCCGTGATTGCGGAGATGCGGGCCAAACTGGCGGTGACCATGAACTGCCAGATCAAGCGGGTCCGGCTGGTTGCCCAAAACGATGGTTTTTTGAATGCGTTCGTGAATCTTCACCTGACCTTGGAAATGCTCGGTCCCGAGCACCGCGACCAGGTGCGCGCCGACTTGGCCCGCCGCGGCGTTTGAGGGTTGCCGGCCCTTGCCGGAAACCGGTCATTGCACCCTGTCAGGGGAGGGCGAGCGTGGGCAACAGGCGGGCTGTCATCCCGGCGTCGAGTTGGAACAGGATGAACCCGGCCGTATGGTTCCGGCGCGTGGCGATGATCTGGCGGGCGGTATCGTACGCGTCAAGCTGACTTTCGTCGGCGCTGGTCCCGATGCCCGGCAGAATCATGGCCGGATCGGGTGCGGCCGGGACCACGGTTTGCGCCAGCCGGTCTGTGAATTGCGCTGCATCAGCGCTGTACAACATGGGCGCCACGAAGTCGAGCAGTCCTTCCTTCAGCCAGGCCGGCCAGTCCTGTCCGTTGTCGGCGGCGGAATCCGGGGTGGGGTAGACGGCCGCCGACAGCCGCACCGAAGGGGCGATTTCGCGGATGATCCTGGCTGCTTCACGCACAAAGGATGTCATTTCGATCCGGCGGAAACCTGCGTAGGCGTCCGCCAATGGCGCGCCGGGAAGCACGTCATCCGGCCAGCGTTCGACCGGTTGACCGTGGGATGATTCGAAAGCTGCCCGGGTAGCCGGGGCATAGCAACCGTCATGGGCCGGGTAGCGGACATAGTCCAGGTGAATGCCCGTGATACCGCTGCGGGCCAGGGCCGCGAGTGCACCCAGCAAGGCGGCGCGATTTTCCGGATGCGACGGGCATAACCAGGGGATTGGCTCGCCACGGGCATTCAGCATCAGCCGGTTTGTGGCTTTCAATTGTGATTGTGAATCAGACGGCAGGCTGTCTGTACTCCACAGGATAACCCAGGCATGGTATGCCAATCCGTGTGCGCGGGCGGCTGCGACGGCGCGCTGGATGTGGCGCAGGGCGCGGTCATTCGCGTCGGGAGGCGGGGGCCGGTCGGCGTCGGTATGATCCTGTAATTGGCCGGCGGTGGAGACATGCTCGAAGACGGCGTTGATGCCGTTGGCGGCCAGCTGTTGCATGAGGGGGTTCCGTTGCCGGGGGGGGATGGCGGATGACCAGACGGCGCGAACCTCGTTGGATCGGGCGGGAACTGCATCCAGCATGGCGCGTGTTTCCCGGTTGCGGGTTTCGCGGGTGTCAAGATAGGTGGTTTGTGCGGGCGCATAGACCGGGTCGATGGCGGCAAGGGTGGCCAGGAGCCACTGTACCGCGTCCGGTACGGCCAGCGGAGGGATATGTGAGAACCAGAACCCGTTGGGTGCCTGTACCGCGGCGGGGAGTGATGGGTCGGGAAACCCGTCCAGTGTCAGCCAGTGGCCGAGCAGAACGGAATCACGGTTCGTGGCATCAACCGGCAGGAGGTGACGGGTATGGTGGGACATGGAGGGCGGTAAATGCGAGAGCCGGTTGGTGAGGAAAGCCACTTCGGTCCAGGTTCCGGATTGCGTGGTGTAGGGCAAGACGGTGACGCCCATCAACCGGGCCAGGCGGGGATCGGCATGGTAGAAAACGCCGAGTTTGCCTTGATGGCGTTTTACATAGCGTTCAAGACCCGTCAAGGCGCGGGTGGTCAGGGCCGGATTGTAGGGAAGGACCACGAGCCGGAAGGGTTCCATGTCAAGGGACTCAATGTCATCGGGCAGGATGACGGCTGGAATTCCGGCTTGTTCGAACAGGCGCAAGGCACGGGTGGCACAACGAGATGCCAGTTGGGTTTCGCCCGGGGCGGTTCGTTCGGAACCCCGCAGGATGGCAACAGCCGGCCGGTGGATGCGGATGGCACGGAGTGTGAATGCGGTTGAACGGGCGGCGCCTTTCCAGAAGGACAGGCGCAAGGTGGAGGCCCGGTGCCATCGCGGGGAGCCGTTTTCCGGTGAGAATTCCGCCCGGTGAAATATGAGCGTTCCGGTCGGGGCGTTGCCGGGGATGACCTCGGTGGACAGCCAGTTGTCTCCATCGCGGAGATGGATGGATATGGCCCGGATGGCGGCCAGGTCCTCGCAGCGGTAGTCCAGGGCCAGGGCCTGCGCATTGGCATCGGGTGGCCGGACCGGCAGGTCCCAGTAGAGGCGTTCGACATCCGCGGTGAAGGCGACCGGGAGGATGATCCCGTTTCCGGAGGTGGATGGCACGCGGGCATCCGGGCCGGGTTGAATGGTTGTGGCGGATGACAGGTCAATCCGTGTGTCAGCGAGGTTTGAGGCTGGCGCCAGCAGGGCCAGCAGGGCGAACAGGCTGCCGGTGGCATGGCGGCAACATGCCAGGATCCGGCGGAGGTCATGATTGCCGGGTCGGGTGCTGGGGAACAACAACATGAGGGCATTACTCCCAGACATACCCGGAGGTATCCGGAGTCGATTCGCCGGTGGTTTCTGCCGACCCGAATTGCTTGAAATAACGGGGTGGGTGCGCAGAATCGGTTGCATTCATTGATGGTGCGGGAGGTGTTGGCAACATCAGGATCTGATCCCGTTCGGCGGGCGTCTCGTAGGGGCTGGTTACCTGGTACGGTTTTCCTTCTTTGGCGGCTGGTGTCTGGTTTCTGGCGGCGACCCAGCGTCGCCCGTACCCGATGATGAAGAACGAAAGGGCCAGGATGCCGGCGATGATGGTGATGGGGTTGTTCAGAAGTTCCGTCATGGGATTATCTCCGGAGCGGGGTGGGGTGACTGGCGGGCGGCGATGCCGGTATCGGTGGCGGCTTGCGTGATGATCGAGGCCTCCACATGGTTGGCCTTGGCGGCGAAACCCAGCATCAGGGCCGTGTCGCACAGCAGGTTGATTGTGCGGGGTATGCCTCCGGAGAACCGGTGGATGGCGGCCAGCGCGTCCTTGGTGAAGACCCAGAGGTCCCCGCCCACGGCCCGCATGTGTTCCTGGATGTAGGCGGTGGTCTGGGATTCGTCAAGGGGGGCAAGGGTATAGACCATGTGCATGCGCTGATTCAGTGAAGGGTCCGCCTGGACGGCAGCGAGCAGTTCGGGGATGCCTGCCAGGATGATGGTGAAGAGCGGGGTTTCCTTTTGCGTACGGGTGTTGAGCAGCCTGAGGTTGGTCAGGTAATGAACCAGGTAAAGCCCGTTGTCGGTTGCGAGGTAGTGGGCTTCGTCGATGCACAGCAGGGTTCGGGTCAGCTTGTCGGAAAGGTCGGATGCGGCATTGCCCAGTGTCATGAGTGCTTCGGGAAGGGATCCGGCAGGACCTTCGATCTTCATGCGTGCCAGGATGTGTCGGAGCATTGGCAACTGGCCTTCCGGTATGGCATCCATGCGTATGACCGGGAGATGCGGCTCGACAGCCAAGGCCACATGCTGAAGGACGGTTGATTTTCCAACCCCATAGGGGCCTGTGAGCAATCCAGCCAGACGTCCGCTCTCGGCCAGGAACGTGAAGCGGGCGATGGCTTCCTCATGCTGGTCGCCGGCGAACAGCATGCTGCGGTCGAATGTATTGAGGAAGGGATTCGTCTTGAGGTTCCAGTATGTAACAAACATGGGTATGGGATCCCCCGTCTCAGGAAGAACGGAATGCAGAAGCGAAACGGATGGGACCGGACGACTTGACGTCCGACCCGCCATCCTTGCCAGGCGCACCGGGTGATGCCGGGTCCGGCTTGACCGACGCCAGGCCTGTCCCCTTCCGGATTTCGAACGGCAAGGGGGGTGGAAGCACGGTCTCACCGAGGTATTTGTTCACGGTCAGCGTACGGCTACCTTCCGGTTCCTGTTTGAGCGTCAAGGCGATGGGCACTTGTTCTTCGAGCAGATTCTTCAGCATGAACGCGAGCGGTGAAACCGGCTTGGGGAGTGTGAGCAGGGCGGTCACCCCCATTCGTTCGAGGGCCTGCATGAATGAATAAACATGGAGCGACAATCGTTCCTTCTGCCGGATGGCGACCCAGGGCAGGACGGTATCGATGATGACGCGGGTGACCGACCGGGTCTCGACGATCTGCATGAATTCGGTAAAACTTGCCGGCGGCAGCGTCACGTTCTTCTCAAAATCTGGTGTGGGCATGATGCCGGCGTATTCGAGCAGGATCGCATGGCCCCGGGTGATGGCTTCCTCGAAACCGAATCCCAGGGTTTTCTCGGCGACAATGACCAGGTCGTTCGCGTGCCAGGAAGTCAACATGAGCGCCTGTTCACCCTCCTTCACGGCCTGCATGAGGGCATGCAAAGCCAGCAGGGTTTTGCCGCTTCCCTGGTGCCCGGTACACAACACCGGGCGCTTGCGGTAAACACCGCCGTATGCCATGTCGAAAAAAGCGAGGCCAAGCCTGGTTTTATCTATCATGTCGGATGGGATCCGATGATCTTGGCGATCAGTTCATCGAGGAAAGCCAGTTCGAACGGTTTGGTGAGCAGGGCGGTGACGGTGACCTCCTTGAGTTTGGCGGTCAGTTCTTGAGAAGGAAACCCGGTGATCAGGATCACCGGCCGGTTCTTTGCGCGGGTGATGAGTTGGTCGATCCACGCGCCGGGTCCCGGACTGTCGGGTAAATAGATGTCGGCGATGATCACCTGTATGGAGGGGTTGTCCATGGCAAGGAGCCCTTCGGCGCAGTTTGCCGTCCGGACCGGTGTGTGACCCATGGCCTTGATCCGGACGGAGAGGAAATCGAGGATATTCTGTTCGTCGTCTATAACCAGTACATTGGCCATAACCTGCTCCCGCCGTTATCCGCGTTGCTTGTCGAGGGGCGATCCGGAAACGCCGACAATTGATGTAAAACCATGACGTGAAGGCAGGTGCAAGTCAAATGCAAAGTCCGAATAGAAGCGGAAATTACTGGCCAATCACACACCGTAGGCCTATGCTCAAATTTCAGGTGTAAGTGATTCCGGGTGATGTCCGGGACGGGGAAGGTAATGGAAGAGAAACCGTTTGAACCTGCGCCAAAGACGGTGCCCATAGTCCGTTGCCATTGCCATCCTTGTGAGTTGACCGTGCATGTGCATGGGACTCCGGCCCCGGTTGCCTGTCCCTATTGCCGGCGCCCGTTTGAGCGGGTCGAATCGGAAGTCCCGATGGCGGCATCGGCGGATTTTCCGTCTCTGGAGGAAATCCGGGAACGCAAGGTCCGGTTGTATCACCGCCCCCCCCAATGGTTGTCGGCGCTGATTCTGACCGTGGCGGTCGTGATGCTGGCGACGGCGGTCTATATGCAGTTGCGCAGTGCGGGTAATTACTTTTACCAGCCGTTGGTCAGCCTGTATTCCCTGGTGGCAGGCATTTTCGTGGTGTCCCGTTTCCTGATCGCGGCGATGTACCTTCCGCCCCGTGCGATCGAGGGGTTTGAACCGACCCTCTCGGTTCTGGTTCCCTGCATGAACGAGGAGGGGGTGATCCGGCAGACCATTGAGCGCATTTTTGCTGCGGGGTATCCGCCGGACAAGGCGGAGGTCGTCTGCGTCAATGACGGTTCAACCGACCATACGCTTGAGCAGATGCTGGCCGCGCAGACCCGGCATCCCAACCTGGTGGTGGTTGACTTTGCCAAAAACCGGGGGCTTTGCCATGCCTGGGCCGTGGGCGTGCTGTTGAGCCGGGCGGAGTTCCTGGTCTGCGTGGATTCGGACACCTTCATTTTCCCGGGATCGCTCAAGAAGCTCATGCAGGGATTTGTGGATCCGGCGGTGGGCGGGATCAGCGGGCATTGCGATGTGGAAAACGCCGATACGAACCTGCTCACCCGCATGCAGGATGTGCGGTATTTCTTTTCCTATGCCGTGATGAAGGCGGCGGAGAGCGTGACGGGCACGGTCAGTTGCCTGCCGGGATGTTTCTCGGCCTACCGCCGGGTCTGTGTGCTGCATGTGCTGGATGAATGGCTGAACGCCAGGGTCATGGGCGAGTACGGGAATTTCGCCGATGACCGCAGCCTGACCAATCTGATCCTGCGTGATTACCGGATCCTGTATGATGCGCAATCCCTGGCGACCACCATTGCGCCGGACCGGTGGCGGCAATACGTCCGCCAGCAGTTGCGCTGGAACCGGTCGTACTTGCGGGAAATTGTCAAGGTGGGCCATTGGATGTGGCGCAAGCATCCCGTTCCGGCGTTGTCCTGGTACGCGATGATGTGGATGCCGATCGTTGAGCCGCTGGTCATTTCCGCGGCGTTGATCGTGGCCCCGCTGATGACCCTGCTGACCGGTCGGGGTAACATTGTCTGGTCGTACCTCGTCGGTGTGGTAGCCATCACGGCGGTCTGGACCCTGCATTACTGGGAACGTACCGGTCGCCGGTACTGGTGGACCGGGTTTTTGTATACCATGAGCTATATGACCTTTTTCAGTTGGCAAATCTACGCGGCGCTGTTGACGTTGCGCGGCCGGAAATGGGGGACGCGCGGATGAGCGAAGATCCCTTCTCGTCAGCTCCGGCCCCGAACGGATGGGCGCGTCCCACGCCGGTCCGCCATGACAGCAATTTTCGGTCCTGGATGTATTTCCTGGCCGGGACTTTCCTGCTGATTGCCCTGTGGGTGCCGGTGCGGGCGGTTTACCAACGGGCTCGTTACCGGCCGGCCGTGAGCGGGGTGCGTGATGCGGAAACCTTTATTGTGCTGGCCTATGGCGGCGTGAGCGCCGGCCAGATCCGTGGTTCCGAGGAAGTAAGCCGCCGGCAGTTCGAGGAGCATATCCGGATGCTCCGGCAGCGGGGATTCAACCCGATCGGACTGGACGATGTCAGGACCTTTTACCAGGAAGGCAAACTCCTGCCGCGCAAGTCGGTCATGGTCACCCTGGAGCAATCCCGCAGGAATTCATATCTTGAGTCCCGGGATATTCTACGGGCGAACCGGTGGAAGGCCGTCATGTTTGTGCGGGCCGACACCATGAGAAACCAGGATCCGGATGTGCTCCGTTGGCCGATCCTGCGGGATATGGCCTTGTCCGGGCTGTGGGATGTGGGCGCCGAATCCTTTGACGGGTTCCAGCGGATTCCGTCCGGTCCGGACGGGGAAACCGCCAATTATTTTGCTTCGCCCCGGTGGATCGAAGCTGAAAACCGTCTGGAAACCGTGGATGAGTATCAGGTCAGGATCCGCGATGATCATCTCCGCATGGTGGATGCCTTTCGTTCCGGAGTCGGTTCGCCGCCGATGGCCTTTGCCTTTCCCTATGGTGATTATGGCCAATACGATCCCCGCGCGGTGGCGACGCGCGTGTTGAATCTGGCGGAAGTCGAACGGCATTACGGGATTGGTTTTACGCTGGGGCCCTTCCTGCTCAACACCCGGCATTCCGATCCGCGGGTGTTGAACCGCCTGCAGGTTGATCCGCGTTGGAGCCTGGAACAATTCATCGAGGTGATCGAATCCAGCCAGACGTTTGAACCCTGGTCGCTCAACGATCCACTGGCCTTGTCCCGGTGGCGCACCATATGGGGCCATGTGGAAACCGGACCGGATGGTGCTTTGGGTGTGCGTGCCATTCGTCCGGATGAGGCTTCCGAGGGTCGGAAACCCACGACGGGCGCGCAGAGCTGGCTGGTGGGTAGCGACCTGTTTGAGGATTTCACGGTTCGCTTGCGGTTCCGTCTGTTGGCCGGACAGTTTGCCGTCCGCCTGCGGGCGCGACCAGGCGGTGACGCGGGGATTCGCCTGTTGATGGATGCCGAGGGGAATTGCCGGGTGAACCAGAAATTGTACGGGGTCGAGGAATTCCTGCTGGCTTCCGTACAGGAACCGGCTGGTCAGCCGGATACGGTTCGGGAACTTGAACTGACCCTGAAGGGACGGACCCTGTTTGCCTCGCTGGACGGACGCATGATACCCCGGGAACCCATTGACCTCATGGGGAAGGTGGGCCCGGGTTTGTTGGGGCTTGAGGTTTGGGATCCTGAACCCGGGAAAGCCCAGGTGCAAATCCTGTCCATGACATTCCCTCGTCCGCGTCGGATCCTGTTGGGTTGGAGCACGGATTGGGCCGGGGCGTATCCTGAATTGATGAGCCGTTTGTACCGCGAGGCCTATCGTCTGGAGGCCGTCAGCCCGCCCTGGTTGGATGTCGTGCAATCGGTACCCCTGGTGCTGCCCGGATGGGATGACCAGGCGTTGCTCACCTTCGGACGGATTCACCGGGTGTCCATCCTGCCGCGCTTGAAGGTGCATTCGGCGGATCTGGCTTTGCAGGTGCCGCCAGATCTTCCGGTGAGGGAGGCGGATGCGCTGGGGGTGGATGGCCTGTACGTGGAATGCAGTCGGGTGGCCCAGGCGGACATGCCGAAACTGGTGCCCTGGTTGCAGCAAGTTCATCAACGAATCAAGGAGCATGATATGAGGCTGGCGATCAATTTCCCGGTGTCGGTCAAGCGCATGGCGTCCTTTGCTTCTGTCGCCGCGCTGTTTCCCGGTGTGCTGTTTGCAGCCGACTCGCCGGCCCAGGCCGATGCGCTTGAGGCGGCGATTCCGAATCCCGTGGTGGCCGAAGACCTGCCGCCGCCGGCTGCCGACATGCACCTGAACCTGTATTACCAGATGGCGACCCGTGCGCTGCCCGCCGAGATGCTGTCCCCGTGGGCGCGCCAGGATGCCAACCGGCGCGACGGATTCATTGCCTTCCAGGAGGGTGACTACGAGCGGGCGATTCGCCACTGGAACGCCTGGTTGGAGGAAGATCCGCAGAATACCGAAGTCTTGTCGTTGATCGGACGCGCCTATGTTCAGAAAGGGGAACCGGGAAAGGGGTTGGACTATTATACCCGGAGTCTTGCCGTCAGTCCCGGCCAGATCCACATGGCGATCCGGCGCGCCGATCTGCTCGATACGATGGGTCGTGTGGATGAAGCACGGGAAGCGTTGAATCGGTATGCCCGCATCTTTCCCGAACATCCGGACATCCTGATTGCCCAGGCGCAATGGCTGCATCGGCGTCGGCGGCGCGCCGAGGCGCGCGCCATGCTGGAGACCCTGGTGGCCGAATCGCCGCAGAACCTGGAGGCCCGGGTTGCCTTGTTGAACATGCAGGATGCCGCGGGGGAACGATACCAGACCATGCGCGGTATGCTGGAAATGGGGCAAGCGCCTGAATCAGGCCTGTCCTTCGGGCACCTGATGTTGGCGCAGGAATTGTTGACATATCCCGAATCGGGTGTCTTCTTCGATATTATCCGGCAACGGGCCGGAGCGGATCATGATCCCCGGCTCAAGGCATTGTACGAGCAGTTTCTTCCCCTTACCCGCCGCGTGACGGATCATTTTGCGACCGGGCAATTGTCGGACGGATGGATCGCGTCGGGGGGCATTCGTGCGTTGGATCGGGGTCGGTACGAATTGCGCGCGGCGACCGACCAGGCGGAGACCTACCTGCGCCTGCGGCGGTCCGAATTGATGCGTGACGGCATGTTGGAGGTGGCACTGGATGAATCGCAGGGTTTTTTCTGGATCTATGCGCGGCGCAGTGCGCGCGGCATGGTGCGTTTCGGGTTTGACCAGGAAGGATCCATTCATCTCCAGGCTTGGAACCAGGGCGAACTGCTCGCCTTCATGAACCGGCCCTGGATCCGTCCGCCCGGCAGTCTCAAGCTGCGGATTGAGTTGTGCGGTGACGGCGCGCGTGGATTTGCCAATGATCTGGAGATTTTCGATGCGCCGCTCGAAATTCCGCAGGCAGTTGCCTATGGATGGTGGGGCATCGCCCCGTTTTCCTTCGAGCTGGGCATGGCCCGGGCACGCATTGTACGGATGGATTGCGAGCCGCAACCCGCTGCCCTGGCCCTGGTGGCTCCCGGAAAACCGGAAGACCAGGTGGCCTTGCTTCGCCCGTATGTGCGGAACTTGTCCGCCCTGGCGCCGGTATGGGCGAGCCAGGATCCGGACGGATCGCTGCCCGAAGATCTGCAGGATCAGCCGGATATTCTGCGCATGTTCTGCGCCTTTCACCGGATCCGCCTGATGCCTGTGTTGGACCTGGCTTATGATGGGAACGTGGAGCCGGACCGCCTGGTGGATTTTATTCATCGGAACCATCTGAAGGGATTGATGGTGAAGCGGCGGACGCCCGCCTCCGCGGACTGGTTGGCGGCCTTGCGCCATGCCCTCGAGGTTCGTCCGGCATCGGTCATTGTGCTGGAAACGGAAGCCGCCTTGTGGAATTCGCCGGACACGGCCCGGCCCGCGCGCGACGATCGTCCGGCGCGCCCGCAGGCGCGGGACCATCTGTTGCCGGGACCCGGCGAACGGATCGCGGTGAGGGAAATCCCGGTTGGAAGTGTGCTGGTGCACCCCTTGAAGGATGCCTGGGGGGCGCGTTTGACCCTTCCGGATGCCGGGGATGACGGGACGGACGATATTAGGGTCACCCCACGATTGCATTTGCTGAATGAATCAGGGTGGGTTGCCCCCTGACGGCGGATGAAGGGGATCTGCCGCCTGCCTGAGTAACGGAACGATAGCCCATGCTTTTTCCGACCACAGTGTTTGCGATATTCTTCCTGGTAATTTTCCATCTGCATTGGTCGCTGGAAGGTTTCCCCCGTGCCCGCAAAGGGGTCCTGCTGGCGGCCAGTTTGTTTTTTTACGGGTACTGGAGTTGGAAGTTTGCGTTGATGCTGTTGTTGTCCACCATGGTCAATCATGCCCTGGCCCGGCAGATCGAACGGGCGGGCCGGCATGGGGGTGTGTGCAGGAGCCGCCCGTGGTTGGTTGGGGCCATCGTCTTCAACTTGGGGCTGCTCGGCAGTTTCAAGTATGCCGGGTTTGTGGTGGGGGATCTGTTGTTTCCCTTGATGCGGCCCTGTTGCCTTTGGTTGGGTCCTGACGCGGTGAACTGGCTGGTCGGCGTACAAGAGGAGGTCTACCCCTGGTTGTCGAAGGTGGTGCTCCCGGTCGGGATTTCGTTTTTCACCTTTCAGGCGCTGAGTTACGTCATGGATGTTTATCGCGGACGTACGGCACCTGCCAGGACATGGTTGGATTTCGCCAATTACCTGGCGTTTTTTCCTCAACTGGTGGCGGGGCCGATCGTGCGTGCGGAGGATCTGGTTCCGCAAATGGAACAGATGCCGCGGCGTGAGGTGCGGATTGACGCGGGCCGGGCAGGCTTCCTGATCTTGAGCGGGCTCTTCAAAAAAACCGTGGTGGCCAACTGGCTGGCGGCACGGCTGGCTGATCCGGTGTTTGCATGGCCCGAAGCCTATAGCGGGCCGGATGTCCTGATGGGGGTGTACGGTTACGCGATCCAGATATACTGCGATTTTTCGGCTTATTCGGATATTGCCATCGGAACGGCGCTGTTGCTTGGGTTCCATTTTCCGGATAACTTTCACGCGCCTTACCTGGCGACCAGTCTCCAGGATTTCTGGCGGAGGTGGCATATTTCACTATCCACCTGGCTGCGTGACTATCTTTACATTCCGTTGGGAGGATCGCGGGGAACGCTTCGCCGGACGCAGGTAAATCTGTTGATCACGTTCCTGCTGGGTGGACTCTGGCATGGGGCGGCCTGGACCTTTATCTGGTGGGGTGCATTTCACGGTTTTTACCTGGTCCTGGAACGTACGCTGTTTGCGCGCGTGACTCTGCCGTCCGGGCGAAGCCGGATATCCCGCAGCTTGTTGACGTTGGTGGCTCGCCTCTGGATTTTCCATGTGGTATGCGCGTCCTGGTTGTTGTTCCGTGCCGGTAACCTGGAGACACTGGGAGGGTTGGTGCGGAGCCTGTTGGCCTGGCGGTCGGCGGTTCCGGAGGTTACCCTGTGGGGGGGTGTGCCGCTGCTGGTGTTGGCCGCCGGTTTTTCCATGCAGGGTTTCGACGGCAACCGCCTGGAGCAGATCACCCGCCGACTTGCGGATTGGCCCGGATGGGTACTGGGGGCGCTGGCCGCCGTGATCCTGACGATTATCCTGGCGTTGGGGCCCGAAGGCGTGGCGCCCTTCATATATTTCCAGTTTTGAATGGGGGAATGCATATGCATGAATCGACCGCGGCAGACAGGCAGGAAATAGCGGCGGGTGTGCCGTTCCATACGGTCAACCGTGCACTCCTGGTGTTTTATGCGTTGCTGGTGGCCTTGAATGCCGTGGCCTGGCACGAGGCCAATGAGCGGTTGCCGTATGGTACCGCCCGCACGATGTGGGTCTCCATGACCGGTCCGCTGGCTCGTGTCTGCCGGGCCACGGGATTGGATCGGCCGCGCGCGTTCCTGACGGAAACACTCGGTTCGGTATTGAACGGAAGCGACTGATCAATCGATACTATCCGCCGGTTCGCGCCGAAGCGGGAAAGGAAACGGGAATATGAGCCTGGGGGCGGTTTTCAAGGCGAAGCATCATCCACCGCGTATCCTGACGATTTTCGGCACACGCCCGGAGGCCATCAAGCTGGCCCCGATCCTGCTGGCCTTGCGGGACTGCCCGTCATTCGAAAGCGTGGTGGTGTCCACCGGCCAGCACCGGGAGATGCTCGACCAGGCGCTGGATCTTTTCGGGATCGTGCCGGACCGCGACCTGCGGCTGATGCGCCCCGACCAGACCCTGGCCGGTTTGACGGCGTGCGCGGTTGAAGCACTGGACACCGTGATCCGGGACCTGACACCGGACCTGGTGATGGTGCAAGGCGACACCACGACCGTTTTTTGTGCAGCCCTGACGGCGTTCTACCACCAGGTGCCCGTGGCCCATGTGGAGGCCGGCCTGCGCACCCGCCAGTTGTATTCGCCCTGGCCCGAGGAAGCCAACCGGGTGCTGACCAGCCGGCTGGCCGCCCTGCATTTTGCGCCGACGGTGGGCAGCCAGGACAACCTGCTGGCCGAAGCCGTTGATCCGCAGACCATCCATGTGACCGGCAACACGGTCATCGATGCCCTGTTCATGGTGCTCAAGAAGGCGCAGCAGCATCCGCCGTTCATTTCCGGTTTGCCGCCGGCTCTTCAACCGGGCAAGCCGGACGGAAACCGCGTGGTCTTGATCACCGGGCATCGCCGGGAGAATTTCGGCGCCGGCTTTGAACAATTCTGCCGGGCCATTGCCCGGTTGGCCGAGCGGTTTCCGGATACCCACTTTGTCTATCCCATGCATATGAACCCGCAGGTGCGTGAACCGGTGTTGCGGGTGCTGGGCGGATCGGTGGATAAGCCGCGCGCCTCGAACGTCCACCTGATTGAGCCGCTTGATTACCTGCCGTTTGTCGCCCTGATGAACCGGGCTCACCTGGTCATTACCGATTCTGGCGGGGTGCAGGAGGAGGCTCCCTCGCTTGGGAAACCGGTGCTGGTCACCCGTGATACCACCGAGCGGCCGGAAGCCGTTGAAGCCGGCACCGTCCTCCTGGTCGGGACGGATGCCAACCGTATCGTCAGCGCCGCCTCGGAACTGTTGACCGATCCGGCCGCCTACCGGGCCATGTCAACCGCGCACAACCCCTACGGCGACGGCCAGGCCGCCGGCCGCGTGATAAGCATTTTACAGACCGCATTCGGCATGTAGCCGGAACGATCCGGTTCCGTCCGGCGGGGTAAAAAATGCCCGGAAACCTGTCGCGGGCTTGATTCCGTGCCCCTGCTGGGGTAGAGTCGGGGCCTTTCATGGAAAGGATCGGGACGGGCATGCGCATTTTATCGGGCATCCAGCCATCGGGCAAGCTGCACCTGGGCAACTACTTCGGCATGATGAAGCCGGCCCTTGAGCTCCAGGAAAAGGGTGATGCCTTCCTGTTCATCGCCAATTACCATGCCCTGACCACGGTGACCGATGCCGCCCGCCTGCGTACGGCGACCTGGGACGTGGCCTTGGATTTTCTTGCCTGCGGATTGGATCCGGACCGCACCGTATTTTTCCGCCAGAGCGATGTGCCCGAGGTCACGGAGCTTTCCTGGTTGTTGTCGGTGGTGACCCCCATGGGGTTGCTGGAGCGCTGTCATTCCTACAAAGACAAGGTGGCGCGGGGTATTGCCTCCAATCACGGGCTGTTCGCGTATCCGGTCCTGATGGCCGCGGATATTCTCGCGGTCCAGTCGAATCTCGTTCCGGTCGGGCGCGACCAGAAACAGCATGTGGAGGTGACCCGGGACCTGGCCATCAAGTTCAACAACCAGTATGGGCCCGTGTTCACGATCCCGGAACCGAGCATCCGTGACGAGGTGGCCGTGGTGCCGGGGCTTGACGGCGAAAAGATGTCCAAGTCCTACGACAACCACATCGAACTGTTCGGCGACGAGAAGGAGGCGCGGTCGCGGGTGATGCGGATCGTGACCGACAGCACGCCGCTGGAATCCCCCAAGAACCCCGATGCCTGCCGGGTGTTTGCCCTGTACAAGCTCTTTGCCACGCCGGAGGAACTGCAGGCCATGGCGGACCGGTACCGTGCCGGCGGGTTCGGGTACGGCGAGGCCAAGAAGGCGTTGTGGGTGAAGATCCAGGAGACGCTGGCGCCGTTCCGCCACCGCCGTGAGGAACTGGCCCGGCAGCCCGATTTTGTTGAATCCATCCTGCGCCAGGGCGCCGCCCGGGCGCGCGCGGAGGCACGGCGCACCCTGGCAGCGGCGCGCCGTGCGATGGGGCTGGATTGAAAACGTAACGGCCCACCGGCCGGACAGGACCCAGATGGTACAGGACGAATACAAGGTAAACCTGGAGGTATTCGAGGGACCGCTCGATCTCCTCCTGTACCTCATTCGCAAGGAAGAGGTGGATATTTACAATATCCCCATCGAGCGGGTCACCACGCAGTACCTGGAATACCTGAACCTGATGAAGCTGCTCGACCTGAACATCGCGGGCGAGTTCATCGTCATGGCGGCCACGCTGATGATGATTAAGAGCCGCATGCTGTTGCCGGTTGAAGAGCGGCCCGAGTTGGAAGCAGAGGAGGAGGATCCGCGCTGGGATTTGGTGCGGCAGCTCCTGGAATACAAGAAATTCAAGGATGCCGCCATGCGGCTCCAGGACATGGAGATCCGCCAGGAGAACGTGTTTGCCGGCGGCGGGAAGAGCGTGGCGATTGAACCGCAGGATGCCGGGACGGCCTTGCAGGATATCAGCCTGTTCGACCTGATCACGGCGTTCAGCTCGGTGCTCAAGCGTGCGCGGCCGGAGGAGATCGGCGAGATCTTCGCCACCCAGTATACGGTGGCCGACAAGATCCAGGTGATTCTGAAGGACATGTCGCGGGGCGGAGAACGGTCCTTCGTGAGTTTCTTTCCGCCGACAGCCAGCAAGCATGAGGTGATCTGCACGTTCCTGGCGATGCTGGAGCTGATCCGTCTGCACCAGGTCCGGGTGCGCCAGGACCGGCATTTCGACGAGATCCTGGTTTGTGGAGTCGAGAACCCGCCGTCGTTCGAGAATGTCTGGGCCGAGGAACCGGCGGCTGCTGAAATTTCCGTAAATAAGCCGGAGCCGGAACCGCCCGGCACGGTGGATGAAGGGGATGAGCATGGCGAATCATGAAGAAATTCCGGACATCAAACGGTTGGTAGGGTCCCTGGTTTTCGGCGCCAACCGGAGTGTGACGGCCAAGGATATCCGGCGGTGCCTGCAGGAGGTGGCGGAAATCGAAGGCGGGGACACCCAGCTGTTCACCGAGGTGCGCCTGCAGGATATCGAGCAGGCGGTGGCGGATCTCCGCAACGATCTGGAGCGGTCCCGCCTGGGATTCAGCCTGGCGGAGGTGGCCGGCGGATTGCGGTACCAGACCGATCCCGCCTGCGGCCGCTGGCTCCGGCACATGCTGTCGGCCGGCAAGCCGGCGCGGCTGTCCCTGCCGGCGCTCGAAACGCTGGCCATCATCGCGTACCGCCAGCCGATCGGCAAATCCGATATCGAGGGGATCCGCGGCGTCAACGTGGACCATATCATCAAGACCCTGCTGGAGGTCCAACTGGTTCGGATCGCCGGCCGCAGCGAGTTGCCGGGTCGTCCGTTCCTGTATGGCACCACGCAATTGTTCCTGGAACATTTCGGATTGAAGGGTCTCAAGGACCTGGGGGATATGGAGCCGCTGCTGGCTGCCGCCCGTGAGGAGGAAAAGGCGCAAAACGCCAAGTCCGAATCGGAACCGGCGTATGAGACACCGAAGCCGGAATCCGGCGTGGAACCAGCCCCGGCCCCGGCGGAACCGCCGGTTCCCGCACCGGAATCCGCTGCGCCGGAAGCGAGGGCTTCGGAATGAGCCTGGACGAACTGCGCGCCGAAGTTGACCGGTTGGACGCAGAATTGGTTGCGTTGCTCAACCGGCGGGCGGCCTGCACCCGGCAGATCGGCGAAGCCAAGCGCCGGGACCGGTTGCCCGTGGCGGATTCGCGCCGGGAAAGCCAGGTGCAGGAACGGGTGGCGGCCCTGAACCGGGGTCCCCTGTCGCCGGAAGCACTCCGGGATATTTATCGGGGCATTATTGACGCGTGCCGGAATTTGCAGGAGCAGGAGAAATCCGCGGGCCGGTAACCGGGAGGGATGGAGACTGCGATGAACACATTGCGAGAACAGGCCAATCCGTGGATTGGAAAACTCCCGATCTATGAACCCGGCAAACCCATCGAGGAGGTTGCCCGGGAACTGGGGTTTGCGTCGGAATCGGAGATCGACAAGCTGGCGTCCAACGAGAATGCGCTGGGACCCTCGCCCCGGGCGGTGGAGGCCATGGCGGCGGCTGCCGTCCAGATGCACCGGTATCCCGATGGTGGTTCGTATTTCCTCCGGCAGGTGCTGGCCGGCAAACTCGGTGTCAGCCCCGACCAGATCCTGCCGACACACGGCAGCAACGAGGCGCTTGAGCTGTTGGGCCATGTGTTCCTGGGACCGGAAACAGGGATCGTCATGGCGGCCCAGGAAT
>Ga0208374_1000375_pt1 | contig 21329 bp, 20 predicted proteins | sample RifOxyC3_FD_184037 | JGI IMG/M metagenome (GOLD analysis project Ga0208374, IMG submission 184037) | Groundwater microbial communities from Rifle, Colorado - Rifle Oxygen_injection C3 (SPAdes) | ecosystem: Environmental > Aquatic > Deep subsurface > Groundwater | place: Rifle, Colorado, USA...
GCCCTTCGGGGATGGAATCGTCACCCCGCCCAGCACCAGGGCACGGCCTTTCCTGAACCGGTGGGTGTCAAACCCGATCCCCACCCGCGGCAATCGTAACCTATTGGATTTGTCTGGCATAACGCGTATTACTATAGGACCCGGACCATGAGCGAGCCAGCGAAAAACCCGGCGCCGATCTTCGGGGCTCTTGCGGGCGTTCCTGAGCTATTTACCTTTCCCTCTGCTTGTGCGTTCGGTGTTCCTGGTTGGCTGTTCGATGTTCCGCCGAATGTCCATGCCTGACAAAAGCTTACGATGGTGATTCTATCCTGATCGTCATCGGCAGCCGCTTCCCGGCATGAGCCGACTGAGCATGAAGACCGTCCCCGACGCGGTGCAGACCGGGGCGAGGTCGCCCCGGCTCCAGCGGAAATGGACAAACTCAAGGATGCGCTCTTGTGACGCGCGTATACGCTAAATAAAGTTGTTCTCTGCTCCGGCCGATACTATGGTAGAAACCTTAAAGGAGGCAGACCGCCATGAAGCCCCGGCCAATACCCTTCGAGTCCGGAACCTTCTCCGTCGGCGCCAATTACTGGGCCAGCCATGCCGGGACCCGCATGTGGTCTGACTGGAAACCCGACATTGTCGCCGCCGACCTTCGCCAACTGGCACATGAAGGCATTCAAGTCCTCCGGGTATTCCCACTGTGGCCCGACTTCCAACCCCTGCACCAACTTTACCAGTACCAGGGGAAACCCGAGGATATTCGTCACGGGGAAGACCCCTTACCGGACACCGAAGCCGGGCGTGCCGGCATCAACCCGGTCATGATGGATCGGTTCCGTTTCCTCGCTGATGAAGCGAAACGGAATCGCATGCAACTGATTGTTGGCCTCGTCACCGGGTGGATGAGCGGACGCCAGTTCGTCCCACCGGCCATGCAACGGTTAAATGTCCTGACAGACCCTTTGGCCATCCAGTGGCAGATCCGCTTCGTCCGGTATTTTGTCCGGACATTCCGCAACCACCCGGCGATCACCGCCTGGGACCTGGGCAACGAATGCAACTGCATGGGTTCCGTGGATCAACCTGAAGCGGCCTGGCTCTGGACCGCCTCGATCTCGAATGCCATCCGCATCGAGGATCCGGGCCGTCCCGTGGTATCCGGCATGCACGGCTTGTCGGCATCTCCCACGGCACACTGGAATTGCCACCAACAGGGTGAACTCACCGACATCCTGACCACACACCCGTATCCCATATTCACCCCGCACTGCGACCAGGATCCGGTCAACACGATCCGCAACGGCCTGCACGCCACCGCGGAATCCCGGTTATATGCGGACGTGGGCGGAAAGCCCTGCATCGCCGAGGAAATGGGCACGTTGGGACCCATGGTCGCCAGCGAGTCCGTTGCCGCCGATTACGTCCGCATGGCGCTGTATTCGCTATGGGCGCATGATTGCCGCGCCATGCTCTGGTGGTGTGCCTATGATCAGCACCATCTCGCCCATCCTCCGTATGACCGGCATGCCTGGGAACGGGAACTCGGCCTGATCCGGCCGGACCGGGAACCCAAACCCGTGATCCGGGAAATCTCCGCTTTCTCCCGACGGCTCCACCGCCTCCCATTCCGCAAACTCCCACCCCGTACATCCGAGGCGGTGTGCATCCTCACCGAAGGACAAGACCACTGGGCAGCCGCCTTTGCCACATTTATCCTGGCCCGGCAGGCAGGGTTCGACATCACCTTCCAATATGCCACCCAACCCCTGCGCCCGGCCAAACTCTACCTGTTGCCGTCATTGTACGGAAACGCCCACGCCAGCCGTTCCTGCGGGAACGACTTGTTTGACCGGGTTCGCAAGGGAGCGACACTTTACGCCTCACTGGGTAATGCCGCACTCGCTCCATTCAACGCACCGTTTGGCGTCGAGGTTCAAACCCGTGAAAAACTGGCGGCCGGTGACTTTATCCGGTTCCAGGTAACGCCCGGCACAACCGAGTTTGAAGCCCAGGCCGACTATCGCCTGCGTATCCGCCCCACAACGGCACGGGTCCTTGCACGGGAACCCGACGGAAATCCCATCTTTACCGTCAATCGCCTGAATAAAGGACGCGTGTACTATCTGTCGTTCCCCCTGGAACATTATCTCAGCCATGCGCCGGGCATCTTTCATCGCCCCGACGCTCCCCCTTACCGGCAGATATACGCCACCCTTGCCGGCTCGCTCATCGCTGCACGTACCCTTCAACAAAACCACCCCATGGTCGGCATCACGGAACATCCTTTCACGTCCAAAACCAAAGTGGCGGTTTGCATCAATTATTCCCCGGAACCGGTCACCACCCGTCTCTCCCTTGACGCAGGGTGGACGATCAGACAGGCGCTCATCGGGAAACAACCATCCAACACCATGTTAACCATCCCGGCAAACAACGCCGTTGTCCTGATGCTGGCGAAACACAAACCCCGAACAACCCGGAGCCAATCATGAACCGTGATCTTCAGTTGAGGCCGCATCTACTTTCCGCACGTGTCCCTGGTAGGGCGAGGTGCTTGTCCTGCGTAGCCTTGGCGAAGCAGGATCCCTACCGAGCCGTTTTCACCACGATGGCTATCGCCTGCTGCCTCTTCATCGCAACCGGCCTGATACCTGCTCATGCGCAAACTCCCGCCACCTTGTCGCGCGATGGAAAGGCCGTCCTGCCCGTGGTCATTGCCACCAAGGCCTCGCCCGCCATCCAAACCCTGGCGCGAACCCTGACCAATTATCTGCAACGGATCAGCGGCGGCGCGTTTACCATCCAGACCAACGCCGGGGGTGCGGCCGGCATTGTGCTGGGAACCCCGTCCCAGTTCACGGCGTTGCCTGTCACCCCTTCGTTTTCCGCCGATCCTTTCAGCCGGGAAGATTACATCATCCGCACCGGTTCCAACGGTGTCTGGCTGATCGGATCGACTGATCTGGGCGTCCAGCATGCCGTCTGGGATATGCTGTACCGTTTCGGACATCGCCAGTTCTTCCCCGGAGCCACCTGGGAAGTGGTCCCTGCCCTGCCTACCATGACCTTGACACTGAATATAACGGAACGTCCGGACATCTATGCGCGTCGCATCTGGTACAATTGGGGATTCTGGGGATACAACAACCAGCCGTATGCCGAATGGTGCGCCCGGAACCGGCACTCCCAGGGATTCCGACTGAACAGCGGGCACGCCTATGGCAACATCGTCGGCGCCAACAAGGCCGCCTTCGACGAGCATCCGGAATATCTTGCCCTCGTTGGCGGGGAACGCAAACGCGGTGGAGATGCCAAATTCTGCGTCTCGAATCCCGGACTCCGCCAGTTGGTGGTCGATCATGCCGTACGCCAGATCAAGGCCAAGCCCGACACCGACAGCATTTCCATGGATCCCAGCGACGGCGGAGGCTGGTGTGAATGCGACACCTGTGCCGCCATGGGCAGCGTCAGTGACCGGGCCATCACCCTGGCAAACAACGTGGCAGCCGCCATCAACCAGCTCGGACTGGGCAACAAGTACGTGGGCATGTATGCCTATAACCTCCATTGCGCACCCCCGTCCATCCCCGTGCACTCGAATGTGATCATCAGCGCCACCACGGCCTTCATCACCGGTGGTTTCTCGCTGGACCAGATCATCACCGGCTGGCAGGCCAAGGGCGCCACCATCGGCATCTATGATTACTACAGCGTCATCGTGTGGGACTGGAACCTGCCCGGCAAGGCGCGGGCCGCGAGCCCCGTGGGTGTCGCTAACGGCATCGTTGATTTTCACCGGAAAGGCGCGCGGTTCTACGACTGCGAGTCCGGGGACGCCTGGGGCCCTTATGGACTGGGGTATTATGTCGCCGCCCGCACCATGTGGGACACCAACGAGGCCGCACGCGTGGATGCCCTGACGGACGACTTTTTGGACAAGGCATTCGGCCCCGCCCGCGAACCCATGCGCGGATTCTACCAACTCATCAATTTTGACAGTACCCGCCGCTCCGCCAGCGACCAGGTGGGTCGCATGTACCGGTTCCTGGCGGAAGCACGCCCCCTGGCGGCCGGCCGTGCTGACATTCGTGAACGTATCGATCACCTGATCCTCTACACCCGTTACGTGGAACTGTATAACGCCTACGCAGGGGCCACGGGCAACACCCAACCCTTGCGCGACGAAGTGGTCCGGTTCACCTATCGGATGCGCACGACGATGATGGTGCATGCCTATGGATTTTGGGCGCGGACCGTCGGCCAGAATGCCGCTCACCAGGCGGACTATCCGCTTAAGTCGGAAGAACCCATCACCGACGCGGAGATCCAGGCCTTTCTTGACAAGGGCATTGCCGCCAACCAGCCGGTGGAAATGGGATTTACGGCGGCAACCTTCACCGACGAATTGGCGCCATCCACCCCGCTGAATCTGCCGGAAGTCGAACCCGGCAAGTACCCACCCGTCCCCCAGGATCACCAAACCTACTGGATTTGGGTGGACAAGGCGCCAGCCGAGATCCTGATGAAGGTCACGGTCCAGAAAGTCTGGAACCTGCGCCCCCACTCCATCAAGTTGTTCTCGCCCCTGGAAGTCACCGGCGAGGCCGTCGCCGAAAGCGGTATCGTCAAACCGGATGGGCAGACCTATGAAGTGATTCTCAAGACCCCGCATCACGGGTTGCACCGCGTCGAAACACGCGACGGTGGCGATTATACCCGGATCGTCTGGCCCGACGGCATGCCCATCAGCCTACCTTCAGGCATCGACACCCCCGGTGTGTTCAACCATTTCCGTGGAGGATGGACGCTGTATTGCTACGTACCCAAAGGCACAAAAGTGGTTGGCGGCTGGGCGGCACGGATTGCATCGTGGGCGCCGCGGATTTCCGGCACCTTGAAAGATGCCTCCGGCGCCGTGGTGTATGATTTTGGGAAGACCGAGGACGGGTGGTTCAGCGTCCCGGTACCGGATGGTCAGGACGGAAAATTATGGAAGTTCGAAAACTCCCAGGGAGTGCGTCAATTGATGACCATCCCGCCATTCCTGGCGCGTACCGGCCGTGAATTGCTAATTCCCCGGGAAGTCGTGGAACGGGATGCCCCACCGGTCCCCGTACCAGAAAATCCGTGAGTGACCGGCAATAACACCCGGCTGGCCATGACTCGGAACAAGACTTTATGACCAAGGGCTGTAAATCAGCACGCCAGAGGACTGCATGTCGCCGACATTACGTGTGACAACCGTCATGCCATGCACCAGCGCTGTGGCGGCGATCAGCCCGTCCAGAACAGGCATTGCAAGACCCTTATCCCCGGCACGGGCTGACAGAATGCCCCATCGCTCGGCGACTTCATCGTCAATTGGCAGTATCCGTCCCATAAACCGAAGCTTCAGTTCACCATCCAGCCAATTGGCTAAATGTTCACGTTTCTTTCCGTCGGCAAGGCGTTCGATGCCCTTGCGCAATTCGCCCAGCGTCAAAACACTCAAGAACAGATGATGCTCTTGTTGTTCCCTGATCCAAGCCGTCACCGCTGGATCCGGCTGAACACGCACCAATTCAGAGACCAGACAGGTATCGAGCAAGTATCTCAAAGCGTCAACTCCCGGCCAGCATCGTCCTTACGTCGCAACCATTCCGGATCTAAATCACTCAGCGGCGAATCATGAAAGAAATGTATCAAGTCCTGCCCATGGCGACGCGTTAAGCGATGAAACTGCTCCGCAGCCACCACCACTACCGTATCCTCCCCATGGCGAGTGACCAATTGCGGCCCTTCAGACTGTGCACGTTCAACCACCGCACTGAACTTCGCCTTGGCGTCCTGTAATGCCCAGCTATTCATATATTCCTCTTTTCAACTAGTCCGACTAGTTTAGTATATTTTAATAGCCTGGTAAATATTTAATTAAACAACACCACGGGCGTCCCATAGGGGCGCCGGCTGATAGGCTATAGGCTGAAGTTGTGTATAGCGGTTCCATGTCCCCTCCGCTCCTCACCGCTTCCGGACCACCGTTGCGGGCATTTGCATCGGGCCGAGTCCCCGAGGTCCGATTAAATGACCGCAACCTCCGTGGCGCGCCGTAGCCTCTGGACGCAGGCGGCTGCGGTCCCTCTTCTCTGCGACCTCTGCGACTCTGCGTGAAATCCCCTCTCATCCCGTCCATCTTCCCGTCCACATCCCGTCCATCCTGTCAAATCTTCTGACCCGGCATACCGATCTCCATTCGCAAACCCGACACACGGCGGGTGCGGCACCCTCGCCTGACCAAGGCGGTATTCGGAGGGTTAAGGGGCAGTCAGGTGATATTCCCGTCACCCATTGCGCTGTTCCAGATCCATTCGGCGGACCCGGTACAGTACGTCTTCCATGCCGTTCCGGATACGCACCTGCATCTGGGCAACCAAACCGATCAGATAGACAAGCAGGCCGGCACCCCACAGCGATCCGCCGAAGAACCCGACCGCCTTGTACGGAGAGAACGCTCCCGTGCGCAACCAGTGTATACCCAGACACCCGAGCGCGACAGCTCCCACCCCGAAACAGGCCAGCGCCAAAGCCGAGAAGAAGCGGAGCGGATAATAATCCCGGTAGGTCCCCAGGATTATCCCGGCGGCTCGCCAGGCATACCGGAACAGGTTGCCGGCCACCCGCGAGGTTCCGTGTTGACGTTGTCCGCGCACCCTCACCGGTACCTCGCGTATGCGTACACCCGCAAAAGCCAGGTTGAGAAACACCTCATGGGTGTAGGTGAAATCACCGGTCAGGTTCAGGCGCAGGAACGCATTACGGGAATAGGCGCGGAATCCACAGGAGACATCGGCGAACGACTGGCCGGTCATCCGACTGATCCATCGTGCAATAACGGCATTGCCCCATCGTTTGGCGGGAGGCATGTCGGGTTCCAACGCCGGGTCCTTGAACCGTGACGCCGTAACAAAATCCGCTTCACCGGCCAGGATCGGCGCCACCAGGGCTCCGATATCGGCGGGATTGAACTGTCCGTCCGCATCCAGGGTCACCACGATATCAGCGCCCAGTTCCGTGACACATTGAAGCCCGGACCTGAACGCCGCCCCCACCCCCATGGGACGCGCATGCCGGATCACGGTGGCGCCATGTTCAGAGGCAATACGCCCGGTATCATCCGTAGAGCCGTCATCCACCACCACCACGCGGATTTCATCAATCCCCGGCAGGGAGGTTGGCAACGCCTTCAGCACCCCGCCAATGGATACCGCTTCATTGAGCGCCGGCAACTGTATGATCAAACGACTCATGAGTTTCACCTTTTCAGCCATACCGGTACTCTTCCATTCTGATGCCGTCAAGCCGCAACCAGACGGTCATGGCTTGCCGGAAGCCGGCATCCAATCGATCCGATCCACCATGATTCCCAACTGGCGGGTGTCCGGAGTGCCATCGCAGACTGACGCGGACCAGGGCACACAACGGATCTCAAGGCGGTTCGTGGCGGCAGTATCCCGGGATGGTTGCAAACGGAACGCCGCCAGCAGCCACCCGTCCCCGGCATCTTCAAGGGCCGGTACAACCGGGGATCCATTGAACGACCAGGCTACTTGCGCCGGCTGGGCACGGGGTGAACGGTGCTGTTCGGAGAACCTGACCTCCAGGTTCCAGTCACGATCATGGGAGGGGAAATAAAGGTTCACAAACGCCTCATCACGGGTCCATCGCCAGCTACGCCGAACGGCATCTCGCTCCCGCGCATGAAAGCCCGCCCCCAGGAATAAATCGTCATCCGCACTCCCCACATCGCACTTCAAGCGGGTTCCAGCCGAAAGCATACGAACCCGTACCCGATCGATCAACAGGCGGGACGACGTCGAAAGATCCGGTTGCAACCCTATCCGCTTAAAACCCCCGGCACGGTCAACCGGAACCAGCAACCGGTGAAGCATATTACCCCGGACCACATCGAAAGACCGGATGATCGATGCGCCATCCAACACCGTCACCGTGCCGGAATCGCCGGCGCTGGATTTCACCCTCAATGACAGTTCTACAAGCAACATACCGGGCACCGGACCCGGGACCGGCAAATGCAAGGCCGCACGGTTCGTGCTTTGCCAACAGGATCCAACATATTCCCAACCTTCCTGTACAATCGATCCCTGCATTGGAAATGCAAACCGGCTTAAGTCCAGGTCAAGGGCTTGGTCCGCAGACAACCATGACGGGGCAAAATCCACCGGAACCGGCTGATCAGATTCCAGCGTGACGAAAGCATTCGACCCGACAGAATCCGGGAGATAGTAATAATTCGCGCCCGGATTAACCTGATCGTCCACAACGCGATTACCGATCCGCAGCCGGGTTGTCGCCTCATCTCCCATCCGGCCGCAATGCAAAGCCCGCGCATCCACACACAGGATCGAATCCCCTTCCCGCCGGAGCGGCAATGGACGGACAGCTTGTTTCATGGACCACGGTTGTACATGGTAAAACGCATACCGGCCATCGCCCAGGGTGCATTCAATCGGATTGCCATCAGGGCCGGTAATCGGCACCAGATCGGCGTATTGTTGCAACATCGCCTCCACGGTAGGACCCTGGTCCGGGATCATCCGGCCCTGGAAGAAACACGCGTTCCCTAATGGTTTGATATAATATACGGGGACTCCCCGGATCAGTTCATCATACACGAACCGTTCCACCCCGAACCGGACCGTGGTATGTCCGGCCAGTGCGGCCTTCAGCACATCGTTGTTCTTCTCCACGCAAAACAGAGGTTCGTCATCACTCCCACGCCGGAAACGTACAAGAAAAGGCTGTTCCGCTTCGAAACGGTACGGCTTGAGCAAACCCTGACACGCTGACGGCAGCGCATGAAGACCATTGGATCGCGTCGACTTGACCGGTTGCGACGGCTGCAGCGACAATGGCTGTGTGATGTCCCGCATCCGGACAATTTCCTGCCGGCTGACAAAGGGTCCCCACGGGTGCAAGGTCGGCAGCAGACGGAGCCAGCCGATGCTGATGGCGACCAGGCAAACGGCATACCCCCATGTACGGACGGAACGAAGTTTCGGGAATCGTTCCAGCGGCAAGGACAACACCTTGACCGCACCGCACAATCCGGCTCCGACGAGCGGAACCGTGAACACCATGACCGCCAGGAAGAAACGACGGTGAGGTTCACCGACATGGCTGTAGAAGACAAAAAACAAGAAACCGGTGAAAATAAAACATCCCCAGGTCTCAATATGGCGTCGCCAATGCAATAACCCTCCCGCCACAAGCACCAACCCAAGCGGGCCAAGTTCATCTTTGAGGAACCCCCACAGTGCCAGCATGCCATCCAGGGTTCGGCTCAACAGTATTGCCGGCGATTGCCGGCCAACGACATCCAGCCACGACGCCAATTGAAGGTTGGCGCCTCTGCCGACAACAAGCAGGATCGGCAACGCCACCGTCACAACCGCCATGAACGGCAATATCAGGCAGGCGCATACCCGCCACGGACGAATATGGTTTTTACGGGCAACCCACCATGCGCACCATAGCGCACCGGGCAAAGCGCATACGGAAGGCTCACGGGTTCCGATGGCCAGCAGGAGGCAGACTCCGGCCAGCATTCCTTTTAACCGGTAAGAGGACTCCCTGATCGATACCAGGCTGGCAAAAGCCGACAGGATCAGAAAAAAGGAGAGCGTCTCCCTGAACGGATACAACAGGAAATAGGCATTCTGACGGTAACCGGCGAACAGTAGGAAGCAGGCAGCCAGCACCACCACATCGCGTTCCAGGCCGGACTCTGACCATTTCCGGATCATGAGCGTCAGCATGGCCACACACCCGGCCATCAGCACCAGGTTAAGCCAATACGGCGCCAGCAGCCCAAACACCTTGACAACCAGGGCCAGCACCAGGGGATACACCGGCGCCACAAAGGTCAGCGCCTCACGCGACAAGTCCGATCGCCAGGGGTCTTCCGCCAGGATACGCCCCATCTGGATATATTGCCCCGGATCATGCGCAATGGCATACGTCTGTATCCGGCAGGCAGTCAGCCACAATAACAGGCTGATCAATCCCGGCACGGCATAACGGCCTACTAGCCTAAGATTTCTGGTCATGCACACCACATGCTCGTTGCCCGTCTTCAGCACATTGACACGCGTTGGATAGCCCACATACGATAATTGGTAGTACAACCACCAACCACTGGATTGTCAGACGGTTCCACACCACACCCATTTGCCATTCCCAGTTGAAACCATGAAGAAGGATCACGACAAATAATCCGGACAAATATCCAAGGGATACCATTACCGATAGACACCATGCTTTTTTCGCAAGCAGGACATACACGAGCCCCACCATAAAGCACTACAAACGGTATGGCATATGCGCCTGCGTGACGCCATCGTGAATCCGGACTGGTTGAAGCATACGCCCATATAAATACCGTCAAGACAAACCAGCTATGGGATGACAGTGTTTGCGCTTTATAAAACAGCTCCACTCAGCCATCACAGAAGACGCACAGCCAATCATTATGGGAAAAACTGGGAACACAAAGCGGGCACCCAAACGGCAAGAACCGCAAATATGATATTAACCCCTTGCGCAATGTGACGCGATGGTCCTGCAATACTATATATCACACCCAAGAGAATTGGGTAACCTGGTTGCCTATAAAAGGAGGGGGTTTCTCCATCCAGACTAAAGCCACTCCCCCTGCTAACGGATAGAGCAATGCGCTCAAAGTGGTCCGCATCCCCGAAAGGAACTGGGTTGATAATTAAAACCCAGCAGCAGCGAAGCATTACCGTCAGGATAATAACAAGAAGCAGAGGGCCATATTTAGGCCATTCGAACAATCTGCAATTCCTTCTTTATGGTGAACCAAACCGCCAAAAGCAACTGAAGCCAGAACACTGACTGGTAAACCTGCACCACGGCAAAGCTCCTTCCAAGCAAGCGCCATATTGCAGCCCCCATGTAGTGCCAAAGAAACACGTGAGGGTAAAACCTGTTATAGGTCCATCCATTCATCGGGATCTGTGCGACAATATTGCCTTGGGGCAACTTGTCGGCCTGAGTCACCAGCATATAGTAATGCACCACTTCGTCGGCGACCATCGGCCCTTTACCTGCAAGCAAACCTACCGCAAGGACCATGAGAAATGAGTAGAAAATGACAATAAGAGACAAACGCCCCATACTGTCCATGCTACCCCATCTGTTCTTGAATACAGAAGTTAACATTTTGGCCAATACCTGTTTATACACCGCGAAACAACTTTAAACAAAAGCTTCGAACCATGCGTTCACCACATTCATAGATCAGTTGTACGATTATTGCAGTTAATACACACACGGGCAATACTACTAAATACAGATAGGCAAGTTGAAATATAAATTGGGACGGCATATAGGTGCGCGTAAACATTAGAAATACGGGCCGGTGGAAAAGATATAATGCGAAAGAGATCCAGGCCAGGTACGCAATAACTCTCGACGCACGCTTCCCCACTTTAAGCCTCTCCGCTTGAGATACTGTTAGGATAGATACCAGCATCAGAAAGGGTGCCTTCAGGAGCGAGACGACAAATGCCGACTCACCGCTTCGCCGGAAAAGCAAATAGGCTGCGCACGCTATCGCAGACAGGATCAGCGTACGACCGCGCCCTTGCACTAGCTTGCCGTGAAATCCACCTCTCACTGCAAGAACTCCAAGCCAGAACACCGGAAAATACATCACGAGTCGCCCGTCCACTTTACAGACGAAAACATTCCATGCAGCCAACAGAGCAATACCGACAGCGAGAGAAAGCACTGCATAGAATTTCCTTTTCGACATCAGGACCAACGCCGGCGCTATAATGCTGAAGTTCAGTATCATCACGACGAACCAGAGAGTCCAGGGCGGCCTGGGAATCAGCATTGCTACCAGCGTGACCCCTCTTATCAGAACGTAGAAATCATCAACATTCAGCAACCAGTACACGAGTGCCGCTATGCAAAAAAGGGCATAGAGCCGAAGAGCACGTTTGATAAAGTAATCCGCAACTGACTTGATACTTGTAAAACTGTGATTGCAGCTAACGAGATAGCCGGAAACGTAAACGAAGACTGCTAAGGCAACAGTTGTTATCGCATTGGTAAGCTCGGTCTTGTACCCCCTGTAAGTTGCAGTGAACCCCAACAAATGCCAGATCCCGACTATCCATAAGATCATGACGACTCTTAGAAGATCCAAGCCCACATTGCGCACCTTACCGGACGCTCCAGTCGTGGTTGCAGACAAGTCCACCTCACTGCACGAAATACTCATAGGCATACCCGCAAGAGGTTGAACCGCTCACCCCGTCCTTTTCTCACGATAGCGGAACCTGATCTCACCAGTCCACCCCCGTCAACCCCGCCACTGCCATCTTGGCACGAAGGAGCATTCGCGAAATGATTATTGAGGGATACGACGCGAGGCCATGCTGGATGCGAGCTCGGTCCATCTCGTCATGCGCTTGTATTTGGTTGGTGCTTATTCCCGTCCTGCGCATGTCGGCTACCAGAATATCGATGTGCAACGGCTGAATATCCCGGATAAATCGCGCCGTATGCTCATAATCCATTGCTATGCGGTAGTCTGTGTCGAACATGCCGTACTTGTCAAAAAAGGAACGATCCAGGAACATTGCCTGATGCGGAAGACAGCTGTATCGACAATACTTTCGAAAATTGTAGTTTCGATGAATCCGTTTAGCGCTCTTCTCGTAGACATAATTAACGTCGCCATAGAAGAAATACGGGGCCTTCATACGGCTCATTTCTTCTGCAACCTTTGACATCACAGTATCGTCATGCAGGCAATCATCAGCCCCCAGAAACAGTATAACCTTGCCGCGCGACGCCACAATGCCCTTGTTAAACGCATCGGCAATCCCTTCATCCGGCTCGCTGACATAGTATCCCAGACGGTCTTCATGTTTCCTCGCAATATCGACTGAACCATCTGTAGACCCACCATCAATCACGACGTGCTCTACGCCGTCGAAATCCTGCAACGCAACAGACTCAATTGCTCTCTCTAAGTGCCGGGCGCCATTGTAGACGGCCGTAATAACGGATATCAGTGGCGAATCCGACATCAGCTTATACCCCAGCTCTCAAGAATCGATAGATATTTCCGAACCACGACTTCAGGGGCGTATTCAGTATCGGCCTTTTGCCGCAAGCCCTCTCCGGCCTGTTTGCGGGCTGACGGATTTTTCATCAGGTCAAGAAGCAGCTGGATGAACTGCGGACTTCCAGGGTCTGCAGCGCTACACAACGTGCCCTCCAGCATCTCAGGCATACCTCCATTTGGGCTGGCCACTACAGGTTTGCTTCTCACCATTGATTCCAACATAACATTGGGAAAATTGTCCCAGCGTGAAGGGATTATTACGACCCACGCTTTTCCGTAAGCCCTGTCCAGCGCTGATCGGTCGAGACATCCAAGGAAACGAACATGATGAGCGGCGTCACCTAAGCGACGGACAAGCCATTGTTTCATTGACCCAAGGCCTCGCGCATAGCTGTCATTCCCTGCAAGTTCCAGCATCGCATCAGGCATCTCCTTCGCCACACTTCTGATTATGTTGGGCAGATACTGAATTCCTTTACCAATATCAATGCGCCCCACCATCAGAATTTTAGGGGTATCAGATTCCGCGGACAGCTCACCGGTAAACGCTACCACTGGATTGGGAAGGACTTCATTCCGGACGGGCAACGAGAAGCCTTCCTTGATAAGCTCGTCTCTCATTTTTGCCGATGGGATCATTGTCATATCAGCATGTTCGATAGAGAAGCGTTCAGCGCGCGTCTGCCCCAGATTTCTCATGTGAGCTAAGCGCAGAAGAATCCTTTGCCATGGGTAAAGAATCAGCGATTCTTGAAGCACACGGATTGGATTGCTCCCGTGAATCTTTACTACTACAGGCGGGCGCTGATGACATTTGATGATTTGCGCCATCTCGCCATGATGGTCTGCACCCTCAATTAGCTGAACACCATGCTGCTTTGCAAGCGACAGAACCTTGTCCCTGACCCTTGAAGTTCTGATTTCACTCTTGTCGTAAACCCGATATACGATTCCACAATCTGCATCCTCCTCTTCAGGCAAACCTTCAGAACGACTCGTAACTATCACCGGCCCATGCCCCATTAGCTTCAGGGAGCATGCCATCTGGTAAATGTATGATCCCACCCCTCCGGGCTCTGGAAGAAACTCATAGCAGTGGAACAGGATTTTCATACCCTCGATATCCGGCCCCGGAGCTCATTCCAAACGCAACCGGCAAGAAAGATAAGCTTGGCATTCATCACACAACCAGACTTCACACCAAAGCCCAACGAGCGCATAGTCTTCCACGCTCCTATACCCAAATGCATGTTGTTGTTGCAATAGCGTTGCCAGGCGATGGATACCGCCTCGTCTATCGCGGGCATAACCCGACTTGCTGCATTAACAGTCTTCTTTAGAATTCTTGCACAGACATTCATCTCTTCGAGGGTTTGAGCTGGCCTGCAACTGACAACTCGGCAGTAACTATCAAATTCCCCCTCGTCGACAGCGACACCTCGCTCAGTTAAAAGCGCTCTGATAATCTTCTTCTGCTGAGCTGCCATGTCATCTTGATGAACAGCGCTGACAGACTCACTGTGTAAGCGATAAAGAAGGCATTTATCCTTCAAATTCGCAATGTCAGCGTGTCGCGATAGGCGAATCCACAAGTCGTAATCTTCCGACCTGCTTGCATCACCGCTATACCAAAGCTCATACTTCGTCATAATGTCCTTACGAATCATGACGGATGGATGCACTATAGGTGTTCCAAACAAAAGAAAGGCGCGGCACGCCTCGACTGAGCAAGGCCGCAAATCAAGCGCACAGCCCCGTCGTCCGATGTAACCCACATGAGTGCCTAGAACACCGACAGACCTGTGGTCTTCCATAAACTGGACCTGCTTGCTGATGCGACCCGGAAGGCTGATATCATCCGCATCCATTCTTGCCAAGTATTTGCCCTTGGACTCCCGAATGGCCAGGTTGAGACTTTCTGCAACGCCAATGGGCTTCTCATTCCGGAATATGCGCAGTCTTGGATCTTGTATTTTTGCCAAGACCGCCCCTGTTCCATCAGTCGAGCCATCATCGACTACAACACACTCCAGATCACCCCATCGCTGGCTCAAAATACTTGCAACAGATTCCTCAACAAAGCGCTGCCCATTGTGAACCGGCAAAAGAACACTTACGATTGGATGATCCGTAACCGACAAAGCGGGCTGCGTCCTCTTGAGACTTAGGCGTTTCCGCCCCTCGTGCACGGCACACGCTAAGCCAAACCCAAATCTTTGATAGGCAGTCGGAGCATAAGCCATTTTGTCTTGCTGCCAGAACTTCATTGCAGCACGTCCAAGGCACGCAGAATAGCGACAGAAAAGGTACCATTGCCTGCCAAATACCCTATTCACAGCAGCCTCATTGACGAGGACGGCATCGAGCAGATATTTTCTCAATTCTCGCATCCAGTCCCTGGCCAGTATGAGCTCCGCTTCTCTTACTGCACCGTTCCCCAAACAAGGCCTGCTGTGCAAGTCCAGCTGCTCATCAGAGACTGGCACACCAAGATCCACAAGCTGGCGCCTGACTATTCGCAAGACTTGCGAGCGCATTTCTGCCTCATTGCGAATCGTAACACAGCCGGGATGTCTCCTATAGTAATAGAGAACCCGCGGCAGGTTCAAGACGTCAAATGACGCCGTCGCCCTGGTACAGAGATCGAAATCTTCCGTCCTGGAATACTCTGGATTATAGCGAAGCGATACACCATCAATCATGTCCTTCCGCATGATCAGAGTTGCATGCGCCACCGGAGAAGAGAACAGCTGCGCCGTGCGAATCTCATCGCTTGACGTCGGATACTTAATAACGCCCGACTGCCTCAACATGCCAAAGGTCTTAAGCCACGTGCCCGACATACCGCACGACTTATTGTTGCTCATAAAGTCCACCTGCAACTCTATCCGCTTTGGATGACTTATGTCATCGCCATCCATCCGGACAATATAACGACAGTCAGCTTCGTCCAGGCCTCTGTTTAGAGATGCAGCCAAACCAAGATTTCTTGGATTGGTCATGATCCTAATACGTTTGTCCTGCAGGAGATCTTGAATCCCCGTCAGAGCCCCATCAGTTGAAGCATCGTCAACTATTAGGAGGTGTATGTCTCGATATGTCTGGCCTAATATGCTCTCTACAGCACCTCTGAGATACTTGCCTGCATTGTGAACGGGCATTAATATGGTTACTTCTGCCACGGCTCCGCCTTTGCCCAAATTTCACCCCAGCACAGCTCGTGGGTTGTGATAGAAAGACCTCCCTGCTGCAACTCTGCGTTAAGTTGCTCAACAGTATACTCGATTTTGTGCGTTGGATCGTTATACGAAGATATTCCTAGCGACTCACGCATAGGCACTTGCCAATGCCTCATACTTGACGGCACGCGAATCAAAAACAGGCTGGCCTTACTGGAATCGGCCAGTTTTCGCAAGAATTCAGAACGCTTCTCTAGGTGTTCAAGAACATTAGACAAGATCACAGCATCTGTTGGCCCTAGGGATGCTACCGTGGCATCAGCATTTACAAATTTTAAATTTTCATGCTTATACCGACGTACAGCAAGCTCAACCTTTGTCGTATCTATTTCAACACCAGTTACCTTCATTCCGTTCTGAGCCAAATGCCAAGCAACGGTGCCCATCCCGCAGCCGACATCCAGCACCCTCATGCCGGGCTTTAGGTGTAAAAGGAAGAACTCATGATAATTCACCAGATCATGCTTCGGATGAATCCCGCCATGCGCCCTGATGGCGGTTTCATCAATGCGACAATCCACATAATCGCGCAAAGCAAAAAGCTCACGCAACTCCATCCCCGTGTCATTCTGCTGCATGGACTCGACGCCGAGAGAGCACCAAGTCGAACGTATTGACGCCGGAGACTGCGACAAAATTCGCTTCAGGATCCGGGCAATCATTCCAGTCATGAACACAACCTCCTGAAAATGGCAGCGTGACTATCAAGCCACGGCGCAACATCAAACTTTTCAACAGCACGTTTGCGAGCTCTTTCCCTGAATCCAGGATAGTCATCAAGCACCTTCTCTACAGCAAAGGCAAGCTCTCGGGGATTCGGTGCATGGTCATTCTCCCAGTCACAGGGGCCTGCCACACCTGCGCCGGCATCACCAACCTGTTCCGCAACACCACCGGTTGCAGAATACACCACGGGCAATCCACACGCCATTGCTTCAACAACAACTCTTGGACAAGGATCATTGTATTTCGTGTGCAGCAAGATATCTGCACTCCTATAAAGACCCACCGCTTCCTGCTGGGAATACGACCCCTTGAGAATTACACGATCCGATACGCCGACAGATTGTGAGAGGGTTGAAACATAATCACGAGAAGCTTCCTCGCTCTGTCCCCAACAGAAAGCTCCAGCTACGCTCAGAGTTGCATCAATGCCATCCTTAACCAGGTAAGACAATGTTTCTATCGCCGTTCGCACTCTATATTTGCCCCAGTGGCTGCCAGTCAACAAGAGCTGAAGCCTAAGGCCGTTCTGCCACACGCGCTTCCCTGGTGCGAATGTTTCAGTGTCGACAGGGTTATAAAGCACGCTGGAAGCACCCGAACAAGTCCCTGCGAAACGATCCGCGCTCATCCTGCAAAATTCACTCTGGTAAACAACGTAATCAGCCAGCTTCAGCAGAGTGCTGCTGGTTCTGTTCTGCGCTCGCCACCCCTTACCAAACCATCCTGGATAAGCTACACCATTTTGATTAAGCACCACCTTCACACCGGCGCGTTTGGCGAGACGAGCCATATACACACTTAAAGCGGGAAAGAAAATACCAATAAACCCGGGCCTAAATGCAGGCAGAGCACTTGAAACGAGATACAGTATGCTCGCCCCGCTACCCGTATTCGGAAAGCGGGTCATAAGATCCTGTGTCTTCACGAGTCCTCCCCGGAGAACCCCATCTCGCCCTTCAATGCGGTCATAGCCATAGAAGACAGATACCCCGCGAGAGGGCAGCGTAGCCCAGCGTTGTTTCTCCTTGAGGACACGAGGACGCCAATCGTTTCGCCAAAAATCGATTGCTCTCGTGACAGGATTACTCACAGTTCCTACCTTTTGTCGCAAGGAGTTTCTTCAGATATTCCACATGTTTCTTCGCTACTGCCTCTGTACTATAATGCTCCTGTATTGTAGCGCGCACCGCCCTGCCCTCAGATTCCCAATCAACGCCGTCACTCAGGTAGAACTCAAAAGCACTCGCCCATGCAGAATCACTTCCGCACACTCTTAAACCGGGGGCGCCCAGATGTTCTTTTGCCAAGGTCTCATAGCTGCGCTGGGGGCTGCAGAGCGCCGGGCAACCGGTCGCCATTGGCAAAGCAACCTTCCATTCCGTGTGCCCCTGATTATAGCTGTTGTCCAGAAATCGTGGCGAAATAGCTACTCCACCACGCCCGTATAGGTCCATTAGATGGTCGATTCCATCAAAAGCGATAACTTCTGCGTCCAAATCCTTGAGCAGGGACTTGATGCTCGATCTCCACGGCTCAAAACAACGCTCCACCCCCCCAAAGCTGTCGGTGACAACGGTCAGTGATATCCGCTTCCCGAAAGACCTCAGCACGTCCTCGATAGCAAGGAGCTCAAAGAGCTTGCACGATGCGCCGCTCCAGAAGAGCTTGAGCATGCCGCTCTCGCAGCCACTGGCGAAGCCGGATTTCCTCCCCAAATCCATCCGGACATTATCTGGAATCCAGCAGACGCTATCAGCATGAGTCTTACACACCTCCGCAATATGCTCGGAATCGGCAATTACGCCGTCAACGGAAGCAAGCATAGCCAGGGCGTCGTTCCTCTGCCTGTTGGTTGGTGCCATACCTTCATAACGAAATGTACCGCATGCCCGTGTAACATAGTCAACATTGCAGTCAAAGACCGTCACTACGCCTTCGTTCGCAAGACGCTTCTGCAGACACAGGCACCTCTCATCCATGGACTTCAGGAACACAACAACATCATATTGCCTTAGAGGTCTGTAGAGCTCGTAAGTTAAACCCGTGTCAGCGCGATTTACAGCATCGGCGATCCAGCCGAAACGCATGAACCCCATGGGCGACTCAGACAGTGCACCTCTGAACAGAGATAAAGGACTGCACTTTCGCGCCATCACGTGGTGCATATCCGGAATGACAGAGTCTATGATGAAGCCGATTTTGGTCACTAGGCCTCATCAGGCTTGTATGCCTCTATCAGAATCATGTGGCATATCCATGACCGAGGCAACAAACCAGCAAGCAGTTTGCACAAAGGGCTGAACAGCCTGGACGACTCAAAGTCCGGTTTTATCTCCAGAAACATTCGCCGTACACCTTCACACCTGTCCAGGAAATGGATGCTCTTTACTTTGAAACCTGCCATGAGCGCCTGCTGACGCAGCTCCTGCTCCGTCAGTCGCCACTGATAGAAACGCATCTTCGAACCATAGCCTTTATCCAGATCGCAGCGCCCGTCGACTTTCCACAGCGGCTTCCTCATACGGTGCATGTGACGCCTGTTGAGAAAAGGAACAGAGACCAGCAAAGCGCCTCCAGGTGCAATAATACGAAAGGCCTCCTCGAAGCACGCGTCCGGACCGAGCTCGAAATGTTCAAACACCCCCCAGGAGAAGCACACATCGAAGCTGTTGGATTCAAACTTTGTTGATCTGATGTCACCTGCCAAATAGTTACCAGGCGCATTTGCCTCTTTCAGCCGACGAACAACATCTTCGCTTATATCGAAACCCGTGCAATTGTAACCCTCTTTCGCAAGACAAATGGTCCATTGCCCGAGGCCGCAACCGGCATCCAGAATTCTTGCTTTTTGAGGGTAATTGCGAAGCACTGCACGCAGCAGCCTATATTCTTCGCGACCATAAACCACGCTGTCAGCCAGCTCAGGATCTACGTCCCGCTTTTGCCATAAGCGTGACCAGTGATCCTCCACATAAGCAGCCTCATTTTTCGCAGCAGCCGCCATGTCAATAACAGGCGCGTAATCCTTCTTCATCTCTCCCCTCTTCCTGAATTATACCAGAAGAGTTAGTTCAACCTTTCTGCAATCGAATTCTCACCGCAATAGATAACGGAAAACGCGTTTCTGTTCATTGCATCGTGGAAAACCTTTGAGCAACCCTCAACATGCCTATCATGAAGCTCACAAATGATAAACCGTACATGATTTAGCCAGGAATCAGCCTGCTGCTGAAGAATATTGTGCTCAGCCCCCTCAACATCCAGCTTCAGCAAGTCTATTGCCTGTATATCATATTCTCGCATCAATCCATCAATAGTAACTCCTGGGACTCGGAGTCCGTCAGCATCGCCTTCTTCATGGCTGACGATGGCGTCTACTCGAAAAGACCACGATGCTGCACCGGGGTTCGTGATTCGAAGATATTCTTCAGCCCCCCATACTGCTGCGTGTACAGGTACGATCCTGTCACAACTGTTCACATTTTTTAACATTTGAGCAAAATTGTCAGGATCAGGCTCCACGGCAAGTATGCGTGCTTGAGGAAATCGTTGAGCGAAGTATAAGGCCGAAAGCCCAATATTGGCCCCGCAATCAATAACTGTTCGCACTTCCTCAGCCGGGATATGCACATCGTAAGCTCCCTGAAGGAAGATATGCTCAAAAACACGATGGTCAACACCGTTGCGACGCAAATTAACGGAAGCTCCCCTCCGAGGCAGGTCTATTCCTTCTCGCTCTTCGCGACAAGAGTTTCTCAGCGCCCACGAATGCCGTCCACACACACCAAAACAGCTCAATTGATCAGCCAGCCCCTGCAAAAGCCTACCCGTTCGCGATCCTGCGCCTACCTGCTTCGCGAACATTACGCAAACACCCCTAACAGGGCCCAGCAATCTTACATATCTACAGAGTACTGATAAAGCTTTCACCGATATCCCTACATCCCTGATTCGCAGATCAATCTCTGAATCAGGTTCACAAACTGGAGGCTCATCCTGTCACCGCACGGCATTAACTCAAGTACACGGGACTGATAATTGCTAAGATTCTTCCGCATTTCAGTCCATGCTGCGGTAAAATCTCCAGTGAATCCTATGCCATAAAGCTTGCCCGCTTCCACGATTCCGCCACCGTCCTCGTGATAGACAAGAGGCAATCCGCACTGTGCACCTTCGACATGATGCATCCCGCATGGCTCCCATCGGCTTGC
>Ga0208374_1000376_pt1 | contig 21291 bp, 22 predicted proteins | sample RifOxyC3_FD_184037 | JGI IMG/M metagenome (GOLD analysis project Ga0208374, IMG submission 184037) | Groundwater microbial communities from Rifle, Colorado - Rifle Oxygen_injection C3 (SPAdes) | ecosystem: Environmental > Aquatic > Deep subsurface > Groundwater | place: Rifle, Colorado, USA...
GATGCGCCCAACCCGGATCCGTATTAATCGTTTGATTCCAGCACCGGTACGGATATAGTAGCGCCATCACCAAGGAGGTTGCGTATGCCGTCAAAATTAAACCGTCTGCTGGGCCTCGGATTGCTGGGCATTGTGTTGGCTGGATTGACGGGCTGCGCCTTGTTCGGCAACCCTCCGCTCAACCTCCGCCATCACGGACGGAACATTATAATCGCCGCCGATAACAGCATCCGGATACAGGACCAATCGGTGGAACTGGGTGCCATCCACAATGAACTGATCCGCCAGGTGGTGTTTCGTAATGTCGCCTTGACGGTCCATATCCATGAGGCGGCCAGCCCTGAAACATTGGATGCCGTGGTCAAGGAATTGCGCGACGGTCAATTCAACCACATCGAGTTCGAAGTGTACCGGGATTGACGCTTAGCGGCAGTAAAATACCTGGGTCCCGATCGGGATCCGTTTTTCATTTACCCGGTTACCGGCATGAAATTGCCCGTCCGGGAACCGGTACAACGTGGTGGACAGGTTCCATCGGCCACCGCACACATTGAATGCACTGCGATCCCGCGTAATGGCGCCTCCCGGCACATATCCCGCCAGGATACGGGTTCCCGTCGGCAGGTGCAGTTGTTCGGCAGGCGTCAGCTGATGCCCGCCTTTTGTCGTCCCATCCGGAAAACAATAGATCGTGGTGGGCGTCAGTGCTTCACGCCCTGCAATCACCGTGGCGGCTTCCGGCTTCTCCCCCACCTCATACAAACCTTCCGTCATGTTTTCCGGCGCATCCGGCGACAGGATGACCCGCGTACCGGCCGGAATACTCTTCCAGTTGCGGATCTCATTCCCCCGTTTCCGTTCGCCGGAAGGAAACACATACGTGGTCGAGGCCTGGTTGTACGCGTCACGGGCGAGATCCCATGCCGAACAGCCCGGCCCGATCACCCCTTCTCCGGCAACCACGCCAACCACCGGGGCGGATGACACCCCGATGTTCTGGTTACGGCCTGAACCATACAACACGCCGGCAAGTTGGGGATCGGCATTCATCACCCGCCCGGCACGCACATCGGGGTCGAATGCCGGTTCGGCTTTCAGCCCCAGTTGGCGGCGGACCGGGATGCGGGCAAACAACATACCGCACCGCTTCCGCCCACGGTGGGATCGGGCATGCCAGCGGTTGGGCGCCCCGTACGCCACCATCGAATGGGTCAATATACGTTCATCGGGAACACGGTAAATCCGCTTAAGATCCGCAATCACCCCCCGGAGCGCGTTGACCTGTGCGGGGGTGATCGGACGGTTGTAATAGCCCACCACCTCCACACCGACGGAATACTGATCCAGATCATACAACCCGTTCCATAGACTCCGGCCGGCATGGGTGGCCACCCGATCCCGATCCATGATCACGGTGACATGCCCGGCCTGATCGATAAAATAATGCGCCTCCCCGTTCCGGTACACCTTCTCCAATGATCCCTTCATCGGACCTTCCGTGGTATGCAGAACGATGAACGTGGTCATGCGGCGTTTCGGCCGACTCGCATTCCACGGGCTGAGCTTGACGGTCGTCGAATAGGCCAACACGTCGGAAGCCAGTCCTGCAACCAGCAGAACGATGGCCCACCTCCCGGTTCGATTGACACCGCTCAACACCCGACCACCTCCCGTTTACTTCCGTCTCTGGCGCAACGTCCATCGCACCGATGGTGCCCCGATTCACAGGCGCTTCCCGGTTGATATTTTTGACACTCGACAGAAAACATCGGCCCCTTATTATACCCCCGTTTCAAGTAATAGAACAACCCCGAAGCGACGGGGCACCGACATCGCGAAAGGATATACCCCATGTACCAATTGTTGCTGGTTCGGCACGGAGAGAGCGTCTGGAACAAGGAAAACCGGTTCACCGGATGGACCGATGTGGATTTGTCGGACAAGGGCCGGGACGAAGCCGCCCAGGCTGGCGACCTCCTCAAGAAGGAAGGGTGGACCTTTGACGTGGCCTTCACTTCGGTGCTCAAGCGCGCCATTCGCACCCTCTGGACCATTCTCGACCGCATGGATCTGATGTATGTTCCCGTCACCCACTCCTGGCGGCTGAACGAACGGCATTACGGTGACTTGCAGGGGCTCAATAAGGCTGAAATAGCTTCCAAATTCGGCGATCAACAGGTACTCGTCTGGCGGCGCAGTTACGACATCCCGCCGCCTCCTCTGGAACTGACGGATCCCCGATTCCCCGCCCAGGATCCCCGCTATGCCGGCCTGAAACCCTCCGAGCTACCGCGTACGGAATGTCTCAAGGACACCGTTGCCCGGGTGCTTCCCTACTGGGAACAAACCATCGCCCCTACCATCAAGTCCGGCAAACGGGTCATCATCGCTGCACACGGCAACAGCCTGCGCGCTTTGGTGAAATACCTGGATTCCATCTCCGAAGCCGACATTGTCGGCCTGAACATTCCAACCGGCATCCCGCTAGCCTATGAATTGGACGCCCAGCTCAAGCCCATCCGCCACTATTACCTGGGAGACCCCGAAGCCGTTCGCAAAGCCCAAGAAGCAGTTGCCAACCAGGGAAAAGCCAGGAAAGGCTGATATCGTCCTGCTGGCAGCAGGGGTTCCTGCCCCGGGTTCCTGTCAACGGAACAACCAGGCCCAGAGCAGGTGATTGATCCCCAACGTGTAGGCTGTGGAAATCAGATCGTCCAACACGATTCCCGCTCCGCCGTGCATCTGTTGAATCTGGCGGGCAGGCGGCGGCTTGATGATATCGAGTATCCGGTTGATAACGAACGCAACCGCCAGGAACCAGGGACACGCAAGCCAGGGGATCCCCACCAGGCATAGTGGAAATATCAGATATTCATCGGCCACGATGCGACCATCATCCTTGCGTCCCAACACACGCTCCGCCACGTCGCACACCGGCACCGCCACCAGTGCCAGGACCAGGCATAGGGCCAGCTGAATCCACCAGACAGGCCCCCACACAGCCAGGGCTATTGCCAGGGGAATCCCCAGGAGGGAGCCCACCGTTCCACTGGCGAACGGACTCAAGCCCAACCCGAAACCCGTTGCAATCCAGACCGCCATCCGCTTCATGCATATCCCCGCTTGATCGTGTCAGACAAAACGATATTTTATAATACACCACAGGGCCCGGACCCCGTCTTTCCAGGTGATCTTCTTTCCCTCACCGTAACTGCGCCCATAATAGGCCACCGGCACCTCATATATCCGCCAGCCGCCCCGCGCCACCTTGGCCGTCACTTCCACTTCGAACCCGAACCGGTCTTCGGTAAGCCGGATGGAGTTGAGCACCTCCTTGCGGAACATTTTGTAGCATACTTCCATGTCCGTCAGGTTGATGTCGGTCATCATGTTGGAGAAGGTGGTCAGGAAACGGTTACCCACCGAATGCCAGAAAAAGACCACACGGTGCGGGCCGCCTCCAAGGAATCGCGACCCGTAAACCACATCGGCATGCCCCTCGAGAACCGGTTGGAGCAGATTTTTCAGGTCACGGGGATCGTACTCAAGATCCGCGTCCTGCACGACCACCACGTCACCCGTGGCCGATTCAAATCCGGTGCGCAGGGCGGCGCCTTTTCCGCGATTCACCTCGTGGAACCGGCACTTCCAATCCGGGTGTTCCACCTGCAGCCGCCGCAGAACATCCGCGCTGCCATCCCGCGAACAATCATCCACCAATACGAGTTCCTTCTCCACCCCCAGGTCCACATCAACCAGTTTACGGACAATCGCCTCCAGGGTCTTCACTTCATTGTAAACAGGAACGATAATCGACAATTTCATGCCCGCCACCCTCCGCTCCCGACGGTATCGCATCATCCAACCAAGGGCAAGCCTTGCCTGACCGTCGGGCGCACCTGCGATTCTGTTGCGCGCAACATAATCACAGATACGCTCCGTTGCACCATCCCGGAGTTTGACAAGTCCGGTTTTTTATTTACGCTTGCTCCATGTCATCAACCATCAGCCAGCGTCACGAATGGAACGCCGTCGCCCGGACCCTTGAACCCTTCCCTGTCTTTTCCGATCATGAGCATCACCACCCCGATGCCTTCTTCCGGGAACCCATGACCCTGGACCGCCTGTTCGCCAACAGCTATGTGGCCTGGACCCGGTATGTGCCGGATGGCACCCGCAAATCCCGTGAAGCATTGATCGAGCATGTCCGTTTCAACTCCTACTACACCTGGATGGAACAGGGCATCCAACGGATTCACGGATTCACCGACCCCATCCATATCGACAACTGGGAGGCCCTTTCAGCGACCATCGGCAGGGCGTATGCCGACGATCCCGATTTTCACTGGAAAACGCTGCATCAATTCGGCTACGAACGGCTCCTGCTGGACGCCTTCTGGAATCCCGGCGACGACAACGGTCATCCCGAAATCTTCACCCCGGTCTTCCGGATCGACAAGTTCATGTACGGGGTTCATGCCGAAGCCATCGCCCCCAATGAATTCTGCACCTGGTCCCGGTATGGATTCAACGGCGGAACACTCGCGGATTACGTGGACCTGATGCGCGCGTTCATCCGGAAGCGACATCAGGCCGGACAGGTTGCCGCCCTCAAGTGTGCCGATGCTTACTTCCGGTCCATCAGCTTCCAGCCGGACGACCCCGAAGCGGCCCGGGCCGCTTTCGGCCGCCACCCCTCCGAACTGACACCCGAACAACGCATGGCATTCGGCAACTATATTTTCAACCGGGCCTGCGAACTGGCCGCAGAACTCGACATTCCCTTCCAGGTACATACCGGTCTGGCCCTGCTGTCCGGCTCGGAACCCATGAAGTTCGAACCGACCATCGCCCGGCATCCCAAAACCCGTTTTGTCCTGTTTCATTCCGGATATCCCTGGATTCACCAGGTCGCCGGGCTTGCACACAACTACCCGAACGCCCTGCCCAGCCTGACATGGACCGCCACCATTTCCACGTCAGCCGCCGTCCGGGCGCTTCACGAATTCATCGACGTCGCACCGTCCATACGGACCATCACCTGGGGAAGCGACTGTTTCCATGCGGAAGAGAGCATCGGCGCGCTCCTGGCCTGGAAATGGATTGTCACCACCGTCCTGTCCGAACGCCTCTGCGACGGGCGCCTGCATGCCCGGGATCTTGAACCCCTCGCACGCAACCTGCTCCATGCCAATGGCCGCTCACTCTACCTGCATCAGGGTTGATTTTCACATTGACCCCCCGGATTGATCTGGTAGCGTCACGTCTCTGCGAGGAGCTTGGCAACCGGTTATGAAGCGATTTGTAATCAATGTATTGATAGCCGACCGGGTGGGCGTTCTGCGCGACATCGGGAGCGCGGTCGCCGACCGGGGCGGCAATATCGACGGTATCAGCCAGACCGTGGTGGAAGGCTATTTCACGGTCATCCTGACCGCTTCCTTCGCCACCGACGATATCACCGCCGAACAGGTACGCCAGACCATCGCCACGCGGTTCGGCCCGGAAGCCTCGGTCACCGTCCGGGACCACCAGTCCCCCCGCGATCCGCTGGCCGGCATTGCCTGTGAACGCTACGTGGTAACCCTGCACGGGCCCGACCGGATCGGTTTGATCAAGGATGTCATGACCTTCCTCAGCGGACGGAAGATCAATGTCGAGGACTGGTATGTCTCCTTTGCCGGCGACCAGGTCACCCACATCGGCGAGGTTACCGTCCCGTCCCGGCTGGACATCCAGCAGGTCCAGACCGAATTCCGGACACTGCTGGGCCAGCATGGCCTGTCCTGTTCCTTCCAGCACGTCAACCTGTTCCGCGTGACCAGCGAAGTGGCGCCGGTCCGCACCATCCTGTCGGAGACTTCCCATGCCGGGTCAAGGTGACATACTTCATACCGTCCGCATGTTGCAGGAGGAAAACCTCGACGTGCGCACCGTCACGCTCGGCATCAACCTGCTGGAATGCGCCGATCGCGATCCCAAACGCATGACCGCCGCCGTGCGCGGCAAGATCCAGAGCCGCGCCGCCAACCTGGTGCGCATCTGCGATGAACTGTCCGCCCGCTACGGCCTGCCCATCGTCAATAAGCGGCTGGCCATCTCACCGGCCAGCCAGTTGCTGGAAGGCCACAATCCCGCCACCGCACGGGCCCTGGGCCATGCCCTCGACGAGTCGGCGGCGGCCGTGAAAGTGGACCTGATCGGCGGCTTCACCGCGCTGGTTCAGAAAGGCATGACCCCCGGCGAACAGCTCCTGATTGAATCGCTCCCGGAGGTGCTGCGCGACACCCGGCGGGTCTGTTCCTCCATCAACGTGGCCACCACCAAGGCCGGGATCAACGTGGACGCCGTCCTGCTCACCGGCCGCATCATCCGGCAGATCGCCGAAGCCACCGCCGACCACGACGGGTTCGGCGCCGCCAAGCTGGTGGTGTTCGCCAACATCCCCGAGGATAATCCGTTCATGGCCGGGGCCTTCCTGGGCTCTGGCGAACCGGAAACCGTCATCCATGTCGGCGTCAGCGGACCCGGCGTGATCAAGCGCGCCATCGACCGGCTGGTTCAACTCGACCCCGATTGCCCCCTGGATGCCATTGCCGAGGAAATCAAGCATACCGCTTTCCGCGTCACCCGGACCGGCGAACTGATCGGCCGCGAAGTGGCGGATCGGCTGGGGGTCCCGTTCGGCGTGGTGGACCTGTCCCTGGCTCCAACCCCGCGGGTGGGCGACAGCGTCGGCGAGATCTACCAGGCCATGGGCATCCGGATCCTGGGCGCACCCGGCACCACCGCGGCGGTGGCCCTGGTCAACGATGCCGTCAAGAAGGGCGGGGCTTTCGCTTCCAGTTCGGTCGGCGGACTGTCCGGCGCCTTCATCCCGGTGATGGAAGACCATGCCCTGGCCAAGGCCGTGGCCGACGGCACCCTGACCCTCGAGAAACTTGAAGCCATGACCGCCGTTTGTTCAGTCGGGCTCGACATGATTGTCCTGCCGGGCGACCTATCAGCCGAGACCTTGAGTGGAATGATCCTCGACGAAGCATCCATCGGGGTGATCAATCGGAAAACCACCGCCCTGCGTCTGATCCCCGTGCCGGGACGCAAGCACGGCGAGACCATTCATTTCGGCGGCCTGTTCGGCTCGGGGACCATCACATCACCCGCCTGCACAACGGGCAGTGAAGACTTCGTGCGGCGCGGCGGCCACATCCCCGCCCCCATCCAGAGCCTGAACAACTAGGCACGGACGGTTAAATCCCCAGGTTGCTCAGGGTGGTGCTGATATTGTCGATGATGGCGGTGATCTTCGGATGATCCTGCTCAAACTCTTCCACCAAGTCTGCAATCCGCTTGACCAGGCCCGAATCCTTGTGGCCACTTTTAAGTTTCTGAACCTGCCGCTCGACGTCCACGATGATGGCGCCGGCCTTTTCCTTTATACCGGCATCCCGGTCACCCAGCCGGTTCAACTCGGACCGGAGCTCCTTGATAAGTTTCTGAACCCGTTCCACGCTCATGCGATCATCCCCTTCCTTCAACACCCGTAAAGTGCGGCCAGCGGCAGGCGGCGGATACACACATCCTGCAACACATGACTGCGCGAGCCGCCCCCGCAACAATACGCCAGCAATACCGCATCGTCAGCAAAATGGATGGCCGTGTAGCAATACCCGTGGTCCGGATTCGACTCGATCAACCGCCGGATCGGCCACGTTTTACCCTCATTCCGGCTGATACCCACCACCAGCGGGGTCCGGCCCCAACTCCGGTCCGTTCCCCATCGCCTGCGGAATTGCGGCAACCGTTTCCACCGCACATCGTGATCGTTCCACACCGCCAGCAAATCGCCGGTGGACGGAATCCGTTTCATGCACAACGGCGCACAGGGCGCCCGGAACGGCGACGGCTTCAGCGGCGCCCAGGTATCCCCCTGATCCCGGGAAACCGAATCCCATTGCCGCCCGGTATCCGTCCTCGCCCAACCGTAAAGCGTTTTTCCCTTGAGCTCAACGACACCCGGCTCCTGGAAACCCGACCTGCTGCGGACCGGCAACGCCCACCAGTCCTTGCTCTCCCGCCAGGTGGCGCCGCCGTCGTCCGACAGGAACATCATGAAAATCGAACGGCCATCCAGGCCGCCACCGTCTCCGGGTTTGGATACGCGTATCGACCGATGGAAAGCCGCGGGAACCACCAGGCGACCACTCCGCAGTTGCACCACCCGGTCGTTGTTCACGACAAAATACCCGGGCGCCGGAATGCAGCAGGTCGGCCGGCTCCAGGTGACCCCTTCGTCACGCGAGGTCCGCATCCAGGGCCGGCAATCCTGCCCGCTGTTCTTGCGCAGGTAGAACAACGCAATCCGGCCATTGTGCAACCGCAACAGGGAAACGCTCATCACGTTGCAGGCGCCTTCATGATCCACGACGACCCGGTCCTTGCGCGACCAGGTCCGCCCACCATCCGCCGACTCACGCGCCGCCAGGACGGCCGACGCATGATCCGCCCAGCTCTTTCCCCGGTATCGGGTATAGATGAACAGGATACGGCCATCGCGAAGGGTGACGAATGAACCTTCCGAGTTGCGCGGATTCCCCGGCCGGTTGTTCAACTTCAGTACAATCTGGTCACTCATAAATCGATACTCCTTTCCATGGCATGTTTAAATAGGGACCGGCGTCAGGACATCCTCCGGCAGCTGTCATCGTTCCGGCTTCTCCGCATGGTGCGCGGCATGCAGGAAGTGGGAAGCCGGGACAACCTGGCGCGGGACTTTCCCGGTGGTGGACGACCAGTACAAACGCATCGGATCGGCATCGTGTTTCGCCAGGCTCTGCCCCTGGAAATACTCCACGACAATCTCATGGGGACCATCGGACAGACGGATCGCCGGACTGCGCCGGATGGCGTCCTCGGAAGCTTCCCAGCAGGGGCGCCAGTCGTCGATCAGCAACGTCCCGTCAATCCACAGCCGGCACCCGTCATCGGCATGGATCTCGAAAACATAATCATGGGTTTCATTCCGGTCCGGGTCAGCCCCCGCATGCCGCCGTTTCGCTCCACGGCCCGGGGTCGGGTCCAGGATGCCCTTCCAACGGACACTGAACCAGCCGTCCCGGACAAACCGATGGTTGATCAGGGGTTCCACCCGGCTGTACCGGTATTCACGAAACGTCCAGTCCGCGGCGGCCACCTTCGGCGCCGAAACCGTATCCGGCCAATTCCCGCCCCAGTTGACAGGATCCGTGTAATAATGGGCCACCAGTCCCCTTCGCAACGGTTGCGACGCCGGCCCATCCACCGGCTTGCCGCCCATAATCAGCACGCAACACACTGCCATGACCGGCATCATTCGTGGCTTCATCGCGGAATTTCCTCCGACGACCCGGCAAACCGGCCGGGGAACGCCTCAACCGTCAAAATCGGAGCCGTCACAGCGTCAAGTTCCACCACTTCGACCCGCCCGGCATCCAACAACCGGACCTCTTCATCCACCACGCGAAACGTCGCACCCAATGCCAGGGCCTGTGCATGGGCGGGTTCATAGGGTGCTCCGGCAACAACCTCCAGGACCGGGCTGTGAACGGCTTCCGTTACCGCGGGTGCATCCGGCACCGGCGGCGGAACCTCCGCTTCGGCGACGACACTCCGGCGCATCCGGATCCCGCCGCCCACCAGGATCAACATGCCGGCTAGCCACACGAGCGTCAGGCGCTCCAGGCGACCCAACCCGGAAAACCAGGCGCCGATACGCATGCCGGTCACCATCCCCCCTTCAGCCGGGTTTTCAGAACCTCAACCAGCACCTCATTGCCGACCGGCTTCTGGAGGACGCAATGTTTCGGGCTGGCGGAAACAATGGCGGACACATCGTAGGGCGTGGCATATCCCGTGCAGAAAACCACCGCCGGCATTTCCCAGTGATTGTCGGCACAGTACTGGCGAATCGCATCGAACGCCTCCTTGCCATCCATCACCGGCATGCGCAAATCCATCAACAGGACCGCATGGTGAACCTCACGGAACATGTTCACGGCTTCCAGTCCGTTCACCGCCAGGTCCAATCGGCAATCCTTGATCCCGTAGGACAAGACCTGGAAGAATATTTCCCGGATCGATTTCTCATCGTCCACAACCAGGATACGGTTGGGTGTACACGGAACCACCGCGTTCGACAACGATTTCGATTGAGTCGACATCACGCCCCCCTTGCCCATCACGACGTACCACCTACGGTGCCGTAAATGATATCACATCCGGAGACAGGCTGTTACAAGTTTCCGGATGGCCGGATGTTAATTTGCCATTGCGTCGATTGACAAACTGAACGCGCCCCCGGCGGAGCCGGGTAGGCGCGTTCAGTCTGCCAAGGGGTGGGGGCGCAGTAAACGTGTCGTAGAGGCGGGCGTGGTTCTCATACCCCTCCCCCCGCGGGGGGAGGGGGGCGCGGTTAGTCTGCCAATTTTCCTCGGCCTTGGGTTCCATTGGGTGCTCCCCGCAATGACGCGGGGCGCAAACGAAAGGAACCATATGGCAAGGAACAAACATCTCACGGACGCAGATCGACTCGAGATCGAACACGGCCTCCGACATGGCCTGTCCATTAAGAAAATTGCCGTGAAGATCGGCAAGCACCACTCGACGGTCGCGCGGGAGATCTGCGCCCGCAGCGTCGCCAGCGACAAGGGCGCCTTTGGGCGGGTCACCAACCGATGCGTGTTGCGCCGCTCGTGCGAGAAATCCCAACTGTGCATGGACCAGCCCGACTGCCTCCGGCGCTGCTCAATCTGCCGTCGGTGCAACTCGGTGTGTCTGGAGTTCAGGGAGGAAGTCTGCGAGAAACTCTCGACCCCACCCTACGTCTGCAACGGCTGCGGGCAGGAGGCGCGCTGTGTCCTGCGCAAGCATTACTACCTGCACAACCCTGCGCAGAAGAACTACCGCGACCTGCTCGTCGGTGCCCGCGAGGGCGCGAACATCACCGAGGATGAACTGTGCGCGCTCGACACGCTCGTCAGCCCCTTGGTCCGACAGGGACAGTCCGTTCACCACATCCTCACAAACCACCCCAACCGCTTCGATCTACACGAGAAGACCGTCTATCGCTACATCGCCAGCGGCCTGCTGCGCGCCAAGAACGGCGACATGCCCCGCGTCTGCTCGCTCAAGCCGCGTGCGCGCAAGCCCGTGGAACATAAGATCGACACGAAGTGTCGCATCGGACGCACGTACGCGGACTTCCAGGCGTTCACGGCCGCCGTGCCCGACGCCCGCGTGGTCGAGATGGACTCCCTCATCGGGCGCGTGGGGGGCAAGGTCCTCTTGACCCTGATGTTCAGAGACTGCGGCCTGATGCTCGCCTTCCTCCGCGATCGTAACGACTCGCAGTCCGTCATCGACGCCTTCTCCTTGCTCTGGGAATACGCCGGAACGGACCTCTTCCGCCGCCTCTTCCCCATCCTGCTCACCGACAACGGGTCCGAGTTCTCCAACCCTCGCGCGCTGGAATACGCCCCGGACGGCTCCCCGCGGACGCGCCTGTTCTACTGCGATCCCTGTGCCTCCTGGCAGAAGGGGCGCGTCGAGCGTAACCACGAGTTCCTCCGCTGCGTCCTGCCCAAGGGAACCTCTTTCGACGGCCTGACGCAGGCGCACATCAATACCCTGCTCTCCCACATCAACAGCTACTCCCGTCCCGCGCTCAACGACAAGGCACCCTTCGACCTGTTCACCTTCACCTACGGCGTCGACCTGCTCGTCCGGCTCGGACTCCACCGGATCCCCGCTGACCGCATCGTCCTGAAACCCTCGCTGCTCGGCTAACCGAGCACGAAAATACGCTCGCGCCGTCTCCCCTAGGCAGGCGCACGACCGGGGGCGCACTTTCCTTGTCCGAAAAACGGGAATCTCGCGCGCCACGTTCGCCCACGCCCGCTTTCGGTCGCTCAAGCTCCCCATTCACCTCTCCCATACCCCAATCCGGCCTCCAAGCCTCCTCCTACCCAGTTTTCGGATAGACTAACCGCGCCCCCACGCTCAGTTACTCCGCCAAAGGCTCACTTACTTTGTTCATCGACCACTGGAATAACTGTGAGTTTTTGCGTTTGCATGAGACGGATCGATTTTAAATCCGTTTGGAGACGGGGCGACCTCGCCCCGTTCCCTTCCCGATCAATCCAGATCCAGACCGGCCCGGGGTCCAGGCTTCGTGCGGACATTTCGCCCCGGCACGCGGGCCGGCTCCAGCAGAAATGTACAAATTCTATGCGCCCTACAAGGATAGGAGGTATTCCATTAAATCCTGTAGCTCGTTGGTAGCCAGTGACCGGGTCTTACCATGACGATCTTGCGGGTTGTGAAGGGTTAATACATCAAGCATGGTGTTTGCCCGTCCATCGTACAGGTAGGGGGCGGTCCGCCAATTTTCCAATATCGTGGGGGTATCAAACAGCCGGACAGATTCTCCGGGCTTGCCCAACCCGATATCATAGGCTTTGCCATCCGTGAATAACGGCGGGGGATGACAAACGACGCATCCCGCGGATTGAAATGCCTTTTCTCCCCGCCGGGCACGTTCGGATAATTGCCCGTTTACCAGGTGTGGACTGGCTATTGGTTGCAAGCTCCGAAGATAGGCATCCACCGCTTCAGCATCGGCTGGATTGACGTCGTGGAACTGGATGAACCGGAATCCAGTCCGGACGGCGGTTTCCGCACGGTCCCGGACCCCGGAAACCATGACAGGAGGGGTAAGATGTGAGGTTATTAAGCTTTTAGTGTTCTTCGGATTGCCGATTCCATCGTTAAGCAAATCCCAGTTCAGGCCGTCGGCTCTCATGTCCGGGTGACAGGATGCACAGCTTTGCCAGTGCTGAAAACAAAGGGTAGCGTCATGGAAAACCTGTTCGCCCCGCCGAAGAAGCGACATTTTTGTAGGTTGACCGAGATGGAGTGTTCGGATACCGCTGGTAGGGTTGCTGGTATCCATCACGGCGATGGTGTCGGAGAAATATTCAGCCACATACAAGGTGTTGCCGTGAATCGCCAAGACGCGTGGACCGTTGCCGGGCAATGGGATACGATCGCGCATGCCGACAAGCAGGGAAAGGTCATTAAGGACCGGGTCCGGTAGCGAAGGAGTGGAGGGCAAGCGTTCACGCGAGCCGTCTTCAGCACCAATGCGCCGATGTAATTTCTCCCGGTTGATACGGCTTATTTCGTGTGTTCCGGAATGTGTTGTGTATATCCAAGCACCATCATTTGAACAGGTTATGCCCCACGGGTTGGCTGCTCCACGATCGAAATCGTCAAGCAGGATGGTTTTGACCGGTGTGCCGGTGTGGGCATCAAAAACGGTCATCGCGGCGGTCATCATCCATCCGCGTTCGAGCTGGGTGGCCGGCGCCTGGAATCGACCGATGATGTGGGTCACGTACCCGAATTTTCCGTCCGGGGACAGACAGATATTCCGGACGGCTGTAGACCCGTTGGGGAGAAGGAATTGGCCGGTGCGGATTCCTTTGACGGGGTCCCAGATGGTAATGCCGGCCGCAACGACGGTCGCGGTCGACGCCATGTCGGGCAGGTGATGGGCTACGAACAGGCGTTGGCCGTCGGGGGTAATGGCTAGGCTGACAGGTTCACGGCCGACTTCCAAGGGTGGGGGACGGGTCCCCCTTTCAACGGGAACCGAGATGCGCTCGACGGTTCCGTTAAAACGATTGGCCACATACAGGGTCGTGAGGTCGGGAGACAGTACCATGGCCGTTGGGGTGTGACCGGACGGATAATCGCCGATGAGATCGAGTGTGTCGGCGGACAGGCAGACAACCCGGCCGGTCACCTCGCCAAGTGCTACATACAGCAGGCGTCCGTCCGGTGATGCGGTGAGCACAAGGGGTGAACCGGCGATTGGCACAACACGAAGGAGGCGGCCGGACGGGAGTTCCATTTGAACCAGTTGGCGGGCGCATGCTTCGGCTATGACGAGGCGGGACCCATCGGGATTTACAGCCAGTGCCATGGGGCCAAGTCCATTGGCCGGATCGGGCGGGGCGGCGTGGAGCAGCGTGGCGAAGGCGGTCAGGAGCAGCAACGCGTATGAATGCATGGTTCGCATGAACGAAACAACCAAACCCGGCTAGAGTCCCTTACTCCCATTCGATGGTGGCGGGGGGTTTGGAACTGATATCCAGGACCACGCGGTTGACGCCGCGCACCTCATTGATGATGCGGTTGGAAATGCCGGCCAGCACATCGTAGGGAACCCGGAACCAGTCGGCCGTCATGCCGTCCTGGCTTTGGACCGCGCGCACCGCCACCACGTTCTCGTAGGTGCGGCTGTCGCCCATTACGCCCACGGTTTGGATCGGCAGCAGGACGGCAAATGACTGCCAAATGTCGCGGTAATTGGGAAGCGAGAGCATTTCCTCCTGCACGCGCAGGTCGGCTTCCTGCAGGATGGTTACGCGTTCGGCGGTTACCTCGCCCAGGATGCGCACCCCCAGGCCGGGGCCGGGAAACGGCTGGCGCTGGATGATGGCGTCGGGCATGCCGAGTTCATGACCGATGGCGCGGACCTCGTCCTTGAACAATTCGCGGACCGGTTCGATGAGGGTAAATTTGAGGTCTGGCGGAAGCCCGCCGACGTTGTGGTGGCTCTTGATGGTGACCGAGGGGCCCCCGATGGGCGAGGAGCTTTCGATGACGTCGGGGTACAGGGTCCCCTGTGCCAGGAATTTCACGGCTCCAAGCCGGCGTGCCTCGGCGGCAAAAACGTCGATAAAGGTTTTGCCGATGATCTTGCGTTTTTTTTCGGGGTCGGTGACGCCCTTCAGGTTGTTGAGAAACAGGTCCTGGGCATGGACCACATGCAAATCCAGGCCGAACGCCGTGCCGAAGGTTTCCTCGACCTGCCGGGCTTCGTCGTGGCGGAGCAGGCCGTTATCCACGAAAATGCAGTGCAGTTGTTTGCCGATGGCCTTGTGGATCAGCACGGCGACAACCGACGAATCCACCCCGCCGCTGAGGCCGCACACGACATGTTCGGTTCCCACCTGCCGGCGAATGGATTCAATGCTGTCCCGGATAAACTGGGCCATTTCCCAGTCCGGCCTGCAGGTGCAGACGTCGAAAATGAAATGGCGGAGGATTTCGGTGCCGCGCGGGGTATGGACCACCTCGGGGTGGAATTGAAGTCCGTAGATGCGGCGGGAGGCGCATCCCATGGCGGCGACAGGACAGGTGCCGGTTTCGGCGATGGCGGTGAATTCCGGTGGCATGGTGCGGACCTGGTCGCCATGGCTCATCCAGACGTCGTTCTCGGCCGGCATGCCGGCAAACAGGGGCTGTTCGTGCAGCACGGAGATCCGGGCGCTGCCGTATTCCCGGGTGGTGCCGGGCTGGACTTCACCGCCCAGCATGCGGGCGGTCATCTGCATGCCGTAACAGATGCCGAGGATGGGGATGCCCAGATCATAAATCGCGGGATCAGCCAGCGGGGCGCCCGGCTCAAACACGCTGGAAGGGCCACCGGACAGGATGATCCCGGACGGTTGGCGGCGCGCCAGTTCGGCTGCGGGGGTGTTATACCGGATGATTTCCGAATACACCTTCTGTTCGCGGATCCGGCGGGCAATCAACTGGGTGTACTGGGATCCGAAATCGAGGATGGCAATCCAATTCTTATGGTCCATGCATGAACTCCCTGTGCAAACTGGAACCTTAGCAGGTGCCGGCAGGCACTGACAAGCGTGAAGCAGGGGCGTGTTGAATCATCGCGCATCGGTGTTCCGGTGCTGGAGCCGGCCCGACCCCGGGCCGGTCTGGTTGGTGGTGGCAGGTCATGTGATGAACCGACGGGCTTCCATTTCGGGGCAAGCGTCTTCGCGTGATATGGCCCCATCCGCGGCGTTGTCGCCATCGGCGCATACCAGGAGTATGGCGCCGACGGCTCCGCCTTGCGGCTGGGGCCATATCACGCGAAGCCGTTGCCCTTTTCGAAATGGAAGCCCGTGTTTACCTCGCGGTCCGGGCGAGTACGCCGGCACCGCGATGGAATATGGAAAAGAGTTTTGAATGGTGCGGAGCGCATGGAGGGGCGAGCTCCCGCGAGCCCGTCTGGTCCGGGGTGGACGCCGTTGCTTGCCCTGCGTAGCCCTTGGCGTAGCGGGGTCCCTAACGGCGTCGAAGCTTGCAGGTGCCGGGGAGATCGCGTTAGGGACCCTGCTTCGCCAAGGGCTACGCAGGGCAAGCAACGCGATCCACCAGGGATATGGAGATTTTTACCCGCCGAGTTCGACGCACCGGCGGCGATAATGGAGGTAGTTGGCCAGTGGGGTTTCGGGTGGGACTCCATGATCCACGGTGGGGGTGTAACCGCCCCGCCTGCGCATGACCGGCAGGATGCCTTCCACCATGCGGTCAATGGCGGCCGGTCCCCGTGCCAGGACCCGTTTGTCGATTCCACCGCTCATGGCAAGTTCCGGCCATTGGCGGCCCAGCTTGACGACATCACTGCCGGAAGCCACCTCGAACGGGCACATGACATCCAGACCGATTTCCCGGTAGACCGGGATGGCGGGATCCGCCAGCCCGTCGGTATCGACCTGGATATAGAGGTGACGGGAGGGGTCAAGCTGGCGGGTTCGGACCCGGCTGATGAGTTCCCGATAATAGGGGAACAGGAATTCCCGCATCATGTCGGGCGAAATCAGCAGGCCATGATTGTAGCAGATGTCCTCGGCCATGAAAAATTCGTCCAGCGTGACGTATTGCTGGTGTCGTGCGATGACCGCATCGGCGAGTTTAAGCCAGGCGTCCATGCAGTCGTGAATCAAGCCGGGCTGATCATAGACGGCATACAGGAGCCCTTCGGGTCCGATCAGGCTGCGCAGGTACATGTATCCGCCGACCAACTGTTGGCAGATCATCAGGCCGCAGCCGGCCGCTTCCACCGCATTTTTCATCCGGGTTTCCAGTTCATCGAACCGGCCGGGGGTGTCCGGATTGAGGCGCCACTTGACCTGTTCATTCCAGGTGTGCAGGTCCTTGACGGGATGATCGAGGTAATCCGGCATGAATCCTTCGCGCCGTCCCTTGAAGACCAGCACGTGGCGTCCGGCGGTATCCTGGATGACTTCGCGTTCGCCGCGGTCCTCGATCTGCTTCACTTCGAATGCCGGCAGAAAAGCCGACTCACACCAGCCCAACCCGCTCAGGACGAGATGCCCCGGCGGATCAAGCTGGAAAAGTTCCTGCAAGTTCGCGTTGGGATCAAGGCCATCCTCCCGTTGCCAACGGTCCATCGTGACGGACATCAGCCAGAATTCGCGGTGCAGAAAGGGTGCGCCCGGTTTACGGGCATACAAATCCCGGCGTTTGATTGCGCAAGGCGTCATGCGCTCGCGTGGCGGCAGGGCGTGGATCCCGTCGGGTTCCGGATGGGGTTTGGAAGAAGGTGTCATGCATGGGCTCCTGTTCGTTACCTGATCAGGGAGAAACCTATTCGGCCGAACCATGCAAAAGCAAACACGAAAACGCCGGGGCGGGTCTGGTTGGTGGTTGGCGTGTTCAGCAGGAGGGGATAAGCCCTTCCTGACGTGCCCAGCGGGCGGCTTCGATCATCAGGTGCGTGGCCTGGGGAATGCCGAGTTTGATCTTGATGCGGGCCCGGTGGGTCTCGACGGTCTTGATGCTGATGGCCAGACGTTCGGCGATGACCCGGCTGTTGCATCCCTGTCCCAGACACGTAAAAACCTGGCGTTCCCGTTCGCTCAAGGTGTCAATACCGTATTGCATGTTGGCCGGGTGGATCCCGTTCCGGGTGTTCAATAGATTCTGCTTAACGGCGGCGCTGACATACACATCGCCATTCCGGATGGTGTGGACGGCGTCCAGAAGGCGGGTTGCGGCTTCCTCCTTCATGACATATCCGGACGCACCGGCCTTGAGCGCCTTGGGCGCGTAGGTGGTTTCATCGTGCATGGACAGGATCAGGATGCGCAAGCCGGGATATTGACGGTGCAGGAGGCGCGTCAACTGGAGGCCGTCGATCCCCTTGAGGCTGATATCCACCACGGCGATCTCCGGTTTGTAAAGGGCGGCGGCGGCGATCGCCTCATTGCTGCCGGACGCTTCCGCGCAGACCGCCAGGCCGGGTTCGGCGTTGAGGATCCGTGCAATACCGAACCGGACGATCGGGTGGTCGTCGACGATCAGGATGCGGGTTTTGCCGGGCTGTCGGGATGTGATGTGTCGAGTGGCCATGTGCAGGTTATTCTGGTTCCCTTGTTTTTCTCGCTGGATATGTCAAGCGCGGCGCCGATCAGACGTGCCCGGTGCCGCATAAGGTCCATCCCCAGCCCGGTGGAACGTGTCGGGGATGGTTTGAACCCCGATCCGTCGTCCGTGATGGTCAGGGTGCCGTTGCCAGGGGTGCGGTTCAGCTCAATCCGGATCGACCATGCCTGGGCGTGTTTCCGGGCATTGGCAAGGGCTTCCTGGGCAATTCGGTAGAGGTGCAGGGCGATGGGTCCTGCCGGCACGATGGCATCAGCGCTTTTATCGAATCGGCAGGGGGTGTGAAACATTTCCCGTTCCGTCGCGGTAAGGTCCTGCAGGGCCTCGGCCAGGTCGGACCGTTCCAGGGCCACCGGGAACAAGCCGGAGGAGAGGCGACGGATCATGCCGACGGATCGTTGGGAAATCTCCCGGATCGTGGCGGCGTCGGCGGCGCCCGGCAACCGGGTGGATTCCAGGTTCCTGGCCAGCATGGTCGAGAGAATGGCAACGGATGAGAGGTCCTGGCAGAGGATGTCGTGCAGGTCATGGCCCAACTGGTTCTGGATCCGGTCGGCGGCGTCGGTGACGCGCTGGTCCATCATGAGGCGCTGGCTGACATCCCGGGCAGCGCTCAAGAACATGCGGCGCTTGCCGAGCGCGAAAGTATGGGACCGGATTTCGACGGGAATCCGGCGTTTGTCGGCGGACAGCCAGAGGGTGTCCAACGTTTCGGCGCGTCCAGCCCGGGCGTTCAACAGGTGTCGGATGATGTCCGCATGATGTTCCGGGGGTAGCAGGTCGAGCAGGGTGCGGCTTTCCAACTCGGACGGGGAATACCCCGACAAGCTGGAGGCCAGGCCGTTGACCTGCTCCAGGCGGCCGGGCTGGCCGTCCCGATCCACGGTGAAAACCAGGCAGGCATCGGTGGCCTGGTGGAAGAGTGTCCTGAAAACGGCTTCATTCTCCTTGATGCGCCGCTGGAGCCGCCGATTGGCTTCCACGAGTTGATGAAGCCGGACGGCGCGTAGCACGGCGTCGTGCAGGCGCTCGGCCGATACGATCGGTTTGACCAGATAATCCTGGGCGCCCAACCGCAGGGCCTCCACGGCGGATTCCACCGTGCTGAACCCGGTTACCATGATGAAGGGGATGGTGCGACGCTTGCAGCGTACTTCCTTGAGCAAGTCCAGCCCGCTCATGCCGGGCAGGCGGATGTCGGAAACCACCGCATCAAACCGCCGTCCCCGGAACGATGCCATGGCCTGTTCGGCGGACGGGACGGCCGTCACCTCGGCACCGGCCAGGGTCAGCAGGGTGATCAAGACATGGCGGGCGCTGGCTTCGTCTTCGACGATCAGCACGTTCAATCCGGCAAGACGATGATCTTTTTGCGGCATGGTGAAAATTCCCTGACCCACTCGATTCGCGCTGGATCATACTGTGCGAAAGTCGGAGCGCTCGGGAAAGCGGAAAATTCAAAATAATTGTCAGGGATTTCCTGACACGCCGGCCATGGCGAAGGAACTGAACCGGATGATGGCATATGCCAGGTAAACGGCAAACAGGAAGGCATGAACCCGACCGTCGAGCCGGCGTATGGTAAATAATCTGGATTCATTCAACACGTGGAAATGGATGGACAGGACGGCACGGAACAGGGTTTCCGCCAGAAGGATGGCGGCAAAGATCGGAGCCCACGGGTGGTGCTGAACGGCCGTTTGCCAGTGGCCCTGGTACAGGGCCATGAAGGCGCGCGTGAGCCCGCACAGGGGGCAGGGAATCTGAAGCCAGACACGGCTGGGACATGCCGGAAGGAGGAGCCTCAAGGCATCCGACGTCAACCAGCAGACAACGGGCCATGCCCATCCTGCGAGACACAGGGTGAACATGGCCCGGTTGAACCATCGGTAAGTAACGGACCCCATCAGGCGGCAGTTGATCCTTCGCCCACATAGCGGGCATCACTGAATGCGAGAATCAGGTAGAAGATCGGTCCCAGCAGGATGAGGCCGATGGCAAACCCGATTCCCTTGCCGAAATTCTTCGCCAGTCCGACCGTAGCCAGGATGCCAACGATGATATTCACGAACGGGATAAACAGGAGAACAATCCACCAGGCAGGTTTCCCGGCCACCTGGAGGAACAGGATGATATTCCAGATGGGTATCAATATGCCCCATCCGGGTTTGCCGGCCTTTGACAGTATCCGCCATCCGGCCACCAGGCCCAGTATGGCCAGAGCCAGGAATATCAGGTTCATAAACATCACGGGGCCGGCTGGTGCCTGCATGGCGCTTTCCATCTGAGGATCCATTTTTGCTCCTTTGGTTGAGTTGAACGAACCGTCGCGCAAATATAGCCGAACCGTTTGAGATAGCCAGCGGGTAATTGCATGGGCCGGGACGTTATCTCGTCTGGACAATCGAGGGAGGAAGCTGGAATAGTCGGTCGGGTTGTGATGCCGGGAGGGTGTGGCCATGCAATGGTGGTATGCAAAGGGTGGACAATCGGTCGGGCCGGTGGATGATGCCGCTTTGAAGCGTCTGTTTGAGGCGGGGACCATCCGGCCGGATGATCTGGTGTGGAATGAAACCATGGGCCCGCAATGGGTCAAGGCGTCGGGTGTGATGGCGTCGACGCCGACGGTTTCGCCGGTTGCCCCACCGCCTCCGTTGCCGGCCAGGCCCCCGGTATTGCCCGGGCGGATCTCGTGTGTGGACCCGGTGGACCGTGCCTGGGATCGAACGAAGCAGACCCTCTTCAACCCCTTCCGTTTAAAGTTCTGGTTCGCCCTCGGGGTTTCGGCCTGGCTGGCAACCCTGGGCGAGATGGGGGGGGCCGGTTTGCCGGCCGGCAATGCCGATTTCAGCGGTTTGTCCAATCTTGATTCATCGCATACGACGGAAGTTGATGAGCTTCCGGAAACCCCGTTGCCGGCGGGGGAGGATGCCGGAACGGAGCCGGGGGCTGTGGACGAGGGGGGGCAAACCACCGGTTCGGACTGGCTGG